>Ga0114931_10010500_pt1 | contig 11017 bp, 9 predicted proteins | sample 2SBtaG_FD_89579 | JGI IMG/M metagenome (GOLD analysis project Ga0114931, IMG submission 89579) | Deep subsurface microbial communities from Kolumbo volcano to uncover new lineages of life (NeLLi) - 2SBTROV14_V59a metaG | ecosystem: Environmental > Aquatic > Marine > Volcanic | place: Kolumbo...
CAGAAGAAATTAATAAATTAAATAAACTTAATGGTGCACGAACAACTGAAAAAAGACAAGTTTGTGGTATTGTAAATGAAGTATTTTATAATTCAAATTAATACAATTTCTTTCTCATTTAATGTGCTAAGGAGTCTCACATCTGAGTTTCGTTAATAAAAAAATAAAACGCCATCACCCAGATTCGTTCTTAGAAACCTTTCTTTTATTTCTGACACATCCCAAAAATCTTTTGATTAAAAAAGCACACCTCGTCTTTTAGAGTGAGGTTGCTGATTTTAAGAAGTTTTAATTAGATCCTTCTTCTATAATTGTTTCTCTTGTTGTTGCTCTTTTTAATTTAATATCTTCAGTTACTTTCTTTTTCTTCCATGACCCTGTCTTAAACCAAATAACAGCTATCACTGTAGTCAAGACGTTTGCTATTGGGAATGCAGCCCATATTCCTACATCTCCAAGGCTAGTAAATGTTGAGAGGATGTATGCTATTGGGAATCTGAGAACCCATAAAGCCACAATTGAAATAGTCATTGAAATCATGGTGTTTCCAGATCCTCTGAATGCGCCGTTTATAGCCATTTGAATACCAATGAATCCAAATGTCAAAGCCATTATTTTGATGAATAATGCGCTTGAAGCTATAGTGGCAGTCTCTCCTGGGATAAATATTGTTGAAATTTGCTTTGCAAATATGAATACTATTATTCCAACCACTGTCAAGACTACAAATCCAATGATTGAACTTAGATTACTGACTTTTTCTGCACGCTCGACGTTTCCAGCACCAATATTTTGTCCTACGAGAGTCGAGGTTGCCATTGATAACCCGAGGGCAGGTATTATTATGAAGCTAAGGATGCGTCCACCGATTCCATAAGCTGCAAGAGACAATGTTCCAAAACCAGCCACTAAGAATGTTATGACAGTCATACCAAGAGCTCTTGCTGACTGTTCAATTGAAGCTGGCAATCCTATCTTAACCATTTTTCTTATCAAATGCCAATCAGGCTTCAAATCACTCAAATTAAGATTTATCTGCACCTTTCCCTTCAATAAAAGGATTATTCCAATTAAAGCGGCAATTCCCTGCGTTCCAATAGTTGCCATTGCTGCACCTGCAACTCCAAAAGCAGGTATAAATCCGTAACCAAATATGAATAGAGGGTCTAATACTAAGTTTAAGAGAACTGTTCCAGACACAATGTACATCGGCGTCTTAACATCTCCAACACCCCTCATCAAGGATTGGAAAACCATGAATGCAAATACAAATATCATTCCTATAAACGATATCTTCATGTATGGAACTGCGCTTGCGAATACATTTGGCTCAGCACCCATCAAGTTGATGAAGAAAGGTGATAACAAATATCCGATTGTTGCAAGAACAATTGAGACTATGACTGTCACTAACAATGTTTGGGCTGTTACATGATCTACTGCATGTTTATCATCCTTTCCCTTGTACTGTGAGACAAGGATGGTTCCGGCCATTGCAAGACCTCCTCCAAGAGAAATTATTAAGAATATAATCGGAAAACTAATTGATACTGCAGCAACTGCTACTGTTCCAAGCCTTCCAACCCAGAAAGTATCAGTCAACTGGTACATTGTCTGAAGTATATTGGAAAATATTATTGGTACAGCCAAGGCTATCAAAGACTTTAATATCGATCCTTCTAATAGTTTATTCTGTTCCATATCTAATTTCCTTTTTTCTTATTAGCTGAGTTCCTCTTCTTAAAAAAGATGTATGCACTAGCAATTATTACAATCGCTAAGACTATCAATCCTATAACTTTGCCAGATGAACCAGAAGACGCATTGCCTACTTGTACGTTGATAATCTTATCTTGGGTTATGACATCATCATCTATCGCTCTCAACTCGACGTCAAGTAAGTATTCTTTTGAAGTAGCATCCTTATCGACTGTGAACTTTAATAGTGCTTCTCCTGTTTCTCCTGAGATGAGTTTGCCTATGTAATCAGTTTTATCGTTAAAGCTAAATGGTTGTGAAGACTCTTTAAAAACTCTCATGGATGTTGAGTCTGCATCTGCACCACCAACATTCTTGATAAAAACCTTTAGTTCAACCGTGTCTCCAGGGCGGATTGTCTGCGGATTAGTCTCAACTTTCTCAATCTCAAATATCGGACTACTCTTAATTGGAATTCCTAATTGCAAACGTGTTATTTTGTACTTATTATAGTTGCTATTTGCCTCTTTGTACTGGATTGTAACATTTGTCTCATAGACTCCACCTTTCATACCTTCATCAAGGTCAATGAAGAACTTTGCAGTCTTACTTGCGCCTGCAGTGATTGTTCCAAGATTTGCCCTGTTTGAATATCCGTAAGTTTCCTTAAATCCTTTTGGCAAATTAACTGTCATTATAACATTTTGAGCATCCATCTCACCAATGTTTTCAAGTTCAACATCTAATTCTCCATCTGTTGTGTAACCTGTAAGTTTCTTTGGCGAAGTAACAAGAGTTCCAAGTACAAACTCTGGCTTGTCATTATTAACTCTTATATCAAACTCTTTTGTGATAAGCATCTTGCCGTTGTTGTCAGACTCTCTAAGTTTTACAGTATAAGTGTCTTCAAGAGCGTCAGAGTCGACTCTTAGCTTATAGTATAATATGTAATAACCATCATCAACTGTGTATCCTTTCATATCTCCAAAGACTTTTGTTGGTTTGTCGCTTGGATCAAAAGAGAATGGATATGGTGCGTCAAGTGTGAATGAAACATTCTTTAACGTATCTGCGCCCTGTTTTTCAACCTTGAATCTCAGTTCCACGTATTGGCCTGGTTGTGCAGGGTCTGGATCCTGATTTAACAAAGTTGTTTTTACATAATTTACGTTGTCATTGGTTGCCGAAGATAATCCTACACTAAATATACTTAGGACTATCAATAAGCCTGCTAAAATCATAATTTTTCTCATGCCAAAAAAGGCATTTTTATCATTAAATTTTTTCTTTAACATTTTCTTACCTCCAAAAATTGCTAATATTGATTTTTTCAAATAAAATTAATAGTGATGGAACAATTGTTATTGCAGCTAAAAAACAAGCAGTTATTCCATAACTCATCATTGTACCCATCTCAGCCATCATGGTAAGCTGTCCCATGGACATGGCCTTAAATCCTATAAGTGCTGCAAGCGTAGTTGTTGCCATAGGTACTATAACATTATTTAATGTGACAATCATTGCTTCTTCTGTTCGAAACTTTTTTGATGCAACTTTTAATTCCTGTCTGAAACGAGTTACGGTTTGTATTCCAAAGTCAATTCCAATACCCATTATCATGGATATGACTCCTGATGTTACTGAACTCATGCTCATACCGACTAAACCAATATATCCAAATGCCCATATGACTCCAACGCCAATCGTAGCAAGCGGAATAAAACCATATTTTATTGATCTAAACAGTAATAACAAAACAAATATTATTCCAATCATCGAAAACATGGATGTTCTTGTAGAGTCTGAGCCAAGCTGCTGTCTAACAATTGGTTGTGCAACTATGCTTCCTGCAAGGCTTGCCTTTACATCTACTGGTTTTGGAACAAAGTCAAGGTTGTCATTCATTGAAGTTAATAATTCATTCTCATCATATCCATCTGCAAGAGATATCTTTACCAACGCCATTGTGTAATCCTTGCTGATATATGAGTCAAGCATTTCAGAATTGTTCTCGTATAAAGTCTCTACCTCCGATAAAGAGTTTGGCATATGTCCTCTATTCAAACTTCTGAGAACTGTAGCTGCACTACTTACACTGACAACATCGTCTGTATGCATTGTTAGCTGTCCTAATTTATCCATATAATCAAGCACTCTTGGATCACGTATGTCCTTAATAGAACTATTAATGTCAACTGGGTCTAATTCAAGTGCAAACATCATTGAGCTTGTTCCGCCAAACTGATCATCAAGCAAGTCCATTGCTTTCATAACTTCAAGATTGTCTGGAAGCATGTTCTTATTATCCACACTTTTAGTCTGAATAGTTTGAGCCTGTTGAATTGCAACAACTGAAAGCATCACAGCCAATAATATAACTATGACTGGGTGATGTGCAACAAATCTTGCATATGAATTTATCATCTTTTTTAGTGAGCTCATAATTCATTCCTCATGTGTTTTTCTTTCTTTGATAATATTTTTTCATGCTTTCTATGAGTATAATAATATTCAAATTGTTCTTCAAGGATTATAATTATTGGCGAGACAAATACTGCTGCAAATAATGAGTAAAATATTCCAAGTGCAAGACTTACTCCCAAGTGTTGAAGCATTGGCATAACAGACAGGGTTAATGCAAGGAAACCTATTATGGTCGTAGCTCCCGATCCAAGTATTGCTGATCCAACTCCTGGAACTGCAACTTTTAATGAATCGAGCTGGTTTTTTTCCTTGTCTCTTTCTTCCTTATATCTTGTTAGTATGAATGTTCCATATTCAACTCCGAGACCAAGTATCATCGCTCCAAGACCAACTGTTGCAATTGAAAGCTTTATCCCAAGCCACCCCATCGTTCCCATAGTCCATATCAGACCAAACATGAGCGGACTGAATACAAGCAACCCTTTTGTAAATGAACGCTCCATTATGAATAATAACAATAATATTATTGCTGCAGCTAAAACAAGTGTGAACATTGCATCACTTGCAAGCAAACTAAAAATTGTTATCCTGAGCTGTGGCGTTCCTGTTTGCATAATTTTTAAACCTGATGGAATTGATAAGCCGTCTATTTTGTCATTTATCAGTTTTGATAATGCATGCACTTTCTCATCGCTGCTTCCAACATCAGCTGTGACAAACATTATTGTTGTCTTGTAGTCCTTGCTAAAAAATGAGCCTAATGCGGGAGCTGCTTTAAGAAAAGTCTGGACTTGATTAAGGTTTTTAAAGTCAATATTTGATGTGTAGGTAGCAATTGAAGTGACGCCCTCAATCATGCTTTCTTTTTCAAGTTCAACCTGAAGTATCTTTAAGTAATTAATTATTGATGGATCTCTTATGTCTTTTGGAGTATCTTTATAATCTATCGAATCGTCAAGTGTCAACAATAAAATAGTTGTATCCTGCCCTCCAAAAGTATCTGTTATTTTGTTGTTTAACTTATATATCGGCAATTCTTGTGGCATCTCTTTATTGATGTCACTTTCCATCTGAATCTTTGTTATTCCATATCCAATAAACAGTGTTGCAACCAATATAATTATCAGTACAGCGATTGCATGTTTCTTTTGTAATATGGCTACTCGTTCTAAAAAAGTCTCTAAAAAACTCATATAATTGCTCCTCTAAAGTTTATCTTATTTGTTTTATTCTCTTTATTGTATCTTGTATTATCTGTCTTAGTTCCTGTTCCTTTTTTGGAGTCAGTTTTGAATTTTGAAATGTCTTATTAATTTCTTTTTTTAAGTTTAATAAGACGTCTAAGTTCCTAAAAACCAATTGATTGTCAAGACTTAGTTTCTTGTTTATATCTATCACAGATTTATTACTCTTGCACCCTCCAAGTTGTTTGAACAATCCCATTATCTCCTGATGAGATGATATCAGACGCTTTTTTTCTTTTGTTAAGTCTATTAACAGTTTTTCTCCTTTCTTGGTTATTGAATAAATCTTTTTCCTGTCTTCTTCTCGCGCTTTGATAAATTTTTCAGACAGTAATTGTTTTAAGAGAGGATATACTGATCCTGCAGATGGTTTCTTACCAAGAACTTTTTCTGCGCTTTGCATAAAGTCGTATCCTGTACAGTCCTTATTTTTTAGTTTTTTTAGGAATAAAATTTTTAAGTATCCTTTAATCATTATCGTTCACCGATATAACGGAGAACGATATCTATTTATAAATTTTTCTAGAAAAAATCTTTCTAAAATTAAAAAAGGGCGATGGATTATTTAATGGTTATAAAAAGTCAAGTATGAGTAAATAATATTCAATTTAAAAAAAAGAGGTGCAGTAAACTTTGAAGGAATGCTTTTTATAAGCCTGGATAAGGACTCAAGGCTTCGAATAATAGAAGTTTCAATTTAAGATAATAAAAATATCTAAAAAGTCTAAAGAACTATTTTTCGATAGATCCTTTTTGCCAATCTCTTAGAATCATTCGAGACATTTTTTCAACATCAGGTTCTCTTCTTCGCTTAATAATATTTTTTTTTATAGCAATCTTTTCAAGGACTACGTCAAACTCATCCTCAACCTCAACATCATAATAATCTTCTATTATACCAGGAAATTTTTCCATTAAATTCATAACAGCAACATCAGGATCCTTAACTTTAGTGTAATCAACAGAGCCAATCATTGATTGTTTAACATCATCTTTTTCTGAGTAAGGAATAACACCGGGAGTATCCAAAAATAATATCTTTTTATCACCACGAATCTTTTGTAAAGATTTAGTATAACCACTCATAGAACTAGTTGGTGCAGCGCCTCTGCCACTCATTGCATTAATAAGAGAAGATTTACCAACATTAGGATAACCAAGAACACCAACATGAAGAGGTTCATACTTAATATTCCAACGCTTTGCCTCAATTAAGATTTTATCTCTTAAAATAGTTGTTCCATAATGATTTAATGCAGAGACAAAAACACAGGGTTTGAATTCTTTCTTATACCTTTCAACCTCTTCTTTATTTGGAATTAAATCAGACTTTGTAATTACATATATTAATGGTTTATCAGCATCAAATATTTTATCCTCAATCTCAATGTTTCTAGTTTCAAAAACATGCCTTGCATCAAGCAGCATTAAAAGTACATCTGCCTCGCCAATAACTTTGTTTACAATCTTCCAAAAGTCGCCCATAAATTTAAGAAAAGCATAATTGCTATAAAAATATGCGGTTTGTTAATAGTCAAAATAGTCAAAAATAAAAATTTTAGAATAAATGTATCCCTTCAAGAGAATCTTTAATTATTGTTTTACAATTATCGACTAGTTTTTGATGTTTTTCTTCATTGGTTGCTTTACCAATTTGTTCTAATTTATCCATTATTCTCATTAAAATTCTAATAAGATCACCTTCAAGTAAATTGGTGTTTCTAAGAATTTCTATAAATCTCTTGTTATGATAAAGCGGATGAATTATTGCAGTCATCTTATCAATATTTTTAGGCCAAGAACCCTTTCTTAAAATCATATCGTCTTGAACCTGCCTGTATAATTTCTTAGTTTCTGAGTTAGCATAAGTCTTAAAAAATTTAGTTTCTCTTTTACCTTCATATTCAAGAGATGCTAGTAAAAGTAGTATTTTATACTCGTTTAATTCAATTGTTCCATTGAATATTTGGGATACTTCAAGTTCGTTTCCAAAAATCTTTGTTGCAAATAAACCAAGTTTTGTTAATTGGTCATTTTCAATATAACCAAGACCAGTTAATAATTTGGTTGCTTTTGTAAACCGTGCTTTAACTGAGCCAAGCAACCTATTTGAACGTTCACATTTAAGTTTTTGATAAGTAAAAAAGTTCATAGTTAAAATTTTAGTATTCTCTTCGGGCGTATGAAGATTTATCATATTAAGAATAGTATTATATGTTAATTTAAACTGGGATTTAAGTGGCAAAATATCTTTTGAAGTGAACTCTTTAATTTTGTCAATATCAGCGCTTGGACGATAAATCATAGCCACCGATAATCCTTCTTTATCAATTCCTCTTCTGCCGGCTCGACCAGATATTTGAAAATATTCTTTTGAAGTTAAATATCTAAAACCAGTACCAGTATATTTTCTTAAGTCATCAAAACAAACAGTTTTTGCAGGCATATTTATTCCAACGGCAAAAGTCTCAGTTGCAAATAGAACTTTAATTAAACCTTCTGAAAACAACTTCTCAACTATGTGTTTAAGTTCGGGCAATATTCCTGCATTATGAAATGCAACTCCCTTAGGAATACATTCACGAAGCTTTCGAGTGGTCTTTAAAGATAGTACTTCTCTATTTAACTTATTAAATTCAGAACTTGAAATTGAAATTGCTTTTTTTTGCTCTTCATGAGATAAATATTGATTTTTTAATGCAAGAGCAGATGCATAATCCATTGTTTTAGCCCTTGAAAAGACGAAATAAATACATGGAAGCTTCCCACCAAGACGAGCAATTAATTGCTTAAAATCAGGCTTCATAACTCTTTGAGAAACATGAAATCCTCCATGTCTACCTCTTCTTGAACCACGCATGGTTTGGTTGTAATCAGGATACTTGTCAAGCTCTTTTTTGTGAGCAATTTGTTCAAGAGTAGTAATTCCCATCTCAGTATCAAAGAACTTTCGTTCAAGTGGAACAGGCCTTATATCATACTTAATAACTTCAACAGGAGTTTCTTTAATACTTTCAATCCAAGAAGCAAACTCTACAGAGTTAGGAATAGTAGCTGACAAGAATAAAAATTTGATGTGAGGCGGACTAAAAATAATTGATTCCTCCCAAACATGACCTCTTTCTTCATCACTAATATAATGAATTTCATCCATTATACAATAAGCCACTGAACTAAGAGTGTCATCATTAACAATAGCCATGTTACGATAAACTTCAGCAGTCATGATTAAAACTTGAGCTTCTGGATTAATAACTAAGTCGCCAGTAATCAAACCAATTTTATCATCTCCATATGAACTAGTAAATTCTTTGAATTTTTGATTTGATAAAGCCTTTATTGGCGCAGTATAAATAATTCGAGAATTTTCTTTTAAGAATTTATCAATCAAATAATCAGCAATGAGAGTTTTACCTGAACCAGTAGGTGCAGAAACCAAGACAGATTTACCATTTTCAATTGCATGAATTGAATCTTCTTGGAATGTATCTAAAACAAAGCCCTGAAATTTCATCAAGCAAATTAAGGCAAGAGTCTCTTTAAATAATTTCTGGAGAAAAGAAAGAATTAATAGAAGCACAGAGCAACGAAGTTGCTAGCGCACTCAAAACCTAAAGAGATTTTGAATGAACTAGAAGAACTAAGAAAATCTCATAAAGTTTTTATAACATAAATAATTAGTTCATTTTATGAATGTGATTGATGCAATAAAACAACTAAGAAGTGTTCGCAAATATTCTGATAAGAGCGTTTCAGAAGAATTGGTTATGGAACTAATGGACGCTGCAAGACTAGCCCCATCAGGCAATAATGCACAACCATGGATTTACAAGATAATATCAAAACCAGAAGATATAGAACTTCTAAAAAAAGAAGATATCTTTAAGCAATCATTTGTTTACACTGCACCAATTTTAATATTGTGTTGTGCAGATCCAAGAAAATATCCTGGAGCAGAATTTGACAAAAAATTAGATGATGCAAACACTCTAAGAGCGATTAGAGACTTAAGCATTTCAGTTCAAAATTTAGTTTTAAGAGCAACAGAACTAGGTCTTGGAACCTGTTACATTGGTTGGATGGATAAGCCAAGAATAAAAGAGTTGTATAATCTTCCACCGCATTATATAGTTCCATATTTAATTACTGTTGGATATGCAGAAGGTCAAGGAAAACCCGCTAAGAAAAAAGAAATGAGTGAAATATTACTAAAATGAAGAAAGTACTCCTTGTTTATCCTCCTTTTTGTACACCTGCAAGTCCTCCATTCTCATTAATCAACATTGAATCATTTCTAAAAGCAAATTATTCTGGAGAAGTAAACATTCTTGATTTAAACTTAGAATTTCACAAACAAAAATTTCCAGAGTATCAAAAATATTTTCAAGATGAAACTAATTGGATTGATTATGAAACAAAGGCAAGTCAGTACTTTAAGGAAAGCAAACACATTTATTCAGAAAATAATAAATTAGTTGTCAATGGAGAGGAACCCGAATTATTTAATGAACTATTAAAACAAATAACTGACAAAAACCCTGATGTCGTAGCTTTTAGTATTGTTTATTCAAGTCAAGCATTCTTTGCTTTATCACTACTTAAAGCAATAAAATCTTTAAACTCATCAAAGAAAAAAATAACAACGGTTATTGGCGGACCTGCAATAAATGAAAAACTAATCCAAGCATCTGATAAAACGTTAAATAATGATATAGAATTGTTAGAACTAATTTTAGACAAAAAAATTGTTGAGTCAAAACTAAATTTTAATTATACTGCCAATTATAACTCTGTAAATCTAAAAAACTATTTTACACCAAAACCAGTTATACCAATAAAAACTTCTAATGGTTGCTATTATCAACAATGCGTATTTTGTTCTCATCATAAAAATGCAAAATATACAAACTATTCTTTAGAATTAATTAAGAAGAATATAATTGCATCAAAACAAAAATATTTTTTCTTAATAGACGATATGATATCTGCTAAAAGATTATTAGAATTTGCAAGACAAGTAAAAGACTTAAAAATTAAGTGGGCATGTCAATTAAAACCAACAAAGGAATACAATTTCTCCGTCTTAAAAAAACTAAAAGATGCAGGACTTGAAATGGTTATGTGGGGCGTTGAATCAGGAAATCAAAGAATTTTAGACGCCATGAAAAAGGGAACAAATGTTTCAGATATAAAACAGGTCTTAGTTAACGTTCATAAAAATAAAATAAAAAATATAGTTTACATAATGTTTGGATTTCCAACAGAAACAAAAGAAGAATTCATAGACACAATAGATTTCCTAAAAGAAAATTCAGAAAATATAGACTTAGTGTCAACAAGTATATTTGGATTGCAAAATGATACTAAGATGTTTAGTAATCCACAAAAGTATGGAATAAGCAGTGTTACAGAAGAAAAAAGAACAGTTCTTGAACCAAAAATAGAATATGAAACAACGAGTGGACTTAGCAGAAAAGAAGCAGCAAAGATGAGAGAGAAGTACAAAAAAACGTTTGAAAGGATAAATAAATATCCAAAGAACATGAATTATTTTAGAGAACACATGTTATTAAAGTAAACAACACAACACTTTTAAAACAATTAAATTATAATTCTTAACATGAAATCCTTTTTAGAACTTGGACTAAAAA
>Ga0114931_10010501_pt1 | contig 11015 bp, 9 predicted proteins | sample 2SBtaG_FD_89579 | JGI IMG/M metagenome (GOLD analysis project Ga0114931, IMG submission 89579) | Deep subsurface microbial communities from Kolumbo volcano to uncover new lineages of life (NeLLi) - 2SBTROV14_V59a metaG | ecosystem: Environmental > Aquatic > Marine > Volcanic | place: Kolumbo...
CATGGCCCAATCCGTGGGAATTAAAATCACAATACGGACATTTTTGGATACACCACGGCAAATGGATATACAAACTAAGCGGCGGGAGTACCGTCACGACGGGCAAGGTACCGGTGTCCACGTTAAATCCGCTGCAAGGCTTCGATTAGTTGCCGTGTTGCCTGGCCCCTGTGGCTGAGGTGATTTTTTTCTTCGGCCGGTAATTGTGCCGAAGTACAACCGCGATCCGGCAGATAAAAAAGCGGGTCATAACCGAACCCACCTTCGCCTTTGGTACCGTGATTGATCAATCCGTTCCAAACACCTTGTGCGATAATCGGTGTCGCATCGCCGGCGTGGCGCATAAAAACCATGACACAGACAAACCGGGCCTGGCGCCGGCTCTCCGGTATATCGCGCATTTCATGGAGGAGTTTCACGTTATTGGCTTCATCGCCGTCTTGCGCATAACGAGCGGAATAGACGCCCGGCGCTCCGTGCAAGGCGTCCACCTCGATACCGGAATCGTCGGCAACCGCCGGTAGGCCACTATGCAGACAGGCATGCCTGGCTTTGATAATGGCGTTTTCCACAAACGTGGTACCGGTTTCCGCAACGTCATCGGGCACGCCCAAGTCGGCCTGGGAAACCAGTTGAATGTGGAGTTTGCCCATAATATTCTGCAATTCGCGCAACTTTCCCTGATTGCTGCTGGCTAAAACTACTTTTTTGCCGATTAACGAGTTCATACCGAGTTTTTATTTCAACCTTTACGATTTTAAGATGCCAAAGCTTTTTTCTGGATATCAACAAGGGATGCATTGCCCGCCATGGCCAAATTCAACATGGCTTGAAGTTCTTCGTAACGAAAGGCCGCACCTTCCGCGGTACCCTGTACCTCCACAAAACCACCGCTGTCATTCATGACCACATTCATATCGGTTTCGGCATTGGAGTCTTCGGCATAATCAAGGTCCAATACCGGTATCCCTTGATAGATACCCACCGATACCGAAGCAACCTGGCCGATGAGCGGATTTTTCTTCAGGCCTTCTTTTTCCACCAAATGCCCAATGGCATCGGCCAATGCCACATAACCGCCGGTTATGGAAGCGGTACGGGTTCCACCGTCGGCCTGGATAACGTCGCAATCCACGGTCACCGAACGCTCGCCCAGGGCGCTTAAATCCATCACGGCCCGCAGGGAACGGGCGATCAGACGCTGAATTTCCATGGTACGTCCGCCTTGCTTACCGCGGGCCGCCTCACGATCCATGCGCTGACCGGTTGAGCGGGGTAACATACCGTATTCCGCCGTTACCCAACCTTTATTGCTGCCCTTGAGAAATCGCGGAATTCGCTCATCGACACTCGCCGTGCATATGACTTTGGTATCACCGAATTCAACCAACACGGCACCTTCCGCATGTTTGGTAAATTGGCGGGTAATCTGTATAGGGCGCAATTCATCGGGCGCCCGGCCACTGGGTCGCATATTTTTCACCTAGATTAAATCAAGGTCACAAGTATACCCCAGAACGACCGATGGTGAGAGTGATGGTGGGATAAGGATATTCGAAGAACTATGCATGCTGGCTAAAATTGCATTTCATACCCGTCGACCGCTGCCTGCCAGCAGGAAAACAACCAACGCCATGGTCAAATCCGCGCGAGTGACAAACCGTCCAGGTCAACCCGAGTCGGACCCCTTGCGAAATTCGTCGATGGACTCACGCATCTGCTCAACCGCCTGCTGCAGTTGCTCATCGGCCACCACACCGGAAGCTTTGGACTCCTGCGCCGGCTGGTCCTGTTGTTTTCGACGTTCATCGGCAGCGGACAAAAACCGAAAGCCGGCCACACTGATATTGTCGCTACGGGGTTGGCTGCGGTTTTCCGCTTCATAGGCCATATTGTCCACAGATTCGCTTAAATTCGCGTCCAGAAACTCCGCGATGCCCTCATCACCCAGCGGATCCCAAAGGCCGTCGGAACACATGATAATGACATCACCGGTTTTTAGCGTTTGGGTCTGTTCTAAATTCGACTCCGGCTCCGTATCGCCGCCCAGGCATCGAGTAATGTGATGACGCTTGGGATGGGTGGCCCGCTCCATTTCGTTGATCACACCTTTTTGAAACAACTCCTCGACAATGGAATGGTCCATGGTACGAAAATGTTTTTCGCTGTCGCGGTAAACATATAAACGGCTATCGCCGATATGAGCCCATGTTGCGTTGCCCCCTTGAATCACACAAGCCACGCATGTGGTTCGGGGAATAATCGGTGGAAATTGCGCATTGCCGGCATCAACGATGCTGCGGTGGGCGCTGTCCATGCCCATCTTTAGAAATTGCCGCGGATCCGCCAGCGGGATTTCTTGCTCGCCAAATAATTGAATAAACATATCCACGGCTTTCTGTGAAGCTATCTCACCACCGTGATGGCCACCCAGCCCATCCGCCAACACCATTAAAATGGCACCATCGTTTTCAACGATAGCCACACGGTCCTGGTTCTTTTCCCGGTTGCCCAAACGGTTGACTTGTGCTGTTTCGTAACGCATATCTTTATCGTCGGTTACCTAAAAAGTTAGCGATGCGACCGAAAAAGTCTTTGTCCTGCTTGTACTGATCGGCCCCGGCTTGCAGTGCCTGCATAAATTCCTCAACACTTTGAGGTCGCAGCAAAGGATCCAACTCCATGGCCCAATCGATTACCTGGAGCAAGGGCATAGAGTATCGACGTTTAAACGAGACCTGCGCCGGTTTCATGGTGTCTTTTTCCTGCCGGTGTAAGGAACTGGGCGGGGATTTTCCGTCGATACAGGACCGCATGGTCGCCCCCAGCGCGTAAATGTCCGTCCACGGACCTACGTAACCACCCCGGGTATGTTGTTCAGTGGGCGAGAAGCCCGACGTCACCACCTGCCGCAACTGGTACTGGCGGCTGTTGGCCACCTTATGCACCGCCCCGAAATCAAACAGAAACGGACTGCCGCCGGGCCTAATATGGATATTGGCCGGTTTGATGTCCAAATGCAGCAGCCCCCTGGAATGCACCAGTTGCAAGCCCTGCAATAAGGGGGGAAAGATGGTGCGAATAAACTTTTCACTTAAGTTACCCTGGCGTGACCGGATATAGGCCTCCAGGTTTTTACCCTCCTGGAACTCCATCACCATATAGACCGTACCGTTGGCACGAAAAAAACCGGTGACGTTAACAATATTCGGATGTTTGAGTGTGGCCAACGTGGTGGCCTCTTTAAAAAACGCTTTGCGGCAATGCTTATAAAGCTCGGCGTATTGCATTTCCTTGGCCACCACCTCACCGTTGTCCTTACGTGAGGCTAGTTTGTTGGGCATATACTCTTTAATGATGACCTGCTCTTTTGTATCGATACCCTGACCAATATATACGACACTAAATCCCCCGACCCCGAGGCATTTTTCGATGATATACCGGTCCAACTTTTGGCCGGCTGGCAATATATTGGATTTTTGCATGATTTAGGGTACGGAAAACCGCAAACATTCTAGCGATATAGATCGGCTCGACTGCATAAGCTTTGACTATATTCCCTGATATTTAATAGCAAATTTTTCCGCGAAACGCCATGACCATGCTCTCAAACAGGGCTCTTGGGCCTCAGCGGCCCGAAAATTCCCGGAAAACCGAAAAATCAAACTGATCCAGCTTTAAATTACCCCCCCAGGCTGCTAAAAACCTGCAACCGCCCTCACGGGAAATCCAAACCGTAAAGCGTTATCATAATCTGCTATTAAAGTTCGTGCACACTGCTTTCGAACAAAATCTCTAACCCATTGATGATAAAAGGATTTGGTATGGTGAACAGCATGACTGCCTTTGCCCGTAAAGAGCAGCAAACCGAGCTGGGAAGGCTCAGCTGCGAAATTCGCAGCGTCAATCACCGTTATCTGGATATAAGCTTTCGGTTGCCGGACAACATGCGCCAGATGGAAATAGGCCTGCGAGAACGGCTGGCCAAAGTCCTTAAACGGGGCAAACTGGACATCAGCCTGCGATTGCAGGACGAAAGCCAGACCGTCAGGGATATTAACATCAACCCGTCGCTTTTAAAGCAGCTGCACCAGGCAGCCAACCGCCTGCACCAGCAATGGCATAGTTTGCAGGCCCCAACCTGGCTGGACCTGCTGCGCTGGCCCGGCCTGCTGGAAGAAAATACGACCGACGAGGAAAAACTGCGGCAAAGCGTCGCCGCCTTAATGGATGAAACAGTAGCCGAACTGCAGCAAAGCCGAGGTCGTGAAGGTGCCCGCCTGCAAACCATCATTGAAGAACGACTGGTATCGATGCAGGCCATCATTGAACGGGTTACCGGATTGATGCCTGCCATCATCCAACAAAACCAGGAGCGGCTGATAACCAAACTCCAGGAAATCAAGGCTGAAATCGATCAAAGCCGGCTGGAGCAGGAACTGGTTTATTTCGCCAACCGCATGGACATCGACGAAGAGCTGCAACGGCTACGGGTACATATCGACGAAATCAAACAAACCCTGCAACGTAATGAACCCATCGGACGACGCATGGACTTTTTGATGCAGGAGTTAAATCGCGAAGCTAACACCTTAGGATCAAAATCCGCGGCAGCTGAAACATCCAATGCCGCGGTGGAACTGAAAGTACTGATCGAACAGATGCGCGAACAAGTGCAAAACATCGAGTAAGGAGAAAGAGGAACCCCATGAGTCCGCAAAACCGCCCAAACGGTCAACTATTCATCGTTTCCGCGCCTTCCGGGGCAGGTAAAACTTCTCTGGTAAACGCACTGCTTGAAAAAGATCCAGGTTTGCGCCTGTCAATCTCCTATACCACCCGTGCCCCCCGCCCGGGTGAACAAGACGGCGTACACTACCATTTTATCAAGCATCGCGATTTCGAAAACATGCTCACTGATAAGGCGTTTGTCGAGCATGCCAAGGTATTCGATCACTACTACGGCACGGCACAAGCCTGGCTGGTGGAACAGCTGGCACAAGGAACCGATGTCATCCTGGAGATCGACTGGCAGGGGGCCGAACTAGTACGCACCATGACCGAAGCGAGCAGCATATTTATCATGCCACCCTCACGGGAAGCTTTAGAAAATCGCCTGCAAAACCGAAAACAAGACAGCCCGGACGTCATTGCCAAACGCATGGCCAAAGCCATATCGGAAATGACTCATTACGGAGAATTTGACTACGTGGTTATCAACGACCTTTTTGAGACCGCACTGGGCGAACTGCAATGCATTGTGGCCGCGGAACGTTTGCGTACCGACCGCCAAATAGGCAGGCATCACGGCTTAATCCAAAGCCTCTTGGCAAGTTAAGGGAATTCCATTAGGATAGCCGCCAACACCCAAGGAGTAAATCATGGCACGAGTTACCGTCGAAGACTGTCTTGAAAATGTCGACAACCGGTTTCAACTGGTACTGGTCGCATCAAAACGCGCGCGGGATCTGTCCCTGGGCCATGAATCCGGGTTGGCATGGGAAAACGACAAACCCACCGTATTGGCACTACGTGAAATTGCGGCGGGCAAGATCGATCCCTCTTACCTGGACCGAAAGACCCATGAAGAAACTGAAGAAGAAGTTGAACGTCCGCCGGTCATAGAACAACCGGAGTAAAATGGCAGCAATAAACAAAATCATCCACTAAACGATGAAAAACAAGCCATTGGCCTATATTTTAAACGATCGTTTTAATAATGGTTCACATCTACCCCCTGTCAGCAGGCCGTATTGTTAAAAATCTTTACAGTTTTTAAAACATTACGCGGCAATTAAACGAAACCGTAAAAGAACTAAACCAAGCGGTCGCTAACTAAAGCTATAAAGCATGGAGCAGTTGTAGGCCCAGGCGCCGAACAGCACCATCGACAATCTGGAGGGAGACGGTTAGAAAGCACCGTTTGCATCAAAGGGGAACCTGAATGGAACACGTGGAAAGCTGGGCTTGGATGATAGGATTGGGTTTATTCTTGTTCGGTGTTGCCGCCGGCCTGGCCCTGAGCCGTATCGGAGACACATACTGGAAACGCCAACAAAACCTCGAAAAAGAACTGGACGTCATGGCCAAAGAATTCCAGGCCTACCGTGGCGACGTCACCCACCACTTTGTCACCACAGCCCAACTCGTCAACAACATGAGCAAAAGCTACCGTGCTGTCTTCGACCATTTGGCCATCAGTTCCCATCACCTGTGTGGGGATAAGCTGTCAAAAGCGCTGGACTTTGATAAACAAAAACACCTGCTGGACATGGCCGCTGAAGAATTGAATGGGCGATCATCGCAAAAGCAAATCAAGGAAGAAAACGAGCAACCGTCACCAAACAAGGCGATAGAAGACGCTTCAAAGCACGCTGATTTAACCTCAACAGAAGCCGAATTCACAGCGAAACACGATCAAGAACCCAAAGAACCGTTAATCCATGACGCGGACCTGAAAGTTCCACAACCCGAAGCAAGCGTAACATCGCCAAGCCAAGGCAACGACCAAGCGGACAAAAATGCCGCCGCGGCCAACGACGAAGAAGCAGCAACCAAAAACCACGATTCACCCAATGCCAAAGATACCGCCGCCAACGCCAAAATGTCCAACGACAACCTAGAAATCATCAAACCCATCAGTACTGGCCGTTTTGATCTGGCCCTGGAGAAAACCGCGACCTTGGAACAAATCGCGGCAACCCTGCCGATCAATGAGACGCCGGTGAAACAGGCCATCAGAGAGCCCGACGAATCCACCGCAACTCAACAAACCGCTGGGCAAATAGAAACACCGGAATCACGAGCATTACAACTAAAAAACGTTGAGCAAAAATCCAAACCCCTCGAACCAACAGCTGTCGACGTCTTAACCAAATCAACCGATTCGGCCATAAACAAATCTGCAACCACCGAACCGAAGCAAACCGCGGAAGCCAAACCCAAACGCCGCCGTAAAACAACCAGCACCGACAAACCGGCGCAGGATACAACGGCGATCCTAAAGACCGCCGACGAAAAACCTAAAAAATCCGCGCGGCGCGCTGCCCCGACAACGTCTGCCAAGGCTAAAAAAACATCGCCTGCGAAACGATCCAGGCGCAAGGCAACTCCTTCAGATGCGATCGTCAAAGAAAAATTGCCGGAGAAAAAAGCTGGTAAGAATACGGATAAGGAGGTAGATAAAAACAGTGATGAGCAGGCTAATTGGCCGGACATGAAGCATGCGACTGTGACTTAAGCGTATCGACGATCAACCAGATAATAGGGATAAAACCCAAGAGCATGCCCCAAACCTAATGTAGTGTCCTGAACTAATTCTATATTAATAGTTTTTTGCTATAATTCAGTTGTCCTTGAGCAGCGGAATAACAGATACTCCCAACTACACTATTTTGCGAGAGTAACTTAGATATTAATTTTCTTTCCGCGGGATTGTCGCAAGCCAGGCACACGGTTTTACATGCTACCCCACCATCCCCCAGCCAAAACCTTAAACTGCAACACATACAACATCTCCAAATACCGCCTAGTCTCCTGCCGCTCCAGGTTGGTCACATACTTCCAAAACCCGTAAATCCGCGACAACGTCATCATCCGTTCGGCGTATAAATCCCAGGTGTAGCGGGCTTTGATGCGGGCCAGGGCGTGGTCGGAGATGGTGGTCCAGTAGTGGGGGTCTTGCTGGGACTTTTCGAAGAAGTCGGCCATGATGGTGGCGGATTGTTCGCCGTGGTTGGGGTCGATGTGGAAGCCGTTTTTACCATGCTCGATGATTTCCAGGGGGCCGCCGTAGCGGGTGGCGAAGGTCGGCAGGCCGGAGCTCATGGCTTCGATGACGGTCAGGCCGAAGGCTTCGAACAACGCCGGTTGCACGAAGGCGCCGCGGCGGTCGGCGATGTAACGGTAGAATTCGCCGGCGACGTTTTTCTCCAGCAGCACGCCCAGCCAGCGGACCTGGTCATCCAGTTGGTATTGGTCGAACAGTTGGTGCATGCGTTCGCATTGTTCCCGTTCTTCGGTGTCCTTGCATTCGTCCGGGTTGACGTGGCCGGCGATGATCACCAGGTTGGCGTGGTCGCGCAGGCGCGGGTTGGCGCCGAACCATTCCACCACGCCAGTAATGTTTTTGATGCGGTCCAGGCGGGCCATGGTAAATAACAGGGGCTTGTCGCGGCTTGCGAGTTCACCCCGGGCGTCTTCGCGGCCGGGACCGTAAACCAGGGCTTCGATGTCTTTTTCCAGCATACGCAGGCGACGGGGCTCGTCTTTAAAGGGAAAATAGATATTGGCGTCGGCGCCGGGGGAGACAATGTTGAATTTGGGATCGAAGACGTCGATGCCGTTGACCACCCGGTACATGCCGGGCATAGTGTAGGACTGGTAACTTTCGTACTGGCCCACGCTGTCCGCTTTGCCGGCGATCTCCTGGTAGGTACTGGTGATGATAAAATCCGCCGAGTTCATGGCGATCAGGTCGGCGGTGAACTGGCAGCTGAAATGGTAGTGTTCTTCGTTGTCCTTCCAGTACAAATCGGAATACAGGTATTTGGCTTTTTCCAGGGCGTGGGCAATGTTGCATTGGGTGATATGCAGGCGCTGGGATAATAACGTGGCCACCAGGTTACCGTCGGAGTAGTTGCCGACGATCAGGTCGGGGCGGTGGCCCAACTCGGCGAGGATTTCGTTTTCCACATCGTTGGAAAATTGCTCCAGATAGGGCCAGATCTCAAAACGGGATATCCAGTGGGGTACGATGTCACCGTCGGGGTTGCGAAACGGTACCCGCAGGATACGGGCATAGTCGGTACCGACGATATGCTCCACCCGCTGGTCGCAAGTGGTCTGGCCTGCCTCCGGTATCAGGCGGGTCACCACCAGGATTTGGGGTTCGATATCCAGGCCTTGTTCGGCCAGGCGGGCTTTCATTTCTTTTTCCAATGCACGGACCTGGTCCAGGATATAGACCACCTGGCCGCCGGTGTCCGGCAGGCCGAGCACGTTGGACTGACCGAAATAACCATGAGGCGAAAGTATGGCCATGTTGAATATCATCGGTATACGGGCTAAAAACCGCTCCAAAATACCCGGATCCGGCGCTTCCAGGATATCGGTGAGCAGGCTCAGGGTTTCGCGCACCCGTTCGGCGGTATTGCCCCATCCCCGCTCAAAGCCCAGGTTCTGCAGCATATGCTCGAATTCCTGCCAGGGACTTTCCTGCGCCAGGGTATCGAGCACATCATCGGCCCGGCGGATGGCGACACGCAGGCCGGAGATGGAGTCGATGCGATCGTTCAACATCAATTGGGCGCCCTGGTACTGGTGGGCGCTGAGAAAATCCAACAAGCTGCGCACCCCGGATCCCAGTTCCTGAAATAACTGGCTGGACAGGCGGCGGTTTAAAAACTCCACACCGCGACCGATGGAGCGGGATTCCTTGAGCTTGGGAAACTCGCGGTTAAACGGCTCCAAATCGATTTCCAGTGTCCACTCTTCTGTGTGACCACGCACGATACGTTCTTTGAATGACAGGAACTCGGACACCGACACTTGATCGATTCCCAACGCTTCCACATGGATCCTGTAATACAGCCAGCGACCGATACGCGGACGCAGGGCCAAATAGACCCACGGTGATTCAATGGCCGCTTCCTGGGCCATGTAAACCATCTTGCTGAGTTCGGAATTGCAGAAACTTTGCTCGGGATCTTCTTCGCACATGGCGTTAAATTCATCCCAAAGATCCGAGCGCAGCAAAAAGGGTTTGTTTTTCGCCAGGTACCGGCGCAACAGCAGATATACCTGTTGGCGATTTTCGGCACTGATGTGTTCGAGAAATTCAGGTATTGCTGTACGGCTGGTCATAACAAGGTCCCGCGCTAAAAGAAATGATAGTGATCGATACCCTGCAATACCCCCAGGGCGTAATCGCCGCCTGCAAAAAAGACCCGCGGCGCTTCACGCAGGTGCTCCAATTCTCCGTTGTGGTTGCCCACCACCACGCCCAGGGTGTCACCCCTTAACATCTCTTCATCGTTGCCGGAGCACCCGCACACCAGGATTCTTTCCACGGGCATGCCCCACTTGACGGCGAAAAACCGCAACGCCGCTCCTTTGGATGCCCGGATCGGCAGCACATACAAATACATTTGGTGAGAAAACATCAAATTCACTTCAATATTGCGTTGCCGCAGTTTGGCGGCGATATCCTTGATGGGCGGAGCTTTTTTAATATCCACGAAATAACTGATTTTACGCTTGCCCTGATGAGCCTTGGGCTGCAGGGTCAACCCCGGAACCTTGGCCAGTTCGTACTTCACCTGATCCTGGCGCCAGTGGTGGTTGATATGCAGGGCCCAGCTGATGTCCTCGGTCATCTCCGGCCCGTAATAGATGGATGATCCCACTGAGCTGATCAATACATCGGGCAGGGGAATATCCCACTTCTCCAATTCCTGCAGCGCACTATTGAGGGTGCGACCGGTGGCAACACAAAATCCCACCTTGCCTCTCGCCTCTTCCAGGCGGCTAAGGAATTTGCGCAAATTGTCCTCATCGCCCACCAGCACGTCGTCGATGTCGCAGGCGAACAACCGCTCCACGGTCAACAATGAGCGCTTTTTGGATCGCCGCGGGCTGCTGGTTAGATGTTGGGGCACGCTGTCCATAATGGTGCTCACCTGCTCCAGGTAATTTTCCGCATGACTGGCCCAGGAGTAGTGTTCCTTGACGCCTGTTACACCGTTGTCCGCCCACTGCTGCCAGCGTTCTCGGTCTTCGATGGCGCCAAGCAGGGACTCGCCCATGCTTTGCGCATCATACGGATCAATAAGCATGCCGTTGTGGCAGTTTTCGATGATGTCCCGGGGACCACCGTCCTCGGTGGCAACGATGGGCATCAGCCTCGGAGCGCGCTGTGTACGGAAGAAGAAACTCGCGGGATCGCTGTGCACGAACGCATCGCGATCAGTGGCGTATTGCTTGAGTGCCTGTGTCGTACTCGGATGCAGAGGAAC
>Ga0114931_10010502_pt1 | contig 11015 bp, 7 predicted proteins | sample 2SBtaG_FD_89579 | JGI IMG/M metagenome (GOLD analysis project Ga0114931, IMG submission 89579) | Deep subsurface microbial communities from Kolumbo volcano to uncover new lineages of life (NeLLi) - 2SBTROV14_V59a metaG | ecosystem: Environmental > Aquatic > Marine > Volcanic | place: Kolumbo...
AATCGAAGCTGTCTCAAAAGTCGAGATTTGCCAAATTTTAAAAATTTGGCAAATCTGTTTCTTTCTCAAAATGTGTTGTTTATAAAACAAAATAAATTTAATTTTCTCAAAAAATTGACTTAAAAGGCAGCCTCTCAACGACCAAAACTGAGAGACAATGGGTTGAAACCCATTGGAGGAAAAGTAAAATTTTCACCGTTCCTAATCTTTGTCGAAATGGCAACCTTTTATAAAATAACTAAAAATAATGACCGACTGGAGAAACCACATCGCCTCTGACAAAGAAGAACTGCTGGGCAAACCAACCGTCAAAGGTACCCCCGCTTGTCGGTTGAGTTCATCCTGAAGCCATACGCTGCCGGATGGACAGAAGAGCAAATCTTCGACAATTATCCCCCCGCCTGACGAAAGAAGTTTTGCAAGCCGTGTTCACTTACATATTTGAAGGCATGGAGGACGGGTTGCTTCACCCTTTGGAAACCGCCACTGCCTGATGAAATTGCTCGCCAACGAAAATTTCCCAACTGCCGCTTTGGAAATGCTCCGCAAATCAGGGCTATGATGTGCTTGCCATCGGGGAAGATGACCCCTCTAATTCCGACGCGAAGGTGATGCAAATCGCCATTTCCGAAAACCGAACCATCCTCACTTTTGACCGGGACTACGGCGAAATGATTTTCAAACATGGCTACCGCCCCAAATCCGGCCTCATTTATCTCCGCATCAAACCGCTTTACCCGGAATACCCCGCTGAAATCGTTCACCAACTTTTCCAATCTTCCGATTTACATTTTAACAATACTCTGACTGTGGTAAGTGAAGGGAAAGTGAGGCAAAGAAAGTATCGGTAAAATTATTTCGACGATTATTGCTTTACTCCCTCTACAGTTCTCTTTCTTTTGGGTGCGTGAACTCCTCCCCAATCACCCCTGCTTCCTTTTCACCCACTCAATAATCGCGGTGTTCTTCTGCGAGGCAACCTCTTCCGGCAGAAGGACTCGTTCCATTTTTTTCATGTCAACGGCGATGGGGCGTTTTGTGCCGTCGCTTCGGATTTCTTTCAAAATTAGGAAGCGGTTGTTCCGGTACCGCTTGTTGATTTGAGTAACCATCTTTTTGGGTTTTTGGAAAAGGGGATGGATGTCAAATTCGCCTTTGTTGGAATTGTAGGAGGGTAGGATGGCTTGATAGGTGTCGTTTTTGGATTTTAAAAGAAACAGCGAGTTGTATCGTTCGCCTTCGAGGACTTCAAATTCCGCAAAGGGCATCAGAGCTTGCGGCCGTTGGCGGTTGGCCATGTCAAAGACAAAAACGCCCTTGTCCTGCGCGTAGCCAATGAGGTAATTTTCCCACACTTCGAGGCGCTTAATCATGCCCGATTGGGCATCTTCGGCGTAGCGTTCGTTCAAAAATGCCGGGCGGATGGGGGTGGACAAATGCCTGTCCTCCACATCGTAGCAATAAATTTTGTCGAACCCGCGGATAGCGACCATTTTGCTGGAGTTGTTGTAGGTGATTTTGGCGAGATAATAGGGAAAATCTGGGCTGCTGTTGACGGGCAAAACCTTGCGTTCCACCAATTCACAAGTCCTAGTATCATAGACTTCCAAAATGCGGTGGCTGTCGCCTAATTCGGCGTCTTCCGTTTCTTTATCTGCCACGACACAGACGAGGGTGTTCGCCTCTTTTGCCCAAAACTGATTGTGTTCCAACACTTTACCAGCTATTTCACAATGCTGCCGGGGCGGTATTGGGGTGGTTTCCGAAACGGGCGCGCTAGTATCTGCAATGGCTGAAGTGTCGCCTGGCGAAGCGTTGGAGTTGTCTTGTTGGGTGGCAAATTCACCGCACGAGAGGGTCATTGTTAGAAAAAAAAGGAAAGGGATGGTTTTACAATTTTTCATGGAGTTGGAATTTTTTTCTAAAGGTAGTGAAAATTCGCGATACCGAGGGCAAGGCATATTGGCAAACGGAGCATTTTTTTCAACATTGATTGGGCAGATTGTGCTGATGGTCGCTGATTCTTTTCAAAAGAAATTTTTAAACTTTTAGAGTTTTTGGAAAATTTTTCTGCGCCCAAATAACGGCCGACATGATGACCAATGACTACTTTTTGTACCTTTGCTGCCTGCCCTTCCAAGCCGTCTCCTAAATTATGAGAAAAACGAAAATCCAATGATGAAATCTACAAAGAAAAGTGTGAATAAAGTAATTGCCCACAGCTTGTTTACGGACTTCGACATCGGTCTGTTCCGTTCGGGCAAGCATTTTCGGCTTTACGAAAAACTCGGCAGCCATCCCCTCCAATTAGATGAGCAATGGGGCACTCAGTTTGCCGTTTGGGCACCCAATGCCGAGTCGGTCTCCGTCATCGGCGATTTCAACTTTTGGAACCCAAAGGCACACCCATTATTGCCCCGTTGGGATAGTTCAGGCATTTGGGAAGGCTTCATTCCCGACGTTGGGAAAGGCGCTTTGTACAAATTCGCCATCCTGTCAAAAGACGGGCGAATGTTGGAAAAAGGCGACCCCTTTGCCACCTTTTGGGAGATTCCTCCAAACACCTCCTCCATCGTTTGGGACCCTTATTATGAATGGAAGGACGGACAATGGAGGGAAGTACGAAAACAAAAAAGCGGGCAGCCCCAACCTTATTCCATTTATGAAGTCCACATGGGTACCTGGCGCAAACAAAAGGACGGAACCGCATCCCTCAGCTACCGGGAAATGGCAGATGAATTGGTGACTTACGTCAAAAAAATGGGCTTCACCCATGTAGAATTCATGCCCGTCATGGAGCATCCGTTTTTCCCTTCCTGGGGTTACCAAATAACCGGATATTTTGCCCCTAGCAGTCGCTTCGGGAAACCCGAAGATTTCATGTACCTCATGGACGCTTTTCATCAAGCCGGTATCGGCGTGATTTTGGATTGGGTGCCTTCCCACTTTCCAAATGATGCCCATGGATTGGCCGATTTCGATGGAACCCACTTGTTTGACCACGCCGACCCCCGCAAAGGTTTTCACCCGGATTGGAAGAGCTGCATTTTCAATTACGGCAGAAACGAGGTTCGCAGTTTCCTCATTTCCAATGCTTTATATTGGCTGGATCAATACCACGCGGATGGCTTGCGGGTTGATGCGGTGGCTTCGATGCTCTATCTCGATTATTCAAGGGAGGAGGGGGAATGGATTCCTAACGAACAGGGCGGAAACGAAAACCTGGAAGCCATTTCCTTTTTAAAAGAGTTCAATAAAACCGTTTATGGCGAATTTCCCGATGCGATAACTATCGCCGAGGAATCAACGGCATGGACGGGGGTTTCGCGACCGACCTATGCAGGTGGTTTGGGCTTCGGCCAAAAATGGATGATGGGCTGGATGCACGATACCCTGAACTACTTCAAACTCAACCCCATCCATCGAAAATTTCACCACAACGAAATCACTTTCAGCCTGGTTTATGCCTTCACAGAAAATTTCATGCTGCCCCTTTCACATGACGAAGTGGTGCATGGCAAGGGGTCGTTGATGGACCGGATGCCGGGTGATGAGTGGCAACGTTTTGCCAATATGCGCTTGCTTTTTGGATATATGTTCACCCATCCTGGAACCAAGTTGCTTTTTATGGGAACCGAATTTTCCCAAACCAGCGAATGGAATATTGAAAACGGATTGGAGTGGTGGTTGACGAAATATAAATTTCACAAAAGCATGCAGGATTGGATTAAGACCCTGAATACTTTTTATAAAAACAAAACCGCCCTTTTTGAGCAGCAGTTTTCGCCGGAAGGCTTCGAATGGATTGACCACGGCGACTACGAAAACAGCACCATCGCTTACCTGCGACGCGGCAATAAGAAGAAAGACCAACTGTTGGTGATTTGCAATTTCACCCCCGTACCGCGCAAAAATTATCGAATCGGCCTTCCTTTCCGGGGAAAATGGAAAGAAGCGCTCAACAGCGACGCTGCTAAATTTGGCGGCGGTGGAAATCAAAATGACAAAGCGCTGCCGTCCAATAAAGTGAAATGGCACGGCAGGGATTATTCTTTAAGCCTCACCCTGCCGCCGCTTTCCGTGGTCGTGCTGGAACCGGCCTAACTTTAATCTATTGCTTCCAGCACTTGAAGTGCTGGAAGCAATGACTTTACGTGGTCGTTCTGGAACCAGTTTAGCTTTATACCTTTGTTTAATTTTAACCTAATGAATGAGAAAACCCAACCAATGATACCGGAAGAAGCGCTAATGACCAAAATCTATTTTATCAGGGGCAAAAAAGTTATGGTCGACAGAGATTTGGCAGAACTTTACGGAGTTGAAACCAGAAGATTAAAAGAACAGGTCAGAAGAAACATCGAAAGATTTCGAGAAGATTTTATGTTTGAATTGACGAAAGCAGAACTACAAGATTGGGTATCGCAATGTGCGACCTCCAATCGGGAAAAAATGGGTTTGAGAATACTACCTTTCGTGTTCACCGAGCATGGTGTATTGATGTTGTCCGGAGTTTTGAACAGCGACAGAGCAATTCTGGTAAACATCCAAATCATGCGGATATTTACAAAAATGAGGGAATTGTTGCTGACACACAAGGACTTATTGCTTAAAATGGAAGCTATTGAAAAAAAGGTAACCGGACAGGACGAAAAGATTAAACTGCTGTTCGATTACCTCAAACAATTTGTTAAAAAGCAAGATGCTCTAGGGAAGAACAAGAATCAAGTTCAAGTTCAAGGACAAGTTCAATTTTGAACTTGAACTTGTCCTTGAACTTGTCCTTGAACTTGAACTTGAACTTGAACTTGATTCTTGAACTGTAAGTCTCCTTCAGAGGGAAAAACAAGTCCGAAAAATTATCGACAACACCTTAGTTTCAAATTTTGACTAAGCGCCTAATCCAAATCCAATTTCAGGACGTTTTTAAGAAGGACGTTTTGGCAGAAGGGAAAATTTGAAATTTTAAGCCTCGAATTTTTTCTTTTGTCTGCAAAATTTTTTATATTTTCGCCAACGGAGATTTCTACTTTATAAAATTTAATTTTGTAAATACCCTGAATCATTACTCGTTGTTTGCTGACTCTTAGTTAATGAATTGATTTTCAACCCTCCCTTGAACGCATCTGACACACGGTACCAATGCAAGCGCTTCAATAAAAGCAAGAATGACGATTTAGCTTCACAACCCAATTTACTGAATTAACCGCCACCATTGCTTATGTTAGATAATCCTGTAATCAACCAACCCACTAAAAAAGGCCCCTCCTCCAACGCAACCCATATCCGGGAGGTTATCAATGATTTTCGGCTCTGTTGCATCAGCCGGGAGGTCAGTTTGCTGGCACGAAAAGAAGTATTGACCGGCAAAGCTAAATTCGGCATCACCGGCGACGGAAAGGAAGTTCCACAAGTCGCGATGGCAAAGGCTTTCCAAAAAGGAGACTGGCGGGCAGGCTACTATCGCGACCAAACTCTCTTTTTTGCATTAGGACTGGCTAGCGTAGAAGAATACTTCGCCCAATTATATGCCGACACGGAGAACGACCCCTGGTCGGGAGGCAGGCAAATGAACGCTCATTTCGCAACCCCTACCATTGACGAAGAAGGAGAGTGGGTCAATCACCGGGAAGTCTTCAACAGTTCCGCCGATGTCTCCTGCACAGCCGGGCAGATGGCGCGGGCTTTAGGACTTGCCTTCGCTTCCAAAAAGTACAGGGAAAGTGAAAAACTTCATTCCGACACTCCCTTTTCCAATGGGGGGAGTGAAGTCTGTTTTTGCACCATCGGCGATGCAAGCACCTCGGAAGGGGTGTTTTGGGAAACCTTGAATGCGGCCAGTGTATTGCAAGTGCCCCTGGTCATTTCCGTCTGGGACGACGGCTTCGGCATTTCCGTTCCTACAAAATATCAAACAACTAAATGTAGCATTTCAGAGGCCTTGGAAGGCCTTCGCCTGAATGAAAAAGGGCAAGGAATTGATATTTATAAAATTAAAGCCTGGGATTATCAGGGGCTTTGCGATTTGTATAAAAAAGCGATAGAAAAAACCCGCAGGACGCATATTCCTGTGCTCATCCATGTAGAGGAATGCACCCAACCTCAAGGGCACTCTACTTCAGGGTCGCACGAGCGCTACAAATCTGACAAACGCCTGCAATGGGAACGAGATTTTGATTGTATCCGAATGATGCAAAAATGGATGATTGATTCCGGCATTGGTTCTGAGGATGAATTGAATGCCATTCAAAAACGGGCGAAAGAATACGTCCGCGATTGTAAAAACAAAGCCTGGCAAAAATACAGCCTTCCAATAAAAAAAGAATTTCAACAACTGGAAATTATTTATTCCAGGCTTCTGGCGACAGGGACGAAAAAAGAAAAAATTTTGGAGGTGCAAAAAGAGTTGAGAAACCTCATCAACCCGGTTTATAGCCAAATCGTTCAAAATGCCAGAAGGCTTTATTTTGAAGTAGCAAACGAACAAAACGAAGCAGTGGATGAATTGAAAGCTTTTTTGGGAAAAGCCAGAAATCTCGCCCACAAACGGTATCACACCCATCAGTATAGCGCTAGTAAAAATGCCGCTTTAAACGTGCCTGTCCTTCCACCGCAATATTCCGAAAGTTCGCCCTTGAAAAACGGATTTGAAGTATTGAATGCCTTCTTTGACAAAGCCCTGGAAAAATATCCCGCGATGCTCGTTTTTGGAGAAGACGTCGGTCATATTGGCGATGTCAATCAAGGCTTTGCAGGAATGCAGAAAAAATATGGAAAAGAGCGTGTTTTCGACACCGGCATCCGGGAATGGACCATCATGGGAAAAGCAATCGGGCTGGCCATGCGCGGCTTGCGCCCCATCGCTGAAATCCAATATCTCGACTACCTCGTTTACGGTCTGGAACCATTGATGGATGACTTGGCTACCCTTCGTTGGCGTAGCAACAACATCCAACAAGCGCCTGCCATCATCCGTACCCGCGGACACCGGCTGGAAGGCATCTGGCACACGGGTTCTCCTTTGGGAATGATCATCAATTCATTGCGTGGCATGTATGTACTCGTTCCTCGCAACATGGTACAGGCAGCAGGGATGTACAACACGCTATTGCAATCCGATGACCCTGCTATAATTATAGAATGCTTGAACGGGTATCGCCTCAAAGAACGATTGCCGGACAACCTTGGTGAATACACCGTCCCACTCGGAATACCGGACATTTTGCAGGAAGGAACGGACCTCACTCTTGTCACTTATGGCACCTGTGTTAGAATCGCTCAGGAAGGCATCCGGCTTTTGAAAAAACAGGGCGTTTCCATTGAACTTATAGATGTTCAAACACTGCTGCCCTTCGATACGGAACAACGAATAGTCGAATCCTTGAAAAAAACCAACCGCATCCTGTTTATGGATGAAGATGTGCCGGGAGGCGCAACCGGCTTTATGATGCAGGAGGTGTTGGAAAAACAAAAAGGGTACCGCTACCTCGATTCCCCTCCTCAAACCTTAACCGCCAAAGCCCACCGGCCACCCTACGGTTCGGATGGCGACTACTTTTGCAAGCCCAACCCCGAAGATGTCTTTGAAACGGTTTTCAAAATGCTACAGGAAGCCGAACCTGTCCGGTTCAAGTAGAAGCATTGTAAAAAGGGTCTAAAAAAGTTCAAGAACAAGAATCAAGTACAGATTCAATTTTGAACCTGTACTTGATTCTTGTTCTTGAACTTAAACCTCCTTCGGAGGGAAAAACACGGGCAAAAAATTATCGACAACATATTGGTTTCAAATTTTGCCTAAGGGTCTAAAATCCTGTGTTTCGATGCCAGGAGCAAATTTGACTACTCATTGGTTGCAAAATTACTTCAACTCTTTATTGAAAAGCCCTCCCTCGTCGAATGACAAAAGACAAATGTTAAACAATGCCCCCAACACCACCTTTTCTCACTGACTTAGAATTTTTTTTCTACCTTTGCCTGCCAATTGCCTAACTATCCCATCTTTTTTAGCTTCAAATGGTGGCAGATATTTGCCACAAAAACTGCGGAATCAACCTTTTTGCTATTGGCTGCGGAATAAAATATTTTTTTTAAAGCCGCAGCTAAAGGATAAAAAACGTTATGCAAATGTTAATTTTGCTGCTTTAAAGAGTAGCTTTAATCAAATTTTTAAATCAAAACTAATTAAGCATGAAGTATTTTTTTACGAAAAACTGTCTTTTGTTGCTTGCGCTGCTCTTTATGGGCAGCACAGCAATGGCTCAATTTACAGCATCCGGCACCGTGACGGACAAAAATGGAGAATCGCTCATCGGCGTCTCCGTAATTTTAAAAGGAACCGCCCTGGGTACAGTTACAGACCTGGATGGGAGTTTCACACTGGAAGTGCCTACCGACCCGGCGACTTTGGAATTTAGTTACACAGGATTTGGAAGTATCGAACAGGAAGTGAGCAGTAGTTCTTCCACCATTAATATCACTCTGGGAGAATCTACCACTGTACTCGACGAGGTTGTCGTGACCGGATTGGCGACGAGCATCAAAAGATCCAACTTGGCTAATTCGGTGGCCTCCGTTCCCGCAAAGGAAATTTCCGGCATCGCCGTCCCGACTACCACAGACGCAGCCCTATACGGAAAATTTAAAGGGGTGAACATTTCCGCCAACTCCGGCGCCCCCGGAGGAGGATTATCTTTCAAATTGAGAGGGCTTACTTCCATCAGTGGTTCTTCCCAACCCTTGTTGATTCTCGATGGCGTATATATTGACAACTCCTCCATTCCGGCAGGGCTTAACGTCGTTTCAGCAGCAGCGGGCGGCGGCAGCCAATCCAATCAAGACAACCCCTCAAACCGTTTTGCCGACATTGACCCCTATGATATTGAAACTATTGAAGTCTTAAAAGGTCCTTCAGCGGCGGCTATTTATGGTTCGAGGGCTTCCGGTGGGGTGGTTATTATTACCACCAAAAGAGGGCAAGCCGGTAAAACCAAAATCAATTTGAGCCAATCCCTCGGTTGGACGCAACAATTGAACAAATTGGGAGTCCGCGAATTTACCGAAGACAAAGTATTGAATTCCAACTTTGCCAGCAGCATCGATGCTTTTCGAACGGCAAAGAATAACGGAACTTTAAGAAATTATGAAGACGAATTGTATGGCCGCCATGGGCTTCTCTCTAATACAAGGCTCACAGTAAGTGGTGGAAACGCCAAAACCCAATTCTTTTTGGGAGGTTCTTATAAAAACGAAAACGGCATTGTCAGCAATACCGGTTTTATAAAAGAATCAGCCCGTTTGAATGTGGATCATAAAATAAATGATTGGCTGAGCTTTTCCGGTTCGTCCAACTATATTCACTCTTCCACGGATAGGGGGTTCTTCAACAATGACAATTCCGGTACGACGATGGGCATTGCCTTCTCAGCTACTCCTTCCTTCGCACAATTGCTTCCGGATGCAAACGGAAACTTCCCCACAAACCCTTTTGCACCATCCAACTTTCTGGAAACGGCTGCAAAAATAACGAACAATGAACGGGTTAACCGCTTCATCGGTGGAGGTACCGTGACCGCACAGATTTGGAACAACAACAACAATTCCCTGAAGTTTCTCTTCCGCGGAGGAATTGATTACTTCACTTTGACAACCACCGCTCTTTTTCCCAACAGCCTACAGTTTGAAAGTAACGGCAACGGGCTGAATGGTGTTTCGGTGCAAGGGAATACCGTCAACCTCAATACCAACCTTTCTGCCTTCTTGGTCTATTCGCACTATACCAATAATGGACTTACCTTCCGAACGCAGGTGGGCGTAACCCAGGAAAATTTTGACCAAAATACTATTTTGGGAGAAGCGACCAACCTGATTGGTTCTCAAACGAACCTCGACCAATCCGGCTCGCGAAACATTAGTCAAAACAGGCTCGTTCAGGAAGATAAAGGATTCTTCGCACAAGAAGAAATCAACTGGAAAGACCGTATCATCCTTACGGGGGGAGTGCGCGCAGATAAATCTTCTAATAACGGAGACCCGAATGACATTACCTACTACCCAAAAGCCTCCGCAGCCATCAACGTCAATGAATTTGATTTCTTCCATATTAACAACCTCAGCACATTGAAATTGAGAATGGCTTATGGACAATCGGGTAACTTTGCTGCCTTCGGTTCAAAATTCTCTTCTTTTCAAAGCGCCATCGTTGGGGGTTCCCCCGGTGTCGAAGTCTCTACAACAAAAGGAAACCCCAATGTCAGTCCTGAAAGACAGGAAGAAATTGAAGCAGGATTTGATTTGGGTTTGTTCAGCAATAAAATTCTTTTTGACTTTACCTTCTATCGTAGAACGGTGGACGACCTTTTGCTAAATGCCGATGTTCCAACTTCCTCTGGCTTTGTTCGGCAGGTAACGAATGCTGCAAAACTCCGAAATCGTGGGGTCGAACTGGGTTTGAATGCAGAGGTAATCAGCACCCAGTATTTTAACTGGTCAACCAGAATCGGTTGGTGGACCAATGATGCAGAAGTTACAAAATTGCTCGTTCCCAGTTTCACAACGGGTGGCTTTGCGGACTTTTTGGGTCAGTTCAGAATTAAGCAAGGCCATAGCCCCACGGAAATTATCGGCGTTGGACCGGCGGCCGACCAAGACGAAGACGGTTTAGTTGTTTTCGGCGATGCCGAACCCGATTTTCAAATGACCTGGATGAACACCATCAGTTGGAAAAGATTCGACCTCACTTTCCTCTGGCATTGGAAACAAGGAGGTGAAAACATCAACCTTTCCAACCTGCTATTTGACCTGAACAATACCACCCACGATTTTGATAAAATAGACCTTGACCCCAACAAAGCAATGGGTAATGGAGACTTCCGCCTCAGTCAATTAGGTGTCAATACGGCTCCTTATATCGAAGATGCCAGCTATCTGAGACTTCGCGAACTTGGGGTTTACTATACTTTGCCCAGCTCTGTTTTCAAAGACATTGCTAAAGTTAAAGTAGGCTTCTCAGGCACTAACCT
>Ga0114931_10010503_pt1 | contig 11015 bp, 16 predicted proteins | sample 2SBtaG_FD_89579 | JGI IMG/M metagenome (GOLD analysis project Ga0114931, IMG submission 89579) | Deep subsurface microbial communities from Kolumbo volcano to uncover new lineages of life (NeLLi) - 2SBTROV14_V59a metaG | ecosystem: Environmental > Aquatic > Marine > Volcanic | place: Kolumbo...
CGTATTATACCGTTGCGGGTGTTGATACACGCATGCCCAAGTGTAGCCCCATTTCAGAGAGTTTCTCGTTCACTTCCTGAAGCGTGGTATCGCCAAAGTTACGCAGTTCAAGCAATTGGTCTTCGGTGCGCGACAACAGGTCGCGAACCGTATTGATGTTCTCCGACTCGAGACAATTGGTGGCTCGAACCGAAAGCTTTAACTCGGCCAGACTCATCCCCAACATCGCCTCGATTTCTTTCTCCGCACCCGAGGCGCGCCCGGGGGACTCGGAATGAACCGACTCCCCCAGATCGCTGTATTGCATGAACGGGTTGAGATGTTTGCGAAGGATTTTCGCGGCTTCGACCAACGCCATTTCAGGCCCGACCGTACCGTCCGTCCAGATTTCCAGCGTTAGCTTATCGTAGTTCGTTTTTTGTCCAACGCGGGTTTCCTCGACTTCGTATCGCACGCGAACGACCGGGCTGAAAACGGCGTCGATCGGCACGATGCCGACTTCTTGGTCCATGGTGCTGTGTTCGGTTGATGGTACATAACCGCGTCCGTTCTCGACGACCATTTCCACGATAAAGGAAACGTCGTCGGTTAGCGTGGCGATGACGTGATCTTTGTTGAGCACTTCGACCGACTCGTCGGTCTCGACATCCGCCGCCGTGACAACGCCTTTGGTGTTCTTCTCGATGCGAAGGACTTTGGTTTGATCGCTGTAGTTCTTGACCACCAGCGATTTGATATTGAGCACGATGTCGGTCATGTCCTCCACGACACCTGGCAAGGTGGTGAATTCATGCAAGGCGTTATGCACTCTTATTTGCGTGACCGCGCTACCCTCCAGACCGGACAGCAAAATCCGGCGGAGGCTGTTTCCGACCGTCGTGCCAAAACCACGCTCAAAGGGTTCGGCGACGAACTTACCGTACGTGGAAGTCAGGCTCTTTTGATCGCAGCTGACCAAGCTGGGCAACTCGAGACCGCGCCAACGGATACGCATGGAAAGTCTCCGTGGGTTATGACCATTGGCCGACACAAACGCGAGTCGGCTCAGAGGCGGGATTACTGGGTTAAGCAAGTGAGGACGGACACTTGCCAGGGTGAGGATGTGTCTTCGCGAATCGCCTCGCGATCAGCCACCTCTCCGACAAAAAACTACTTGGAACACAACTCGATAATCAACTGCGTCTCCACCGGAATCGAAACATCGTCGGAGCCCGGCAACCGGACGATCTGCCCTTCCGGAATCTGCTCTTCCGCCAAGGACAAAAAGTCTGGCAGAGATCGCGCGTTCTCAGCGATATTCGCCTGGGCTAGTTGCAAGCTCTTGGCACGATTCTTTATCCGAATCACGTCGCCAATGTCCACCAACATGCTGGGTCGGTCGGAACGATGACCGTTGACGGTGACATGCCCATGGGCCACCATTTGACGTGCCTGTGCCCGGGATTGGCCAAACCCGAGTCGATGAACCACATTATCCAGCCTCCGTTCGAGCAGGCTCATCAGTGCGTCACCCGTATTGCCACGAGACCGTTCGGCCTTCGAGAAATAGATACGGAACTGACTCTCGTACACACCGTAGTAGCGTTTGACCTTTTGTTTTTCACGGAGGTGAATCCCGTAATCGGTCATTTTCGTTCGCCGCGACGGCTGCATTCCCGGGGGCGCCTCGCGCCGCTCGAAGCCACACTTCTTCGTGTCACAGCGGTTGCCCTTAAGGAACAGCTTCATCCTCTCGCGACGACACAGTCGACACACCGGTCCAGTTATTCTCGCCATAAGATTTCGAATCCGAAAAACGCTAATTGCTAATTGTATGAAGGTGATTTATTTGCCGACGACCGACGTCGGCATTTCCAGCTACACGCGGCGCTTCTTGCGAGGACGGCAACCGTTATGCGGCAATGGGGTAATGTCTTCGATGGACTTGATCGTGAGACCAGCCGATTGCAACGCGGTGATCGCACTTTCACGACCACTGCCAGGGCCCTTCACGCGGACCTCAACTTCCTTGATTCCAAACTTCGCCGCTTTCTCCGCACACTGCTTCGCGGCACTTTGGCCCGCGAACGGCGTGCTCTTTCGGCTACCCTTGAACCCCGCGGTTCCGGCACTGCTCCAGCACAGGGCGTCACCCTTGGTGTCAGTGATGGTAATCGTCGTATTATTGAACGTCGCCTTAATATAGGCGATGCCGGAGGATACGTTTCGCCGAACTTTACGACGTCTTGACTTTGCCACGGATCGAACGCCTCATTTACTCGCTAACAGGGATGATGGTGTCGTGCGATCTCGACACACAAGGTTGCACGACAAAAACAGACAATCACCCGACCGACGATTCCCATCGGTCACGGTGCATAAAAACTAACGCAGATCCTTCACTCCCTTTTTCCCGGCAACGGTCTTCTTCGGGCCTTTACGCGTGCGCGCGTTGGTTCGCGTACGCTGACCCCGAACGGGTAGACCACGACGATGGCGAATACCTCGGTAACAGCCGATGTCTCGCAATCGCGAAATGTTTTGGGCCACTTGGCGACGCAGTTGTCCTTCGACCACACAATCCTTATCGAGCAACGTCGCAATCCGCGCCACTTCGTCGTCGGCCAAATCGCGGGCTTTCATATCTTGCGAGATGCCAGCCTTGTGACATAATTCACGGGCGGTCTTCGGCCCCACGCCGTATAAGTACGTGAGCGCAACGACGATTGCGCGGTCATTTGGGATATCTACACCAAGCAAACGCGGCATGAACGCAAACTCCTGAATCCAAGAACGATCGTTGCCCGACCGCCAAATTTCACCAAGGATTTTCCAGGACGAACCCGGTACCCATCAAAAAATCGAGCCGACTATCTCGCACGACACGGCACCGCCACGATGGCAACCTTCGGTAAAGGGAACGCCTCGAAGCCGAACATCTACCCCTGACGCTGTTTATGGCGGGGGTTGTTCTTGCAGATCACGAACACCACGCCACGACGACGGACGATCTTGCAATGTTCACAGATGCGCTTAACGCTGGCACGAACCTTCATCACACCCGCCCGGACAAATATCTTATTTCGACCCAAGCCACATAATATAAAGAGGTTGGCCTGAAATTAGCAAGGGCCTGTGTCGTACTAATTTCAGGAAAATTGACTCACCACGCCAACGATCTGGAGGATCTTCGGAATCTAGCGGTGTTGGACGCGAAATACTGCTTGCCTCGGGCCACGCAATAGGCCGTGGTCCAAGAAGATACGCTCCTCGCTGGTCAACGGTTGTCACTCGTAGTCGATCGTGAGTTGTCCCTCGGGGCCAGCAGTGAGCACTTCCGCACCCTTCTCCGTCACCGCCACCGTATGCTCGAAATGGGCACTCGGCCGACGGTCCTCGGTCACTTGTGTCCAGTAATCCGGCAAGGCTTCCACGTATTTCGTTCCGATGTTGACCATTGGCTCAATGGCAATCACCAAGCCGGGTTCGAGCTGAAAATCGCCTCGGCGACGAAACTGGCCGCTAACGAAGTTAGGGACCTGTGGGTCTTCGTGCATCTCCCGGCCGATTCCATGACCCACGAAATTCTCGACCACCGAAAAGTTGGCCTTGCGAACATAGTCTTCCATTTGTTTGGCGACTTCGCTCCACATTTTGCAATGGGCAATTTGGTCGATGGCTAGATTCAACACCCCTTGCGTAACTTCCAATAAACGCTTCTTTTCGTCATCGATCGCGCCGACCGGGTGCGTGAACGCGGAGTCGCCACACCAACCGTCCAGCTTGCAGCCCGTGTCGATGCTGAGGATATCGCCTTCGACCAGCTCTTTCGTGTTGGGAATGCCATGCACGACTGCCTCGTTCACGGACATGCAGGTCACGGCCGGGAAGGGGACCTTTCCGGGCACGCCCTTGAACAACGGAATCGCGCCTCGACGGTGGAAGTGTTCCTCGACGGCGGCATCGATTTCAGCCGTGGTAGCCCCCGGCTTCACCATTCTGGAGGCCAATTGGTGAGCTTCCCAGACGACAAGCCCGGCCTTTCGCATACTTGCGATTTCGCGTGGGGATAAGAGGTTTTGCACGCCTACTTCTCGCTTTCTGTGCCGTTTTCACGCAGATTCAGCCGCACGATCCAAAGGATCGATGCAATTCAAGTCATTCAAAGAGTCAACCACAAACTTGTTTGATGCGATCGAAGACCTCGTCGGGAGATCCGGTTCCGTCGATCGGTCGCAGCAGTCCCTGTTGTTCGTAATATTCAACCAACGGTTTGGTTGTCTCGTGGTAGGTCTTCAACCGCTGGCGAACCACATCGATGCGATCGTCGGCGCGCCCCCGTGACATCAACCGCTTTTCCAGTTCCTTGTCGTTCACTCGCAGCTCAAGCGCGGCGTTCAGCGGAGTACCGCGAGACTTGAGCGATATGTCTAACGATTGGGCCTGACCAAGCGTCCGCGGAAATCCATCGAACAGACAACCGTTGTCAAAATCGCCTCGTTCAAGCCGCTCACCGACGATCGACAGGATGATCGGATCGGGTACCAATTGGCCGGAGGTCATATAGGCTTCGGCCAGCTTGCCAACCTTCGTGCCTTCGCTGCATGCCACACGGAGCAACTCGCCGGTCGAAAGATGCGGGATGTTGAAATACTCAGTCAGCCTCTCCGACTGCGTGCCTTTTCCCGCCCCAGGTGGTCCTAGAAAAATAAGCATCATCATACCACCTCCAGGCGCATGGCGGTTTCCCGAGGGAACGTCCCACCAGGACACGCCCAGGGGCGGCATCCGACTGGCCTATTTATCCAACAATCCTCGATAATTCCTCATCACGAGGTGGCTGTCAATCTTTTGCACGAGATCAAACGCCACGCTCACGGCGATCAAAAGGCCCGTCCCCCCATAGAAACTGGCCACCTACATATCGATATTGACCGATTGAGAAATGATCGTCGGCAAAATTGCCACCAGTGCCAGAAACCCTGCTCCGACGTAGGTAATTCGCACCATGACCCGTTCCAAATAGTCGGCCGTCCGCTTCCCAGGACGATAACCGGGGATGAAACTTCCATAGTCTTTGAGATTCTGTGCCATGTCCTTCGGGTTGAAGGTGATCGCCGTCCAGAAGTAGCAGAAAAAGTATATCAACGCCACGTACAGCACGTTATAGGTGAACGATGAGCCACGAGAAAACGCTTGGGAAAGGCTCTGTAACATGAACGAGTCTGGATAAGCGTTCGAAAGACCCCGAAAGATAAACCAGGGAAACATCAACAGGCTGCTGGCAAAGATAATCGGCATGACACCAGCCTGATTCACCCGCAGGGGAAGAAACTGGCGGCCCCCACCGAACACACGCCGACCACGCACATGCTTGGCACTTTGAGTCGGAATACGTCGTTGACCTTGGGTGATAAAAACCACGCCGACAACCACGCCGACAAATAACGTAACTAGAACCACAAGCAGTTCAACACCCGTATTGCCGGCAGAGCCACCAAGGGTCAACCCGTTCTTCAACATTGGCTCGATCACGGAAAAGCCTGCCGAAGGCATGCGTGCCAAAATACCCGCCATGATGAGCAGACTGATACCATTTCCGATGCCATACTCGTCGATTTGCTCACCGAGCCACATCAAGAAAACAGTACCCGTAGTCATTGTCATCACGGCCGTGAAATGCCAGATCCAACCAAATTCTCCACCACTGAGAAACTCTGGTTTAATTAGCTGGGCACCCGCCATCCAGGAGACATAGAACCAACTTTGCGCGAAACAGATGATGACCGTGGCGTATCGGGTGTATTCGTTAATTTTCTTTTGGCCGCTCTCGCCCTCTTTGCGCAATCGTTCGAGCGGCTCCCAAACGCTGGAGAGCAACTGGAAGATAATCGAAGCGGAAATATAGGGCATAATGCCCAACCCAAAGATCGTGCTTTGGCTTAAGTTGCTGGCACTGAACACGGCAACTTGCTTGAGAACGCTGGTTAACCCCGAGCTGCCTTTGAACAGTTGCTCCATGGCTGCCTGATCCACAATTGGCAGCGGAATTTGCCATCCGATTCGATAGATGGCCAACAGGAACAGGGTCAGCAGAATCTTCTGCCGAAGTTCAGGGATCGTAAAGATGACGCGAAATTTTTCCCACATGGCTCGGTCCGTCCCTCCTAGCAGGAAACTCTTGGCGACAGTAAGACACACCGAGCACAACCTTCCATGGCTTCGACAAATTCGTCCGAGCCCGGCTCAGTGACATCCCATGCAACATTCGGATACGATTTCGACAAAGCTAACTCGATTTGGCACTCTTGGCCTTGCTTGGTTTAACGACCGGCGCCGGTCCGGGCACTTCGACGACTTCCCCACCCGCCTGCTTGATCTTTTCCGCGGCCGATTTGCTGAAGCGGTGCGCTGAGACCTTCAGTTTCTTGGTGAGTTCTCCATCCCCCAGCACCTTGAAGAATTCAAAGCGGCTAGGCATCAACTGGCGCTCGCGGAGAACCTCGATCGAGACTTCCGCGCCATCGACAAACAACTTATCCAGATTGCTGACATTGAGCGTGAAGATGGTGCGTGCCCAGCGGTTGTTGAAGCCCCGCTTCGGAATGCGGCGGACCATTGGCATGCGTCCACCCTCAAACGACGGATGCACGCTGTAGCCGGCACGCGAACCGGCCCCCTTGTGCCCCCGGCCACTCGTCTTGCCATGCCCCGAACCGGGACCACGACCAAGGCGTTTGCGCCGCCTGTTCTTCTTAATACCGCTGTTGACGTCATCAATATTCATGACAGGTTCACTCCCCGCAGACGTTCAATCTCGTCGCGCGTCCGCATTTTTTCTAACCCGTCGATGGTGGCCTTCACCAAGTTAACGGGGTTATTCGAGCCGAAGCTCTTCGTGAGGATGTTGTGAATCCCCGCAGCTTCACAGACCGCGCGCACACTCGAACCCGCGATCACGCCGGTGCCCGGCGAAGCTGGAACGAGCACAACACGAGCGGCGCCGAAGCGGCCCTTGACCATGTGTGGAATCGTACCACCCTCGTCGATCGCGACATCGATCATGTCACGGGAGGCATCTTTCACGGCCTTCTCGACGCTCGGGGGTACTTCGTTGGCTTTACCATATCCCCAACCGACACGGCCTTTGCCATTGCCGACGACGACCATGGCCGCGAAGCTAAATCGACGACCACCTTTGACCACGGCGGCACACCGCTTGATCTTGACGACCTTATCGATCAATTCGCCACGAGTCGAATGTGTTGCCACCATTCGTGTTACTCCTGTATTTTGTGCGGAATGTCGGAGACCAGCAAACTGCGTATCAGGGGGTTTCGCCGGCGAGACCGCTCTGGATAAAGGCTAAAACTTCAAACCACCTTTACGAGCGGCGTCGGCCAATGCCGCCACGCGACCGTGATACTTGTAAGCACCTCGATCAAATCGGACCTGATTGATTCCGGCCGCGAGCGCTCGCTCCGCCACGGCCTTACCAACCAACCCCGCGGCGGCGGCGTTGCCACCGGAACCGGTGGAGAGCACTTCTTTCTCTTTCGTGCTCGCCGAGGCCATCGTGTGGCCCGATTCGTCGTCGATCACTTGGGCGTACATGTGCTTGTGGCTGCGAAAAACACGCAATCGCGGTCGCTGCTTGTCGCCTCGCACCTTCTTGGTGACGCGCCAACGACGACGTTGCCGAAGCCTATGGACATATCGATCGTGATTCATGATTCCACTACGGTCTTAATGGTCGTTTCTGTCGATCGTTTTCAATCAACCTCGCGCGTTGCGTTTCGCGAACCGAACACGTCGGCATGGCAAAGGTCAATTCAAGACTGATTTTACTTGGTGGTCGCCTTTCCTGCCTTGCGGCGGACCTGTTCACCTTCGTATCGAATTCCCTTGCCTTTGTAGGGCTCTGGCTTGCGCACGGCCCGAACCTCCGCGGCAAACTGCCCGACCTGTTGCTTGTCCGGTCCGTTGATCACCACATGGTTTTGGTCTGGGCAAGTGACGTTCAAGCCTTTGGGAATCGTTTTATGGACCTCGTTGGCGAAACCAACTCGAAGTTGCAGTACATCGTTTACCACCGCACCGAGATAGCCAACCCCCACGATTTCCAATTTCTTTTCATATCCGCTTGATACGCCGACCAACATGTTCCGCACCAAAGCCCGTGTCAGACCGTGCAGGGCGCGTGACATACGGTTGTCGGAATCCCGGGAAACAACGATCTGTTTGTTCCCGGTGTCGTGCCGCACGTTCACTTCCGGACGAAATTCAAAATCGAGCTTCCCCTTGGAACCTTCGACGGTGATCCGCCGACCGCTGATGTCGACCTTGACACCTTGGGGGACAGCAACGGGTTTATTACCGATTCGTGACATGGCCGCATGTACTATTGGTCATTGAGTAATTCGTAGGGTACATCGCCAGATGGGTAACCGGAGTTACCACACCTCGCACAGCACTTCTCCACCGACTTTTTGTTGACGCGCTTCCCGGTCGCTAATCACCCCGCTGCTAGTGCTGAGGATCTTGATCCCCAACCCGTTGAGCACGGGGCGTAATCGATCGGCACCGCTATACACACGGTTGCCCGGTTTGCTGACCCGGCGAATGTGTCGAATGACGCGCTCCCCGTTGGGGCCATACTTCAAACTAATGCGCAAACCGTCGGCGGGCTTGGCGGGGACTTCTTCAAAATCCCAAATATAGCCCTCGCGTTTAAGCACATCGGCAACACCCCGCTTGACTTTCGACAGCGGCATATCGACCGAAGGAAGCTCGACGCGCACCGCGTTACGGATGCGAGTCAACATATCGGCAATAGGGTCGGTCATCATGGTTGAACAGAAGCCTCTTACCAACTCGCCTTCTTGACACCCGGAATCAAGCCCTGGTCCGCGAGTTCGCGGAAACAGATGCGACAAATTCCGAACTTACGAAACACGGCACGCGGTCGACCGCACAAACGACAGCGGCACTCGCGACGCGACGAATACTTCGGTGTCCGAAGTGCCTTCGCAATTTTTGATTTACTCGCCATAAGGTTTTCCGTTTGAAACTTGTTGTTCTCTTGCGTTGCGATGCAAGCGATCCACGTTATAGGGGCACGCCTATGCGGCACCCTGTTTCTTGTTGTCCTCTGGAATCCGAAACGGCATGCCCAAACCCTTGAGCAACTCGAACGACTCGGCGTCGCTGCTGCCGCTCATGACAATTGTGATATCCATTCCCTGAGTTCGCAGAAACTTATCGGGGTTGAGCTCCGGGAACACCAACTGCTCGGAGAGCCCCATGCTGTAGTTGCCGTGGCCATCGAACGATTTCGGGTTCAGACCGCGAAAATCTCGCACACGTGGTATCGCCAACGAGACTAACCGATCTAGAAACTCATACATCCGCGCGCCGCGGAGCGTGACCTTGCAACCAATCAACATCTCCTCGCGAAGCTTGAATCCGGCAATCGATTTGCGAGCCCGAGTGACCGCTGGCTTTTGTCCGCTGATTTGGGCCAATGCCTTGGTCGCGTCTTCAAGATGCTTCTTGTCCGTGATCGCCGATCCAACGCCCATGTTGATAACGATCTTTTGCAAACATGGCAGAGCATGGTGATTCGCGCGCCCGAGCTTTTCAGCCAACGCCGGCAAAATCTCTTGGTCGTATCGTTCTTTCAGGCGAGGAACCATAATCGTGTCCTGCAATCGCTTCCGTCAACAAAACGTGAATTGTTACCTGTTCGCGTGGGCCGCCCGCGGTGGGGCAATTTGACCCAAGCCCGAGCCACACTTCTTACAAAAACGCTCCTTGCTACCATCGTCCAAAAAGCGGGCTCCCGTGCGGGTGGGCTGTCCGCAGGCCGTGCAAACCAACATCACATTGGACAATTGGATCGGCATCTCCTTCGACAGCCGACCGCCTTGTGGATTCTTCTGGCTGCGGCGGACATGCTTGTAGACTCGCGCCACCCCCTCGACAACGACCTTTCCTTGTCGTGGAAGCACCGTGAGCACGCGCGCCCGGGTGTCTCGTCCCGAACCGGTCCTCACAAGCACGATATCGTCTGTCCGGATATGCATCACACCACCTCACTTGCCAGGCTGACAATCTTCATGAAGCTTCGCTCGCGAAGTTCGCGGGCCACGGCCCCAAAAATTCGTGTCCCTCGGGGATTTTTATCTTGATCGATAATCACCAAGGCGTTGCGGTCGAATCGCACATAGCTGCCGTCGGCGCGTCGCGTCGGCTGTTTACAGCGGACGATAACACCGCGGACGACGGACCCCTTCTTAATATCACTCCCGGAGATCACGCTCTTCACGCTGCACACAATAATGTCGCCCAGGCCTGCCGTGCGTCGATGCGTTCCACCCAGCACCTTAATGCACATCACTTCCTTGGCACCGGTATTGTCCGCGACGGCGAGTCGGCTCTGCATCTGAATCATGACTACGTTACCTTTGTCTCACTCACACGCCACATGGTGGCACGCCATGGCCCACCGCTTTTCACATCTGCTCTGTTTCTACTTCTTCTTGTCCGACTCGGCATCCTCTGCCTTTTTTGCCCGGGCGGCGGCTCGCATCGCGGCGATATCCACTTCCTGGCTCTTAGCGACGACGCGAACTAGCTCCCATGTCTTGGTTTTTGAGCGGGGGCGACACTCTTTAATCTCCACCGTGTCGCCAAGTGCCGACTCGTTGTTCTCGTCGTGAACATGACAAATGGTCTTGCGTCGCATCGTCTTGCCGTACTTCGGATGACGAATCGTTCGCTGAATTTCCACGCGCCGGGTCTTGCCTGCCTTGTCGCTGGCAACCACGCCAATGTCCACTCGCTTAGGCATATTCCACAATCCTCTACAATAACGCTTATGCTTTACTCGGACGCCGCGGACGCGGCGGACGGTTCGACCGATTTCGCGCGTTGGGCCGATTTCTCGCGTTGGGCCGATTTCTCGCGTTGGTCCTATTTCTCGCGTTGGGTTTGAAGGGTCTTGATGCGGGCAACCAGCCTACGGTGTCGACGCA
>Ga0114931_10010504_pt1 | contig 11015 bp, 7 predicted proteins | sample 2SBtaG_FD_89579 | JGI IMG/M metagenome (GOLD analysis project Ga0114931, IMG submission 89579) | Deep subsurface microbial communities from Kolumbo volcano to uncover new lineages of life (NeLLi) - 2SBTROV14_V59a metaG | ecosystem: Environmental > Aquatic > Marine > Volcanic | place: Kolumbo...
ACCACTTCGTGACTCCCCACCGTCATCAACTGGCCCAAAAACTCGTCAAACGACTCGACTCCCTCGGATTCAAGGCGACTGTCGAATGGAAAGCGGCGTAGGAAGTTTATTTTCGTAGGAGGAATTTAGTTGCCACGAGGTCGGCCGGCGAGCAGCGGAGTGGCTGCCAGCACGAACGCGAACAACACCAGCGAGGCCGGCTCGGGGACCGCACCAACGGCCGCGGTCGCTGTTATCGAGCCAAACTGACTGCGCCAATTGGCCAGATCCGTCGCATCGAACTCTGCCCCAAAACCCCGTTGCCAAACCAGGAAATCGTTTCCATCGACATCGCCGTCGTGGTCGAAGTCGGCACTGGGAGTCGAGGTGTTGAACGTGCCCGGGCTGCCGATGTCGCCGCCCGCATGAACCGAAATTGTACCTAGCGCTTCACTCGCATGAAACGAGCCGATGCTGTCCCCTTCCAGGCTTTGCACCCAATTGAATCCAACGGTCGGATCCGAGTTGAGGTCGGCCAAATAAATAGAAGCGGCCGAACCGTTGGTGATAGGCCAACCGTCGTTCTCATCGTAGGTCACCGCGGCAACCGCATTGTCTGTGGTGCGTTTTGGGGTCGGTCCCTGTTCCGTTTCGCCCGTATAGTCCGCGAAACTGGCCCACAGGGCGACCGTGTCGGAAGTGTTGCTGAATTGGGTGAAATCGGTGACCGCGATAAAATTGGTGCCGTTCGCCCCGCCTGGATCCCATGCATCTTGAGCGTCTTGAAAGGTAATTTTATCGCTATTATAGAGGATGGCCGCGGTCGCATTGGCAATAGATCCCGAGGTGATATTTGCGGTCGAGAGAGGGTTGTTGTCATCATCATCCAACACGTAATTTGTGGCGCTGAAATCGATGGCCGAGCCGCTGTTGTTATAAATTTCCACCCATTCCCAATCATTCTCCGGGGAAGCCGGGTCGTACATGATCTCCGAGATGAGCACTCCCGAGGCCGCCGCGCCGGCAGGAACAATCCCCGGGTTGGCGAGGTCGTTGGTGCTGTTAATCGGGCCGGAAAACGAGACGGGCACACTGGTAACGGCACCACCAATGCCGCTTTGGCTGAGTGCCCAGTTGGCGCCGTTGGCGTTGCTGCCGCTGCCATTCCACTGCATCGATGCGGCCCCGTTGCCAGCGGGGAAGCCGGTCCTGTAATCGATACTGAATAGGGCATGATTGAAGTTGTCGACGACGCCCGCGGCCTGGTCGAGGTCGTAGGCAGCCCGGTCCGGCCAGTAGCCGACTGCCGTGCCGCCATTGCTGAGTCCAGGGAAAAAATCCACGCCGATCAGGGGAACACTGCCCGGCAGGCTCCAGGCGTCACGAAATACCTGGTCTTTGAAATTGGCCGAGTTGCCACCATTAAGAAAGCCGTCGTACAACACGGCCACCCCGCCCGCGGGGATGATGGTGTTATCAGCAACCGTGTTGTCAATGTTCGGAGAGGCGGTCGTCGAGAGCGTATTGTCTCCCAGATGGTCTCCAAAAACGCCGTTGAGATCCACGGCCGCAGCCCCGCTGTTACGGACTTCGAGCCATTCCCAGACATTTTCGTTGTTCGGGTCAAACATTACCTCGGTGATTTCCAACTGCGCCTTGGCAACGTTGCAGGCCAACAGGGCCAGTAAAAGAAAGCCGCCAGTCAAGGTGATGGTTCGTTCCATCCTTGGGAATAACCAGAAATTAAAGTACATATTCGAACTCCTCAAGATACTCGATGTTGTTGTGGTGGGGCAGTAAAATAAACGCAATCGTTCCCAAAATGGCCGCTGAAGCCGACCCGAGTAATGCCCTAGCAGTTAAAAATGTCGGTTCCCGCATCGGCATATCGTCCTGGGCCCTCGCAGGGTTGAGTGACAATTTGGCAGTACTGAAACTTTGTTTTGTATTTGACCGGATAGTCTTTACCGTCGTCGTCTAGTCAGAGAGACTACCGCCAGACCCAGGCCACACAGCAGCAGGGATGCCGGCTCAGGGACCGCAGTGCTAGCCGCCAGTGCCATGTTGGTGAAGCCGGCATGCAGTTGCCAGCGGAGGAAATCGGCCCCATCCACATCGCTGTCGCCATCGGTGTTGCCATTGGCCCAACTGGTATTCGCGGTGTCAAATCCGGCTTGCCAGGCGGCCAGGTCGTCTGCGTCGACGTCGCCATCCAGGTCGTGGTCCCCGTATTGGGTGCCGAGGATGTTTTGCACCAATGCGTCGACATCGGCCGCCGCCAGCGCGCTGTCTCCGGTGAGGTCATAAAATTCCTGCCCGACGGCGCTGGTGAATTTGCCGCCCTGGGTCGGGTCGGCCACGGCGGCCGCCAGCTGGTCGATGTCCTGGGCGCTAATGACCCCGTCGCCTGTGATGTCGCCGCGGGTGAAGACAATCTGGGTGCCCGTGTTGAAGATGCCCAGATTAAGTGCACCAAGTTCCGAATAGACGATCGTTCCGGTGGCCGGATCGAAGACATAGATGTCCTCGGTGAAACCGGTGTCCTGATCGATGAAATAGATGTAACCGGTGCCCTTGTCGTAGGCGACCCGCCGACTATCGGTCACGTCCGGATCGTTGTCGATCGGGCCGCTGACATCGAGCAACTGGGGCGTGGACCAGGCTGCCGGGTCGTTGAAGCCCGTGCCGGAGGGACCGGCGGGCAATACTTCGCTCGCGCCACTGGCGTCGGAATCGGGGCTGTTATAGTCGGCAATCTGCACGGTGATGGTCCGCGGTTCCTCGGCCGGCAGGCCGCCGTCGCCTGCCTGCCCCGTACCCGCCGGGTCGGTGTCGAAGAAGCCCGATTCGACAATTACCAGATTGCCATTGCGGTCGACCCTTAAATTATCGATCTCGCCGTCGTTGGTGGTGGTGTCGCTGGAGGGGTCCTCGTCCATGGCGAATGCGGTGGGGAACGGGTCGCCGCCTGTGGAAGTGAACAGCTCCTGCTTGGTGGCGGTCGGGTTGGCCGGATCGCTGAAGTCCAAGGCAAAGTACGACACATCGTCGCCGCCACCATCCGAGTCGGCCACCCAGACGCCGAGCGTGCCATTCTGGTTGACCAGGGTCCAGCCGGTCGGGTTCGACTCGGTGTCGCCCGCCGCATCCATTTCCAACCGGCCGGCGATGGTCGCCTCCCACGATTCGGTGATCAGGACAGAATTGGGGCTGCCGTCCTGGCCATTGCGGCCGCCCTGCTGGTCGTCTTCCGTGCCTGAAGTCCCAGGAGGTCCAGTGATATTGTCCGGCCCGTCGTTGTCGATCACGGCCGAGCCGCGGACCGTGTCGACCCGTTTCCACTGGCGAATCTGGAAATCGCTCGCAGTCGTAGTTCCCGACGCGGTATCCAGAAAGACCAGGGTTTCCGGATCGATGAAGTCGATTTCCGAGTCAAAGAAGGTCACCGTGGGCTGGGTGCGACCCAATTCTCCCACCTTCTGGATGGCATCGTCCAGGTGGACGGTGCTGGTCAGCCCTTCAGGATGCGGGATGTTATGGGCCAATCCGTCAACGGTCCCATCGAACAGTTGGCTGCCAATCGATTGCAGGAACAATTCATTGTCGGTGGAAATCGCTTGACGCGGCGGCGCGTAAATAGTGCCCTTCGGCCGGCTGTTGGTGACAAAATCGTCGAGGATTTCCTGGTAGTCGACCCGGTACAGATCCCAGTCGCCGGTCGAATCGCCGACTTCATCGGGATTGCCCGGCCCACCCAGATTGCTGTCATATGCGGCCGCATAGATGGTGCCATTGGCCGGATTGAAGGTGATGGCCGAGACGTCTTCCTGATTACCCGATGGCAGGCCGTCTGGCAGATCCTGGGCTTCTCCCTTAAAAATCTCGTAGCCCAGCCAAACCGAAAACAGGGGCGAATTGTTAAACACGTCCGATGCGGATCCCGAGCCCACATCGGTAACGTCGTAGAACATGATCGTGTCGGACGGGTTGCCCGGGTTGCCAAAATTCTGATGCGAGATGGCAAATACCTTCCGTGGCGCAGGAGGTCCCGAGGAGGCTGGCGTCTGGAACAGCGCCACCGAAAAAATACTACAAATAGCGACGCCCAGAATACGATTTCGGCGCGACATGGTCAGGCTCTCCTGCAAGGAATTTATTGCGTGTTGTAATGCGGGTAAATGTTAGTCGCCGCAAGACGGGTGAGGAATGCCCACGCTGCTGGAGGCGAACCATGGGTCGTTAGCTAAAAGTCTGCTCCACCCCGTCTATCTATCCTACCTGACGGCTCGCAGGATGGAAAGGAATTGGCCCATTAGCCGCTACCCGTGCCGGTACGCGGTCAGCAATTTTCCGCTCTACGCCATCTCTGAATGGACGCGAGCAGCTGCTGCGGAGAAAGCGACAGAGCCGCCACCAGCAGGTGCTGGCGGCGGCTCAAGCTTTCTGTGGATACAGCGCGTCCACGGTGCGTGCCGGCAATTGCAACCATACGAGCGATTTCCGCCCGGTAGCCAGTTGCCCAGATGGGTCTCCTAGCTTTGCCTGCTTCGAATGGACACCAGGCCGATCAAACCTGCCAGCACGAGCATCAAGCCAGTAGGTTCGGGAACCATGACATCCCGCAGGACATCACCGAAGTTGTCTCCAATGGCCACCGCATCGACCAGAATCTGGTTGTTGGGTGTGCCGGGGCTAATAAAATCTTGCCGCATCGCCAAGGAAGAGACGAACGAGCCGATCGCCGCGGCGTTCGTATCGGAAACCGACGGGCTGTTGATGTCGGTCGGGTTGACCCACAGCTTGGATTCACCGGTGTCGAAATCAAACGAAGTGACGATTTTGAATTGCTCACCGAAGGCCAGATCGGTGGCTGACTGGACAACCTGACCGCCGGATGTCGCCGACAGGCCCAGGGTGAAATTGCTGGTGCTGGCCACGTTGGGGTCATGCAAGTAGGTCCGCCCGCGGAACGCGAACGAGGGGCCCCAGAAATGGATGAAGTAATCGTTGTTGATCGATTCGTTGGCCGGATCAGCGCGGCGGTCGTTGACGGTGACCATGGCCGCGTAGTACCAGGTGGTACCGGCGGCATTAAAGGTGCCCGTATCGCGATGGGCATCTTCACTGCCCGAATTGAGTAACTCTGCCTGGCCGCTGATGACATCAATGTTGTCGCTAAAGGTTTCGCCACTGTGTGGCACCCAAAGTCCACCCGAGACATCATCGCCGGTGCCATCGTTGATGGTCAATTGGCCATCGGGATAATTGAACTGGTCGGCAAAAAACGTGGTGGCAGTCGCTTGTCCGGCGCCCATGACCAACAGGGCCGCGCTGCAGAAACAAAACTTGACAATCTTCATCGTAGCTCCCCTCATTAGAACTTATCCTCAAGTGAAAACGACATTGAAATCCAGTAGCGGAAATTAGCGCTGGCCTATGGAAGCGACCTGGCCTATCATTGCACTGCTTGGCCTTTTTGCCGATGCCATTCCTGCGGTTGGTCGGTAGGCAGCATGCGCAGCAACCCCTCCACTATAATGAAAAACGCCAACCGTTGGAAACATTTTTTTGTGAATTGGTCCGGATTGGGGCATGACGGGCATCTGCCCGATTTGCGATATTTTTGTTAATTGTTGTGGTAGCCTTAGTTTGCGCCGATCAATCCGTGCTAAACAAAACGGCAGGCAAGCACGCAATTGCTCCTCAGTCTCCCCTGGGCAGGACTCCCCAAAGACAAGAAAGCAGCCTCCGCATGTTTGGATTGTTCAATTCCGCCGGCGTGAGGAACCGTTCAGGGGGTAGCCGCTCCACTCCTCTCAGACGCGCCTTTTGCGCGGTGTTGGTCTGTCTTGGCCCGGCGGATTTGCTGGCCAGTGACACGGTTCGCTTTGCCACGTTCAATGTGTCGTTCTACGGCAAGCAGGCGGGCGACGTTACCCGTCGACTGGCCCGAGTCGGCGATCCGCAAGCGTCGGCGGTCGCCGAGATCATCCAGCGGGTGCGTCCCGATGTGTTGCTACTCAATGAAGTCGATTACGATGCGGCGGGCCGGCTAGTGGGCCTGTTTCAACAGAACTATCTTCACCATGGGCAAAATGTTTCCCAGTCGCCCTCGGGACCGGCTGAGCCGATCGATTTTCCTTACCGGTTTCTGGCCCCGGTCAATACGGGCCGGCACTCCGGCTTCGATCTGGATCGTAATGGCCGCGTCGACCGGCAACCAGGTAGCCGCGACTATGGGGGCGATAGCTGGGGCTTTGGCCGCTATCTGGGCCAGTACGGCATGGTGTTGTTGTCGCGGTTTCCCATCGCCAATAACGAGGCACGTACTTTTCGCGAGTTCCTGTGGCAGTCGATGCCCGGCGCCCTGCTGCCCGACGATCCCGCGACCACGGCCTCGGCCGACTGGTACTCGGCCGAGATGCTGGGCCAATTTCCGTTGTCCTCCAAGAGCCATTGGGATGTACCGGTGCACATTGGCGGCCGGACCATCCACGTACTGGCTTCGCATCCCACGCCGCCCGTCTTCGATGGTCCGGAGGACCGCAATGGCCGGCGGAATCGGGACGAGATCCGGTTCTGGGCCGATTACATTGGTCCAGCAGCCGCGAGCGCTTACATTCGCGACGACCTGGGCAAATCGGCTGGAATTGCCGAGAACGCATCGTTTGTCATTCTGGGTGACATGAACAGCGACCCGAGCGATGGTCAAGGTCAGGCGGGGATCGGCCGGTTGCTGGCATCGGCGCGCATCCTCAGCCAGCCGATTCCCGCCAGCGCAGGGGCCAGGCAGCAGGCCACCAGCCAGGGCGGCGCCAATGCTGGCCAGCATGGAAATCCGGCCTACGACACCCTCGATGCCGCCGACCAGCCGGGGCCCGGCAATCTGCGGACCGACTATGTATTGCCCTCGACCGATTTGCCGATTCACGCAGCGGGCGTCTATTGGCCCCGGCGGGAAGCGCCAACGTTTCGGCTGGTCGGAGTCCATCCGTTTCCCAGTTCCGATCATCGGCTGGTTTGGGTCGATGTGGAACTGTGCCGAGCGGCCCGCCATGGAGCGAATCGGGAAGCACCAAAGTACTAAAGGCAGGTTTCTTTGGCCTTAGGGATGCTCAAACCCCGTAGTGTGAAAGAAAGGCAGGCAGTTTTGCGGCGGATTGGAAATATTTAGCGAATCTCCTTAACATTGGGGTAATCTTCTCTAAAATACAATCACGGTAATTCCAAGAATGGCCGATGAAGCCGACCCGATCACATGCGAGCAGTTAAAAATGTCGGTTCCCGGGCGGCTTATCGCCCTGCTATCTCGTAAGGCACCAGTGGCAATTTGGAAGTACTGAAATACGGTAGTTCCGAGAATGACCGATGGAAAGTAAAACCATGTTCGAGTGTGGATCCGATCGATATCGTCGTTGCCGGGGAAATCTGTTGACGCACGGCTTTACTTTGGTCGAACTGCTGGTCGTGATTGCCATCATCGGCATTCTGGTCGCCCTGTTGCTGCCAGCCATCCAGGCGGCCCGCGAGGCGGCCCGGCGGACCCAGTGCGTGAACAATCTAAAACAAATGGGCTTGGGCGCCGCCAATTACGAAAGCGCCCGTGGTACCTTTCCACCCGGACGCCTGTTTCCCGATTGGGAGTCTGGAGGTTCGCCGAAAACCAACTATTCGAGTTATAGCTCCGTCAAGGCAACCGATAAGACCGGTTTCTATTCGGTCCACATTTGGCTGTTGCCGTACATTGAGGCCAACAATGTTTATCAATTGATCGATTTCAACATTGCCCAAGTGAAGAAGATGCTCAATCCGACCAATCCGCATCTCAAGGCGTATGCAACGGCTCAAGGACTTTTTATTTGTCCCAGCGACGCCAACACGGGTCGGATCACCTCCGAAAACAACTACCGAGCCAATGTGGGTGGCTCCACGCCAGCGGGGGGCGCGCGATCCAACAGCCAGCAGACCGTGCGCGATTCCCGGCCGACCGATCCCTGGGATGTGGGTGGCAATGGGGCTTTCACTTATGGAAAAACGGGGCTGAAGGCGAAGGATTTTACCGATGGGCTCTCCAAAACGGCCTTCTTTTCGGAACGGACCAAGGGCAGCGGCAACAGCATGCAGAGCAATTTGCCAACCAAAGCCGAAATAATTTCCATGCCCGGACGCCGAAGTGGTCCCATCCCGGTGAATCAGATTTATCAGGCTTGTTTGAATTACCAACCTAAAGTGGACAGTTTCAATTTTGCTGCGGCGGGCCGCTGGCCCGATGGCGACGACTGGTCGAATGGTTGGCCCTTTGCCGGCTACGATTCCACCGAGTACAACCATGTGGCCGAGCCCAATTGGGGCGGTTACGATTGTGGCGGATTCAGCTCGATCCCTGACACTCCCGGCGAGCATGCGATCATTGCCGCCCGCAGCCAGCATCCCGGGGTCGTCGTAGTTGTTTTTGGCGATGGTCATACGGCGATCATCAATGATGGAATCGATTTGGCTACCTGGCGCGCTTTGGGGACACGCAACGGAGAAGAAACTATTGATGGGAACTATTAGGTAGGGAAAGGCCGCTGTGCGTGGTTGCCGCATGAAGGCGATTTGGTTGCGAAAACCGAGGTCCGTTGCCACCTGGGATCATAACGCATGATGCGAAGTGGATTGATTATCGTTTCGGCTTGCGTCGCGTTGGTCTTCGGGGTGGTGGGTTGCAATTCTTCCGGCCGCCAGGCTTCCAAGCGGGAATTGGCCTATCGATTGGTTCAAGAAGCAAATGCTGCTTTAGAAAAACACCAATACCAGGAAGCCAGGGCCAAATTTTCACAGGCGATCGATACCGGTGGGCTGAATGTCGATATCTACATCAACGCAACCATCCAACGGGCCATTTGTGCCGCGACTCTGGGCGATTTCGAAGCCGCGTATGCGGATCTGGATAGGATGGAGCAAGGTGCTCCCAATTTGGACGTAGTCTACGCCGCCCGCAGTTTTGTGCTTGCCAAACAGGGCAAGAAAAAAGAAGCCAAGGCCGTTTGGGCCAAGGCCCGGCGGTTCAACCGGAAGGTCAAACCATTCGGCGACTGATTCGCATTTCGTAAACCACCAGCTCCGCTGGTGAGACTTCATCAGGTTCCAGCGTGCTTCGTGATCGTGATCGAACTGAACCATGTCATGCGGTCGAAATGAGAGTCACTTCGGCGGACTGATGTTATGTGAAACCCGATTACGATTACGAGCACCGCTTCGCTGAGCACGAGCACGAGGTTCATTTTCCGCCCCTTTTCAGGGGGCTTCCTCAAGCCACCTGCTCTGCAGGTGGTCGCTGGCTTGCCACACATGTCGTGAGGGGCTCCAGCCGGAGGGGCGGCAGTGAGTGAGAGGACCTGAACGGCTGCTTGTCACCTGCACCGGGGCTGAGTACCATGGGCCGTTGTGAGCATCTTTTCCCGTACGAGTCCCGCGCGTCCCGGCTCCATCTGGGGCGGCGTGGCGCTGGCCGCCGTCGTGTTTGCCGCCTCGTGGCACGCCCAGCTCTCCAGCCCGCAATGCTGGACGGCCGCCATCACCTGCCTGTGCGCGGTTTGGTGGTTATTTGAATCGATTCCGATCCCCGCCACGTCCCTGGTCCCCTTTGCCCTGTTCCCGATCGCTGGCGTGCTGGACCACAAGGAGGTGGCCCGTTCGTATGGCGATTGGCTGATCCTGCTGTTTCTGGGTGGCTTCATGCTCTCCAAGGCGGCCGAACATAGCGGTGCCCACCGGCAGATCGCCCGGGCCATGTTCCGGGTGATTGGCAGCGGCAGTGGGCGGCAGGTGGTGCTGGCCTTCATGCTGGCCACCGCGGTCTGCAGCATGTGGATTTCCAATACAGCGACCACCCTGATGATGCTGCCGGTGGCCCTGGCCGTGCTGGAACGCGAGACGACCGGCAAGTTGGCCGTGCCGCTGATGCTGGGGATCGCTTACAGCGCTTCGATCGGTGGCCTGGCCACGCCGATTGGCACGCCGCCCAACGGGGTGTTTCTGTCGGTGTACGAAGCGACCACGGGGCGGGACGTGCCGTTCCCTCAGTGGATGCTGCTGGCCGGGGTCGTGAGCCTGATCATGCTGGTCGTGGCCTGGATTGTATTGACGGCCCGACTGCCCAATGTCGGCCCGGTTACGCTGCCGCCGGCCGGCCGCTGGACGCCCGCCCAGCGGCGGACGCTGCTGGTGTTTGGGCTGGCGGCGGCGGCCTGGATCTGCCGGAAGGTTCCCTGGGGCGGGTGGTCCGCCTGGCTGGACTTACCGATGGCCGACGACAGCACCGTGGCCCTGTTGGCGGCCGTGTCGCTGTTCATCATTCCCAGTGGCGAAGGTTCGGGCCGGCGGTTGCTGGACTGGCCGACGGCGGTGAAAATTCCCTGGGGTATCTTGCTGCTGTTTGGCGGCGGTTTGGCAATCGCCAATGCGTTCAAAACGACCGGCCTGTCGACGGTCATCGGCGCCCAGTTGGTCCATCTGCGCGCTTGGCCCCCTGTGGCGGTGATCGGCACGGTTTGCCTGACGGTGACTTTTCTGACCGAAGTGACCAGCAATACGGCCACCGCCAGCGTGCTGCTGCCGGTACTGGCGGCGGCGGCCGCCGCCGCCCACATGGATCCCGCCCTGTTGATGGTGCCCGCCACCCTGTCGGCCAGCTGCGCGTTCATGCTGCCGGTCGCCACCGCGCCCAATGCGCTGGTTTTCAGTTCCGAAAAGGTTCGGATTGCCGATATGGCCCGGGCCGGGCTGGTGCTCAACCTGGTGGGCACGGTCATCATCACGCTGGTCTGCTGGAAACTGTTGCCGGTGGTTTTTGCGGTGACCGTGGGGCCGTGAAGGAAGTCCGCGCTGGGCCAAACGTAGGTATTTGACAGTACCCTTAAACCATTACACATTCCCGTCCGTAAACCACCAGCTCCGCTGGTGAGAATTCATCAGGCTCCGCCGTTACTTAGTGAATGGGATAGTATCTCTCAAGGGAGTAGCCATTGGTTGACGACTGGCGTAGCTTCGAA
>Ga0114931_10010505_pt1 | contig 11014 bp, 12 predicted proteins | sample 2SBtaG_FD_89579 | JGI IMG/M metagenome (GOLD analysis project Ga0114931, IMG submission 89579) | Deep subsurface microbial communities from Kolumbo volcano to uncover new lineages of life (NeLLi) - 2SBTROV14_V59a metaG | ecosystem: Environmental > Aquatic > Marine > Volcanic | place: Kolumbo...
CACAGCAGCACGCCGAGTGTCAGCAGGTAGCCAATCATTCTTTGAGAAGACATATTGCGCTCCTCGTTATGGTTGAACCTAACCAGCCGGTACCGAGATCAGATATAAGAGCGGTCGACCTAACCGTCAACTCTCCGGCAGGTCGTACTTCTTCGCCGCATCATTCACCATTCCCGACGGTGGCTCCCGCCCGGTGATCGACCTGACGATCTTCGTTACGTGCTGATGGCAGTTCTCGATGAACAGCCGGAAGTTTTTCTGCGTCCCCGCCGCCGCCGTCCCCGCCACATAAAGCCCCGGCACATTCGTCATCATCGTCTTGGGATCACACTTTGGTCCCCGGTTCTCACCGACCAACTCGACCCCCGCCGATTCCAGCAAAGACGTGTCCATCCGATACCCGGTCAGCAGCAGCACGAAGTCGGCGGGCACGTCGATCGGATCGCCGCCGTCGGGGTGAACCCGGCCGTCCTCATCGGTCCGCGCCAGCCGGGCCAACCGGGGGTGCGTGTCGCATATCCGTGTCGGCGTGGTGTTCGGCAGGTACTTTACCTGTCCGGACTTGATCAGTGCCAGGATCTCCGGCAAAAGCCAGTACTTCACGGAAGTATCGTCGAACTTCTCGCGACGGTAAGAGAGCGTGACGTTCGCCCCGGCTCGGCTGCACCGGATCGCCGTCTCTACCGCCGAGTTGCGACCCCCGACGATCAACAGCTTCCGCCTGAAGTACCGGTGGGGCTCGTCGAAGTAGTGGCTCACGTGCGAGAGGTCTTCACCCGGGATATTCAGCTTCTGGGGGTGGTGCAGGTCGCCGACCGCCATCACCACCTGTTTGGCCTGGTACAGCCGCTGCTCGCCGCCACGCCGGGTCTGCACGGTGAAGCCGCCTTCATGCTTCTGCACGCGCATGACCCGCTCGTAGGTTTTTATCAACAGCCCGAACTGCTGGACGATCCCCCGCAGGTACGCCAGGTACTGCTCGCGGGTCGCCTTCTGCTGGTCCGGTGTGAATAACGGCACCCCGGCGATAGCGATCCGCTCCGGGCTGGAAAAAAACCTCACCTGCCTGGGGTACCAGCTGATCGTCTGCCCGACCTGGCCGGCGTCGACCTGCTGATAATCCACACCCATCGCCTTGAGCACCACGGCCAATTCCAGCCCGATGGGCCCGGCCCCGACGATCAGGGTGTCGGTCTCAAGGAAGGGTTCACTCATGGGTGTTGCGCATCCTAGCGGTAATCACCCGTGATGTCATACGGATTCCGTTTAATCCTCGTGTGTCTACGAAACACACATGCCACCCTCGTTTAGCCCGGCCGCTTGCGGCCGATACCGGCCGCAAGCGGCCGGGCTAAACAAACAACACCCTTGAACCCCCGGACCGTTAGCGGTTAAAAGCACGAGGATTAAACGGAATCCGTATCAGTCCATGCGTCGGTCAGGCCGCCAGCCGCCCGGCGGGGGGCCGGGCGCTGGGCTTCTCCGCCGACACCGTCGGTTCAGGCGCGTTGCCTTGAGCAACGATCATCCGGTCGATCCGTCGCAGCCGACGGCGTAACGACGTGTAGTTCATGTAGCCCAGGAACCGCATCCGCCGGCAGATCACCGTGTACGTCTGCAACTCGCGGATCGTCCCACGCGCCGAGGCGTAGGCCTGACTGATCTTGTCCGGGTCGTCCTGGCCCTCGGCGTCGGCGATCTTCGCGGGGATTCCGGTCACTGCCCGGCGCAGCGTCGCGGCCAACCCGGACTTCTCGTCGGCGGGGAACTCCCGTGTCAACCGGTATACCGCCTCGACCAGTTCGATCGCACGCTGCCAGACAACCAGTTTCTCGAATGGTTCATGGGCCATGGATGACCTCTGACAGCCCGATACATCGGCCGTCACTAACTCTATCGGCTCGACAAGGTCATTTTGGTGTGCCCACCTCACCGTTGGCGCATCCCAGTTACCGGACGGTGTGATACTCAATAACCCGCCAGATTAAAGGCGGGTGGAACAGGGATAAACACGGATAAGCACGGATAAGAGCGGAAGGCCAGAACGAAATTTTTAGATTTATCCGTGTTCGTCCCTGTGTCTCTTCCCATCCTATTCCTGTATTTCCCCCGGCAGCCACTGGGCCCAGATCCGGCCGCGCCTGGAGTCGAACGTGAGACGGAAGTTCTTGAGCAGCGCCCCGCCGATCCGCCCGATCGGTTTGCGCTGCCGCGAGAACACCTCCGGGGGTTGCTCGAAAATCACCGGTGTATTTTTCAGCTCCAACCCAAAGACCCTCAGCGACCCCAGCCAGGTCCGCGTGCTCGCCACCGAGCCGCCGATGCCCGCGCTGGCGCCCGCGCCCGAGCCGGTGACCGCGACGATGGCCGGCCAATCTTTCAGACACTTGCGCGGCAGCGTCAGCTCGTTATCCGCACCGCTATCCAGGATCAGCCAGACCTCGTGCCCGTTGCCGATCCGGGCGGACACCATCGGCAGGCCGACGAAGTCGAACCGCGCGGGGAACATCGGTGTGTCCGTCGGCGGCTTGAAGCGGTCCCGCCGATATACCGTCAGCGTGGAGTCGGTGTAATTGATCGTAAATGGAAGCCCCGCCAGCGCACGGATGCCGATCAGCCCCGAGACGCTGGTCCCGATCCCCGCGCTCATCGGGTGCAGGCTGATCGCCGCGAGTTTGTCTGCGGCCACACCCAGCCCCCCGAATTCCAGGCGGTCGATCGGCCGGAACTCAAACGCCTGAACACCCCCGATGCCCGTCGCCTTGCTTTTCATCAACGTGGGCAGGCCCAGCCTCTCCGCCACGCCGGTCGACACGATGCCGAGGCTGCTGCCGGTATCGAAGATGAACTGCCCCGCGTACCGCCCGTTGATCCTCGCCGGGGCGAATAGATAACCCCGGTGCTGACGCAGCTTGATCTTCAACTCCGCTGGCAGTTGATCCGGCCTGTTTACGGAGAACCCGGCCGTCTTTTTTACCGCGGGGGATGCGGTTACCCCGCCCCGTGTTTGCGTGTCGGGTCCGGAGTCCGCGGAGCACCCGGCATGAAGCAACAGCACAGCGGACAGCAGCGCGATGGGTATCCACAGGCTTCGGCGTTGTCCGGCGTCGATACGGCGGCTCCTGATCCCGGTTCTCTCGATACATGATTCACAGGACGATCGCCTGATTGTAGCTGATCCGGCCGCCCCCTGATGTGGCAGGCGAGCTGATTATCGGCCCCGGGTCGCACAGCCCACACACCGCCAGACCGGATGATCTGGCAGGAAGATTACGCCGATGGTATCTCTGGGGACATGTTGTCCAGATGCGCAGATAGCGAGGCTTGTGTGTCCAATCAATCCGGCGGCTCAAACCAGCTCATCGACACCCTGCACCTCAGCGACGAGCAATGGCGCACCCTGGCTGAAAGACTAGACCACGACGACCCCTATACCACGGGCCAACGCCGACACCAAAGGATCGCCTACCGAAAACTCGCGCAGATCGCTGTGGCTATCTTGCAGCCCGGCGGCAAGTGGGCCAAGTACATCGTCCGCTCACGCGACCTCAGCCCCGGCGGGATCGGGTTCATCCACGGCTCATACATCTACCTCGGCAGCGAGTGCCGCGTGATCCTCAAGGACTGTAACGAACAAGTCACTTGCCTGGACGGCGTCGTCAAACGCTGCGAACTGCTCGAAGGCACCGCACACGATGTCGGCGTGCAGTTCAATGAGGAGATCGACGTCGAGCAGTTCATAGCCGATAGGCCAAACAGCGAATCTCTGTAAGAAGGCTTACCTGAACGCCGTGACCCTGCCTGGTTATAGTCACTCCCACTCGATCGTCGCCGGCGGCTTGCTCGAAATGTCGTACACCACGCGGTTGACGCCGCGGACCTCGTTGATGATCCGGTTGCTGATCGTCGCTAGCACGTCGTAAGGAATCCTCGCCCAGTCCGCGGTCATGAAGTCCTGGCTCTCCACCGCGCGGATCGCGAGGACCTGCTCGTGGGTCCGCCCGTCTCCCATCACGCCCACCGCCTTGATCGGCAGGAGGACCGCGAACACCTGCGCGGTCTTCTGATACAGGTTATTCGCGACGATTTCTTCGAGCAGGATCTCGTCGGCGTCACGGACCCGGTCCAGTTGCTCTTGGGTCACTTCCCCCAACACACGCACCGCCAGCCCCGGGCCGGGGAACGGGTGGCGCCAGACCATCGGCTCGGGCAATCCCAGCACCGCGCCCAGCTTGCGGACCTCGTCCTTGAACAGGTTACGCAACGGCTCGATCAGTTCGAAGCCCAGCTCCGCGGGCAGCCCCCCGACGTTGTGGTGCAGCTTGATGTTCGCCGCCGCGCCGGAATACCCCTGCCCGGACTCGATCACGTCGGGGTACAGCGTGCCCTGCGCAAGGTACTGGATCTGAGGCTGATCGCCGCCTGACGCCGCGCTGATTTCATTGGCGGTCTGCTTGAACACCTCGATAAACCGATGGCCGATCCGTGTCCGCTTCTCCTGTGGATCGGTCACACCCTTGAGGTCACCCAGGAAATCCTCGGCCGCGTCGATGACACGCAGGTCCAGGTCGAAGTGACTGCGGAACGTGTGTTCCACCAGGTCGCGCTCGCCTTTGCGCAGCAGCCCGTTGTCCACGAAGATGCACGTTAGTTGTTTGCCGATCGCTTTGCTGAGCATCGCGGCGACGACGGAGGAGTCGACCCCGCCGGAGAGCCCGCAGATCACGCGCTTGTCCCCGACCGTCTCACGGATGCGCTGGATCTCGTTGTCCAGATAGTTCGCCATCCGCCAGGAGCCGTCGCAGCCGCAGATGTTAAATAAGAAGTTGGTGAGGATGTTCGAGCCGTGGGGCGTGTGAGTCACCTCGGGGTGGAACTGCACGCCGAAGAACGGCTTGGTCTTGTGACGGACGGCGGCGTAGGGGCAGGTGCCGGTCGCCGCCAGCGGGATGAACTCATCCGACAGGCTCTGGACCTGATCGCCGTGGCTCATCCAGGCCGTCGTGTTTGCCGGCACGCCCCGCAGCAGGTCCGCCGAGTCGTGGATGCTTAGCCGGACCCCACCGTACTCACGGGCCTGCGCGTTCTTGACCTGGGCGCCCAGAAGCGTGCACCCGACCTGCATCCCGTAGCAGACCCCCAGCACCGGCACGCCCAGCTCGAACAGCCTGGGGTCACAACTCGGGGCGCCGTCTTCATACACACTGTTGGGCCCGCCCGAGAGGATGATCCCCCGCGGGTTCAAGGCCTTAAGCTGCTCGTGGCTGATGTCCGGCCCGACCAGCAGGCTGTAAACCCCCGCCTCGCGCACCCGCCGGGCGATCAACTGAACGTACTGCGAACCAAAATCGACGATCGGGACCACCTGCCCCGCCACCCCGGCGGGCAGTTCAAGTGGCTGGACGTCTTGTTGAGTTTCGGCTGCGCTGGTCATATCGAGTCGTTCCACCACCGGATGACGCTTGGAAAAGCGGATGATACGGATTCTGTTTAATCCTCGTGCGTCTACGAAACACACATCCCACCCTCGTTTAGCCCGGCCGCTTGCGGCCGGGCTAAACAAACAACACCCCTGAAGCCCCGGACCGATTAGCGGTTAAACGCACAAGGATTAAACGGAATCCGTATGATAGCGGATTTACTGACACCGGTCCCCGGGGCCCTTGTCGCGGTCGTGGTTTAGAATAGACCGCATGTCTCTGTGGGCCATCATCCTGATCGCCGTCACAGCCGTGCCCCCGCTGACCGAAGGACAGCGGGCGAGGCTGGACACCGCCATCGACGACAGCGCCCGGCTGGACGAGTCGGGCCTGTACCCGCTTCTGGAAAACGCGCTGACCTGGGCCGACCACGACGAAGCCGGGGCCAGGGTGCCGGACTACGCCGCTTTGCTGGACAACCCGACCGCCAGCCGAGGAGAGCTGTTCCTGATCGAGGGCAAGTTCGCCGGCCGCGCCCGACGCTACCCACTGGTCCGCACGGGTGACTGGGGCGACAGCCTCACCGAATGGGTTCTATTGGTCCGCGACGATCCGGAACAGGTGGCGGTGGTTTATTTCGTCGATCCGGACGGTGAACTGACACCACCCCGCACCGGCTGGCGGGTCCGTGTCCTGGCCCGGTTCTACAAGGTCTGGGCCGACCGGGATATGGACGGCAAGCCGACCCGCTACCTGACGTTCGTGGCCCGGTCGCCGTCGGGGGTGGCAGCGGCAGGGGGGGGCAGCCCGATCGGTGCCGCGCTGCCGATGTTCGCGGCGATCGTGGCGCTGGCGGTGGCCTATGTCCTGGTCCGCCGGCTCCGCCGACCGTCGCCAACGCGGTTGCGGTCCGTTCGGCACCGCCCGGGATCGGCCGATGACGCTATGCTGTCCCGTGACCCCGCCGAGGCGCTGCGGCGCCTGGCCGAGCAACGCGATGAACCCTAAGCGACAGGCGAGACAGGCATGGCTACCGTCGAATTAGTCCTCCCCCATCACCGCTACCCGATCCACATCGGACCGGGGCTGTTGTCCCAACTCGGCACGATGGCCCGGCAAGCCGCGCCCCATGACCGTGCCGCGCTCATCATCGACGACAAGATCGCCGACACCCACGGCCGGGCTGCCGAGGCTTCGCTCAAGTCCGCCGGCTACGACCCGCTTGTCGCCACCATGACCGCCGGCGAAGACCACAAAAACCTTAGCACCGTTCAAGCTCTGTACCACAAGCTGCTGGACGAACGCCTCGAACGTAAAAGCCCCGTCGTCGCCCTGGGCGGCGGGATCGTCGGGGACACCGGCGGGTTCGTTGCCGCCAGCTACCTCCGCGGCGTCCCGTTCATCCAGTGCCCGACCACCCTGCTGGCCATGGTCGACGCCTCCGTCGGCGGGAAGGTCGGCGTCAACATGCCCCAGGGCAAGAACCTCATCGGCGCGTTCCACCAGCCCGCCCTGGTCGTGATCGACACCGACACGCTCAAGACGTTGCCGAAGCGAGACTTCATCTGCGGCCTCGCCGAGTGCGTCAAGCACGGCGTGATCCGCGACCCCGACCTGTTTAACTGGATCGACGCGAACACCCAACCCATCCTCGACCAGGACCCCGGGGCACTGGTCGAGCTGATCGAGCGGAACGTGCGGATCAAGGCCGCCGTCGTGATGGAAGACGAGAAAGAGGCCGGCATTCGGGCACACCTGAACTTTGGCCATACCTTCGCCCACGCGATCGAGGCCGGGACCGAGTACGGCCTTTACCGGCACGGCGAAGCGGTGTCGCTGGGCATGGTCGCCGCCGCACGCCTCGCCGCCGCCATCGGACGTTGCGACAAAAGCCTTGTGGACCGGCTGGTAGCCCTGCTCGAAAAGACCGGCCTGCCGACCTCGGCCAACGGCCTGCCCGCGAACGACAAGCTCACGTCCATCATGCGCAGCGACAAAAAAGTCGCCGACGGCCAAGTCCGCCTGGTCCTGCCAGATCAACTCGGCGTGGTGTCGATCGTCAACGACACACCCCACGACGCGGTCGCTAAGGCGTGGGACTCGCTGCGGGGCTAGGACCCGCCGCGGCTACTTGATCAGACGTAGCGCATACGGGTAGCGGTACGCCACCCCATCATTCGTTTTTACAGCAGCCAGGATGGCCAGGACCAGCGCCGCGATGCCCACCCCCATCATGATGAATATAGGGATCACAAAGCAGGAGGTCGCGGTGCAGATGACGTAGATGATCCCGACCGTGATCTGAAAGTTCAGCGCCTCCTTGCCCTGATCGTCGATGAAAGCGTCCTCGTCTTTCTTGATCAGCCAGATAATCAAGGGCCCGACGAACCAGGTGAGTATACCCAGCAGATGGGCCAGCATCGCCATCGTGTGAGCATCTTTCGACGGCGTTCCACCGGAGGAGGGTTCGGGGCTTGCGGTGTCCTGTGTTTCGTCTGTCATCTAAATTCCCCATTATAGTTTGAGTTGACGTGGTCTACTTGGGCGATGGGTCCATTAATCACACACCAGTATTCACTTAGACGTTCACCCGTCAAGCCGGCCGTGCCGCCGGGTTCTGTGTGGCGGGGATTCCGAGGATAGGATATACCCATGCGACCCGTCCGCCGACACGACCTGGCCCCCCGCGTCGAGATCATGCCCCTGATCGACGTGATCTTCCTGCTGCTGACCTTCTTCATCTACAGCCTGGTCACGATGGTGCAGGCCGAGATCCTCCCCGTTCAGCTCCAGACCCTGACCACCGGCGAGGCCGCCAAGCCCGCGTCCATCGTGGCCGTAACCATCGACGCCAAGGGCGGCCTGTACCTCAACCGGGTCCTGATCGACGAAGATAGCCTGGACCAACGCCTAAGCGAGATCGCGCAACTCGAAGAAAAGCCCAAGCTGTTCCTGGCATTGGAAGACATCGGGCCACAAGGGGACGCCGGTGCGGTGGGGGGTGTCGTGGACCGCGGACCGCTGCTGATCAGCCTGATCGAGCGAGTCCGCCGGGCGGGGATCGAGGATTTTAATATCGTCGGCGACAGCACGTCGCCATGAGATGACAGGTCAGCCATCAGACTGCTGCGAAAGACAAGAAAAGAGTTAGACTGGATGACAGGATGGACAGGATTGAATATTCGATCGAACCCACTTCTTTATCCTGAGCATCCTGTCATCCGGTCGAGTTCTTATTCTCTTGACTTCGCGCTCTTGGCGTCTTCGGGGCAAACGAGATCGCTTAAATGATCGACCGAGAAACCAGGCTGCCGTTGGTGATCGGGGCGTTGTTCGCGTTGCTGATGCACGCGGTTCTGGTCCCGGTCTGGGCCGTGGGGCTGTCCCAGGCGGTGGGGCGTCGGCCGACGGTCCCACCCAAGCAGGACAAGCCCCTGCCGACCCCGCGGGAGCTGGAGGCCGGCCGCGCCCACGCCTCGGTCACCAACCTCGCATGGATCGCCTACGACGATTACCGCGAACTGTTGGCCAAACATTCGATCGTCGAACAGCCCGCCATACAGAAACAGCAGGAGCCCACGCCCGGGGCGCCGATCCAGATGGACCCGACACCGCCTGCGCCCAACGCCCAGCCCCGGGACAAACCCGTCCCCCCGAATGCGGATGCCGGCGGCGGTGAATCGTTGTCTTTGCCCGTGAGTGCCTCCTCGCCGGTTCCGCTGCCGACACCCGGCGACAGGGGGCAGATGCCCTACGCTCCCCAAGGCCCGACGCCTCGTGAGGCCGCCGCCGTCGTGCCGGATGCCCCCGACACCGTGGACCGGGCCAGTGAAAGCCCAACAGAACGCCGGGCGGACCAGCACGGCTCCCCGGCCCAGCCCTCCAGACCCACCGCCGCCCCGCGCGACCAGGCCGAAGCCCCCCCGGTCACCATCGTCCCGGGCCTGGTCCGTGTCCGACCCGGCGCGGTCCTCACCGCCGATGGTATTGAGATCAAAACCGTTGTCCCCAGGCCCTCGATCATCGCACGTTACAGCGCGGTCCCACGCAACCCCAAAGCCACGATCTGGTTCAACCCTCAGGGCGAGGTCACCCACGTCGAGCTCACCCGATCCACCGGGGCCCAGAACTGGGACGACCCGATCATCACCGCCCTGGAACACTGGACCGCCCAAGGCGAGCGGATCGACAACCTGGAAGGGGAGTTAAGATTCAAGGTCGAGATCCTCCTGACTTCAGAGTAAACCCCGGCCTTGTGGTTACCACCGCAAACCCCAAAAGCCACCACCGGGAGGTGGTGGTTTGACCAGCTTAGGACCGACCCCCCATGCAACGAACCGAAGACGGCGGCATCGTGATCTCCTGCGACTTCTGCGGGACCGATTGGGACGAAGAGTTACCCATGATCGAGGGGCACAAGGGCTCGGTGCTGTGCCTGGCGTGTCTCAAGCGTGCGTTGGATGAAGCCAAGCCCGCGGACGAGCCATTCACAGGCACGCTCTGTCTCAGCGAGAAGCCAGCGGGGGCCCGGTGTTGGCTTCACCCGGCAGCCATCGCTTCGCCGGGGCTGAACCCCGACGCGCCGTTGTGTTGGGACTGCATCCGCCTGGCCGCCAAGGGGTTTCACAAGGACCCGGACGTGGACTTCCGCTGGGACTCGTCGAAGTACCCGCCCAAGCCCGCTACCAAGCCATAACCACGGTCCTCAATCTACCCACAGCCCCCGGCTCTGCCGGGGGATCGCTAAGAAACCGGTGATTAATCTTGTAGGTTGATGAGCAGCGTAGCGGGGGAGCTGTTTCGTTTCACAGCCGATCACGCGGCGTATGCCAGGTGATCTTCGATCTGCTCGGCCAGCCGCAACGCCGCCTCGTATCGCGGGTTGATCGCCAGGGCCTGGTCGTTGTGCAGATTCGCCCCGGTCGGGTCGTTCAGGAAGTGATGGCAGACCGCCAGGTGGTAGTGCGCGTCCGCCCGCTGGGGGAAGTCCCGCACCACCCCATCGAGCGTGAGTGCCGCTTGTTTCAGGAGCGTTTGAAACGTGGATTGCCCGGGATGTTCAGGCGGTGCTTCTGCCAGCCCGTCCTCAAACGCAAGCGCGGCGGCGGCGTCCTGCCAGCACGACGCCAGGTGCAACTGGCGCTGCCGGCTTGCGGTGCATCGATTCAGTACAACCAGCGCCCGCCGAGCCAACCGCCCCCGGCCGCAGGCCCGCGCGCTGACCGCCAACCCCGCCCAGCCCCGACCCTCGTGCGGCGACCGCCTGGCGCCTTCCAGTAGCTGATTGCCGCAAGCTCGAAACGCCCGGCATGGGTATGCACCCGGCCCAGTGCGATCAACGCCTCGGCCATGTGATCGCCGGGGACCGTCAAAGCCTTTTCAAGCCGACGGACCGCGGTGACATCCTCGCCCATCTCGTCGGCGAGCCGACCGGACTCAAGCAGCACACCCACGTCATCGGGGCGTATCTTCAACAGCGATTCATACAATTCATCGGCGTCTCGGAGCCGATCCAGTTCCCTGCACTGCCTGGCGGCCCGCAGCAGCACGCCCGACTCCTGGGTGTCGGCCCGGCCCGCCAGCAACAGGTCAAG
>Ga0114931_10010506_pt1 | contig 11013 bp, 9 predicted proteins | sample 2SBtaG_FD_89579 | JGI IMG/M metagenome (GOLD analysis project Ga0114931, IMG submission 89579) | Deep subsurface microbial communities from Kolumbo volcano to uncover new lineages of life (NeLLi) - 2SBTROV14_V59a metaG | ecosystem: Environmental > Aquatic > Marine > Volcanic | place: Kolumbo...
CACAAACTTGAACCTTTCCCGCGTAAAGACGGAGACCAGGATCGGCGCCGGCCTGCGCTGCTCGGGCCGATACCACACCGGCCGATGCGAGGGCAGATACCGTCGATGGACGCCCAGCCTTTCTCCTTCGGCCAAGTAACGATTCACGGCGTCAGACAACCGAGGGCGCGGGTTCAGCAGGTATATCCGCTGATCGCTTTGGATCAGACGCTTCAAATCGGATTCCGCAAAGACCTCGGTCCGAACGTGGGCGGCCTTGGTGATGCACGGCGTCAGATCGCGGTGATCCAGGCCCCAGCGCCGCCGATCCGACTCGCGGAGTGTGAAATACTGGTTGGCACCGGTGGCAATTCCGCGAACGCAACGGGCGACGTCGCCCAGGGTCGGTCCGATGTTCGGCTCGGTGGAAGTGTCGCGATCAAACAACGCGGTCCATTTTCGGTCTGGATCGAGTGCGTTTCGGGCTAGCCGCCGGCCGTGGTCCAAGGTGGAGTCGGCGAGCGAATGGACATCGTCCACCGCCACCAGCGTCACGGCGGCATCGTCGCGGCGGCCTCGGCGCAGTAGCGTGATGGCGGCCGTGGTCAGGGCGTCATCGAAGATCAAGGCCTTCGGGGCGAAATGGACGATCGCGTCCAGGGCATTTTGTTCGAGAAGATAGGCCTTGATGGCCCGGCCGAAATCGGCATTGAGCCATTCCGCCGGGGTGATGACCGCCGCCCTCCCACCGTCGGCGAGGCATGTCCAAATCTTAATGAGGAACAGGCCGTAGAGATTGGTCATCCGACTCAGTCGGCGACCGGCCAGAAGATCGAACCGGCAAAAGACGTCGGCATCGCAATCCATGTGGTGGTGACGGACATAGGGCGGATTGGCGACAATGGCGTCGTAGGGGCCGCGATCAGCGGCGGTGAGAAAATCCTCACGGTAGCATTGCGTCTCAAGGCGGCGCGGCGCGCGTCTGAACTCCGCGAGCAGTCGTGCATCAATCTCGAAAACGTCGATGTGAGGACGTGACGGCGGGTTGTCTTTGATCGACAGTGCCTCGATGGCGTCGACAAACACACCCTGTCCCACGGCCGGATCCAGGATGCGCCGGGGCCTCTGTGCGCAGGCCCATCGGACCATCCAGTCCGCCACGGGTCGGGGAGTGGCCACCTGCCCCAGCGCGCGAGCGGTGGGTTGCATTTTGCAGACGGTCGATGATGCGGAGAGCGACATGGTCACGGGCAGGACCTTAGCACGATGCGGCGAACGACGCGAACGATTGCGACGGCTCAATCGCTCCCCGCTGGGTCGCGGCTAAACATCGATCTGGTGGATCGCGTCCATTTCACGGAGGATTTCGTCTGTGAGCGACGAATGATCAGTCGCAAAATGGGTCACGTTACGCCGGGGAGGTGGACTCTGATCGCACAGCAAGGGATTCGTGGGGATGCATTGTTACGCTGTCACTCCCTCGCTTGCGCTTCGGGCTGGTAACGCTTCGAGCCTGTGAAGTATTGGATGGGTGGCGTTTCGGGTGGGTCGCGCTCCGGGCCGTGTTACTGCAACAAGGACAAGACGGATTGCGGCGTCTGATTGGCAATGGCCAGGATGCGCGTTCCGGCACCGATGAGGATTTGCTGCTTGGTCAGGTTGCTGGTTTCCTGGGCGAAGTCCAGGTCGCGGATGCTCGATTCGGCGGAGACGAGATTCTCGGCGGTGATACTGAGCTGATTGACGTTGGTGTTCAGCGTGTTCTTCTCGAACGATCCAAGTCGTCCGCGAAAGACCGAGACCTGGCGAATGGCCTCCTTGATGATCGAGGCGGCCTTGGCGGCATTGCCGCCGGTCAGCGACGCACTGCCGCCGTCCTTGACCTGTTCCAAAAAGCCAAGCGTCTCATTGCCCAGTCGGGTGGCGGCCACCGAACCGACGCCGATGTTGACTTGCTGATTGGTATCGACGCCGGGCCCGAGTTGGAACCGTGCTCCACCGCCGGTGATGGCAAAGGACGTACTACCGGGCGTATTGAACGCCGCCTGCACTCGGAGCTCCAGACCGAGCGTCGAATTGTTCGTCTGGAGTTTCAATCCGTCGCCGACGGTGCCCGCCCCGTTGATCGTCGCGGCCACGTCCCGTCCCTCGTTACGACTGACCATGCTGCCGCCAGGGTCTTTCGTGAACGAGAGGAAGGGCTGGGTGGTCGTGCCGATCTCCTGGACCTGGACAAAGGCCTTGCTGCCGAACGCTTGGGAATTGAGGATGATCCCGCTTGCGGGGTTGGCGGCGTTGATGAAGACCGCACTGACGCCGGTGGCGTCGCTGGTTCCATTGATCGAATCCTTGACCTGCGTCGCGGTGGCGCCGGAGAGGAGAGAGATGGACCGGACGCCGTTGGGACCGGCCACTTCGAGCGTGACGCTGGAGGCCACCGAACTGTTCTGGAACTGCAACTCGGCATGTTGGGCCGATTGCGTGATCGTCACGGTCACGGGAACAAAACTCGCCGTGCCGAACTGAACATTGTTGATCTTCAGGTCGGTGATCTCGGTGGGGACCACTCCGCTGGTAATGTAGCCGAGCGAGCCGTTGAGCAGCTTGCGGCCGCCGAAGGTGGTTGTGTTGGAAATTCGTGTGATCGAGTCGATGGCGGAGTCGATCTGCAACTGGTTGGCCCTGATCTCGTCATCGGAAACGGCCCCGACATTGGCGGCCTCGACGATCTTGCTCTCGATGTCGTTGAGCAGGGCGGATACCTCGCTGAGGGCCCCTTCGGTGGTGGCGATGACGTTGGAGGCACGTTGGGAGTTGGCGACGGCCTGGCGAACGGCCTGTATCTCGGAGCGAAGATTCTGCGAGATGATGAGCCCCGCCGGATCGTCGGCACCACGATTGATCCTCAATCCTGTCGAGAGCCGCTCCAGCGAAGTTGCCAGCCCCCGATTTGACCGGGCCAACTGCCGAGTGGCGATGAGCGCGGCGGTGTTCGTGTTAATGCGAGTCATGTCGCAATCCTCCGTGATTGTCTGGCGGCATCCACGAGCGCCGCACCTAGCAAGCTTGTCACCAACGACTCCGTCACAAAAGGCCGGCAGCCATTACGACGCACCCTTTTGGGGGTCACCGGGCGGTCTGCCGCGGGTTCCATGTGCCCGACCCTTGCCGGCATCCGGCGGCAGGTCTTCGGGTTTTATGTTTGCCGCCGCTCGGTTCTCCCGCTTGATGGCATCGTATACCTCCTTGCGATGCACGGGGATTTCCGTCGGGGCGGTGATTCCGATCCGGACCTTGTCGCCGCGGATATCCACGATGGTGATCTCGATGTCATCACCGATCATGATCGTCTCGTCGCGTTGACGCGATAGCACCAACATGTCTGGTTCCTCCTCGGCCGCCATGCGGCGACGTTTTGTCGCCGAGGGGTCCGAGCCCTGAGTTCCCGTCACCGGTCCGGTGTCCGAACCGCAGCGGTGAAACCGCTCGACGTCCTCGAATACGAAAATGACCCGACCGGGGCCGGATGATCTCGAGGCCACACCCAATCATAGGCGAGCCGCCTTGCCCAATTCCCGACGCCGCCGGGCGTTCGGCCTATCTCAAGACGGCGACACCTGCTTCCCGCCACTGTGTCGCACCGGTTGGAGACCGATGCCACAGGCGTCTTCGGATAGACCTTTCAGGCCGTCTTGCTCACCGTTTCCTGCTCGACCGGAAGCCGCATAAGCGGATGCCGCGTGGAGAACCGCTTGTCAGAAAGGACAAGCTGCTTGCCCACGCGCGTCGCGACGTTTATCACGAGCGGTCCCTGAAGGTTGCCCGTCAGGATGTCATCCACCTTGTTGACCACCACGAAGACCTGCGAGCCGGACGTATCGGCCAAGCCGATCTGCTGAAGGTCGTCGGTCTTGATGGCGATCCGATAGTTGGAGACAAAGAGCCTGGGGTCGCAGACCACAAAGGCCAACTCCGGCCGATGCACGGCCTGCATCCAATAGAAGGCGCTGTCTTGGCCGGTCTGAATCAGGGCAAAGTCCCGATCGTCCGGAAAGCCCAACAGCCCCTTGGGAAAGTTCAAGAAGCGCTGGTCATCGACTTCGATTCCTCCGAACCGTGATGTCTGGATCATCATAGATTCCATCTCCCGGCCGCGTCCGAGCGGCCATGTTGTGGATCGCTGTGCTGCTTCAGGATCGACCGCGGATCACTTCCGCACCGGCCGTCCGAACGACACAACCAATCCCTTTCGTCAACCCGCCGCCGCCTGCAATATCTCCATTCATTGCAGGAAGTCCAACAGCGACAGGTTCAAACTTGTCGACCCCACCTTCAGAGTCGCCTGGAGCGAGGTCTGGGCCTGCTGAAACTTCGTGACCGCCGCGACGAAATCGACGTCGCGCAGCTTCGATAGCAAACCCTTTGTCGAGGTAACGGCGTCCTCGGTCTGCTGCACTCGGCTTTGCATGTCGCGCGATCGGGCGCCGACCTCGCCGGCGATACTGGCCACGTCCTTTTGCAACTTGTTCAGATCGGTGCCGGCCTCGGTGATTTCCGAAGAGTCGTCCGCCAACAGGCCGTCGCGCAACCGATACAACGCGCTAAAGACGCCGGTCTGGGTGAACGCCCCGACGATGTCGCCGTCGAGAAGAGTGCTGGTACCCGTCTTGGCGATGCCCAGCTCGCCGGCGACCGGCGAAAGATTGACGCTGCTGACTGTGATCGGATTGGCCCCGCCGGGACCGGTCAGTTGCAGACCGGCGCCGTTGCTGGAAACGTCGGCAGTGATCGAAGCCCCGGCCGCCGTCGCAGCGGCATTGATGGCGTTGATGACGTCGCCGATGGTCTGTGCAGTGCTGAGATCGACCTGGAAGGCGACGCCGTTCGCGTCGGTGATCTGGATGTCATTGCCACTGACCGGGTGGATTCCACGGCCGCCGTTGAGCCGCGAGATGTCCACCGAGGGATCGAGCGTGCGGATGCCTAGGGTCAGGGCGTCGGTTCCGCCGTTCTCGCCGACGACCAAAGGCGTGCCGGCGATGAGGTTTTCGATCTCGATGCCGTCGCCGGCTTGGTTGATGACCGCGTGGACGCCGAGACCGGTGCCGTTGATCCGGTTCAGGACGTCCTGGACCGTCGTCGCGCCGGTGAAAGTGACGACGGCCGTCTTCGTTCCGTTGGTGATGGTGATCCCGTCCGGCAGGCTGAGTCCGCCGGCCGCGAGATCGTTGATCTTGGTGGTGAGTGTGACGCGGCGATTGAGGTTGTCGCCGTCGAGGGTCGTGCCCGTCACCGTCTTTTTAATCCCCAAGTCCGCGGCGGTGGTGCCCTGTCCCACTTCGTCAACGGTCACGCCGCTGGTGCCGGAGGACATCTGAAGCGTCGCCCCATCCGCCGGATTGATCCCCAGACTCAAGGAGCTGCCCGCGGTGGCTGCCGCATCGTTGAACCGAGCGATCAGATCATTGATCGTTTCGGCCCCGGTGAAATCGACCTGAAAGCTGATGCCGGGCGTAACCTCGGTCACGCTGATCGGCCCCAACTGCACGCCGTTATTCGTCGCCCCATCGAGATCGCTGATACGACCGTTGGGATCAAGCTGAACGTCAAAGTTCGCAAAGCCACCGGCCACGTCCTTTCGCAGACCGAACAGCTCATTGGTGGTCACGTTGAAGGGCAACGTAAAGCCGTTGTCCACCAAGGTTTGCCGGGCGGCCTGATCGGCCAGGTTGGTAACGCGGCCCAGGTCGGTGCTCAGCGGCGGCTGGTCGATGCGGCGGCCGCCGAAAAGGAAGCGGGATTGGAATTGCCGATTCCCGATGTTGGTGAGTTGGTCGATGATTCCATTGACGATGACGGCCTGGGCCTGACGTTCGTCGGCGCTCTGGAGGCTGCCGGCCTGTTCGCTGGCGATCCGGGCGGCCTCGATGAGCAAGTCGCTGACATCCGAGATCGCAGAGTCGGCGGCGGCGAGGTGGTTGTCGGCACTCTTCAGGTTCGAGAGTATCTGGTCCTGGCCGTCCAGGGACTTGAGCATTCGGCCGATCTTCTCGGCCGCGATGGGGTCGTCGGCGACGGACAAGAGCTGGTTGCCGGTGCTGATTCGCTGCTCCTCGCGGAAGATGCGCAGGGAGTTTTTTCGAAGCTGCGTGATCAGCGTGAACGTTCGCAGGCTCGTCGAAACGCGAGACAGGTTTCCAGCGGAACTGATCGTCATGCTCTGCTTTCCGGAATCATCTCATCTGCCCTCGCAGCGACCTATCGCACCAACGTCAACAGGGTCTGCAACATCTGATCCACCACGTTCATGTAGCGAGAGACGCCCTCGAAGGCCCGCTGAAAGGAGACCATCGCGACGGCCTCTTCGTCCAGGTTCACGCCGGAGATGCTCTCTCGCTGCACGGTCAACGATTGGGCGATGGTGTCCGCGGCATCGACCGAACTCTTCGCCGCCGAAGATCGGACGGCCAAGTCGGCCATCGTTGCGTTGTAAAACTCGTTCAAGGAAACCCCGCCCAAACTGGCCACCGAAGAGTCCTGAATCGAGGAAAGGGCCGTGGCATTGCTGCCGTCGCCGGGGAAGTCTGATTGGGCCGCGGCGAGAAGGGCGGGGTTGCCGGAGATCAGCGGATTGATGCCGATGTCCCGGCTATCCTTGCCGGAGAAGAACGTGTTGACGTTCAAGGCGGCCAGGGTTCCGGAGGTGTCGTTCGAGAAGGTGAAGGTCGAACCGGCGGCGGCGGTCAACTGAAGCTGCCCGTTTGCCAGGACCGTGGCCGTCACGTTCGGCACGTTCGCATTAATGTCGGCGGCAAGCGAATTGAGCGTCGTGTCGGTGCCGATGCCGTCCAGATCGACGTTGATCTGAGTGCGGACCACCGACCCGCTGGCGGTGTCCTTGACGTCGATAAAGAAGGACCCCGTCTGCGGTAAGAAGTCGATGCCGTTGTTCTGTGCGTTCAGCGTCTGGGTGGGATCGAGAACCTGGGTCGTCCCGGTGATGGAGGAGAACCCCTCGAGACCCTGGCCGCCGGAGTGGACCTTGTTGACCGCGTTGATCAGTCCCGCGGCCAGCGTATCCAGCTTTGCAAACTGGGCCTGGTTGTGCACGTCCCGGGCCGTGATGAGCCCGGCGACCAAGCCGGTGTCGGTCTTGACCTGCCCGTCGTTGATCTTGAAACGGACCACGGAGCTGGCCAGGCCGTTGGCGTCCAACTCGGACGTGGTCTTCAGCCCGAAGGAGGTGCCGAGTTGGACCAGCGACTCATTGCCGATGTAGACGTTCACCGCGCCTGAAGGCTGCTCGCGGACGGTGACGTCGAACAACTCGGACAAATCGTTGAGTCGCTGATCGCGTTCATCGCGCAGCGCGGATGCCGGACCGCTCTGACCGGCCTCGGCGACGGCGATCTTTGTGTTCAGTTCAGCGATTTGAGTGGCGAGTTGGTCTCCACGCTGCACGACACTGTCGATCTGGCGGTTCAGCTCCGTCCGCAGGTCGATCAGGTCGCCACGGGTGTTACGAATACGCTCGGCAAGGGTCGTGGCCGTGTTGATGACGATGCCCCGGCTGGCGATGTTGTCGGGATTGTTCTGAAGATCGTTCAACGAACCGAAAAACGCCGACATCAGCGAGCCGAGATTGGAATCTCCCAGAGGATTGAACAGGCCCTCGATACGGCTCAGCGCGTCCTTCTCGGCGCCTGCGGAGTTCTGATCGGAGATCGCCGTGCGCAGCCGTGCTTGCAACGTCTCGCTGATGTTGCGACGGATCGAGGTGATCCGCACGCCCTGTCCGAGCTGACCGGCCGCAAAGTTCTGACCGGCAATGGCGGAAAGTTGTGGGCTGATCCGCGTATAGCCGGGCGTCGCGACGTTGGCGATGTTCTGCCCCGCCGCCTGCAATGCCGCCTGATACGCCGCCAGCGCCGTTCGACCGATTCCCAATGCCGAGGTCAGTCCCATCTTTTTAGCCCACCGCGTCCAAAACCTTGAGCCCTGAACCCGCGTCGGCCGCGCCGCGCGACGAATAGGTTTGAGGACCGTCCTCATTCTGCATAAAGGCCGAGAAGAGCGTCTTGAAATGGCTCAACATCTCACGGCACACCATCTCCACGACCCGATTGGACTCCGCCACCTTGAGCATCCGTTCTCGCAATGCTTGGCCCATCTGCAACAGCGGCCCGCGCAGCTTGGCATCCAAGCGTGCCGCCAGCGCTCGAAGGGTGACGTACTCGATGGCCGCGGCCTTGGGCATGTCCAGCGAGCAGCAAAGCCCTTCGACGGTCTTCTTTCGCCGCTCGTCGATCGCCGTGACCTGCGCGACCAGTTCTCCCTCCCGCTGGGCCGCCGCCATCATCTCGTCCGGATCGCAGCGGCGCATCGCGGCGAGCTTCTCTCTAATGGCCCCGTGAAGTTGTTCTTGCAACTCGACAAGCTGCCGCAGCATCGAGATCAGCTCCGCGGCCGATTGCTCAACCTGTTTCTGATTCATGCCCTGCCCTCCCGAAGACCGGCCGGCGACGAGGACGACGTCTTTTTGTACTCGCCGACGCCGATACGGCGTACAAATGCGTCATAAATCTCGTTGGCGATCGGATCGTTCGGCGCCTGTCCCATCCGCTTGGCCAACTCCATTCCGAGCTGGGCCTGAAAGACCTCTTCGCCGCGGCCGCCGTGGAAATACTTGCCCTTGATCTTCGACGCCTGCATCTGGCGGAGCAGCGTTCCGTAAAACACGTTGCCCACGAACTCGCCCACCTGTGCACGCATGTCGGACTGTTTCCGCGAACCGCGGCGTTGGGCCAGGGTTCGCAGCCCCGCCGCCGTCGGATCGGCACTGGTCAATCTGACCTGTGCCATCGTGGCCGGTGTGATGCTCGAAACGTTCACGAAATCTATTCCTGATAAACCAACTTGCCCCGAATCTTTCCGGTGCGATACAGATTCTCGATGATCTCGATGATGTCCTTGGCCGGCACGTTGAGCTGGTTCAGCTTGTCCACCAACTCGCGCAGCTTGGCCCCGTCGCGCCGCTGGGACCCGATGCTCACGGCGTGCTTCTCCTTCACAACCGGGTTCTGGGCCGTCGGCTTGATCGGCGGCGCGGTCGTCCGAATGGTCATGCCGCCGTGGGCGATGATGGCCGGGCCGATCTCGACACCCGCCCCGATCGCAATGGTCTGCGTCCGGCGATTGATGACCACGCGACCTTCGTTCTGCGGGATGAGCAGCTCAAGGTTTTCGACACGTCCGATGAACTCGGCAGGGTTGTCACCGAATTCCGGCGGAATCTGGACGACGACGTTCTTCGGCCCAACCGCCCGGGCCACGCGGCGAACCTGACCCACCTCCGATTGGTCCTCGTTGATGCTCTGGGCGATCACCGCGGCCAGTGCGTGACTGGCGTGGACATCCTCCAAGACCAGAGTAATCTGGCCCGTGTCGCTGATATAGTTGTGGATGACGTCCTCTTCCATGATGGCGCCTTTGAGAATCGTACCGACGGTCTTGTGCTTTGGATCGGTCACGCGGACGGGGCCGCCGGCGAAGGCGAAGATCCGATCCAGCCCCGGTCCCTGCAACGGCGTGGACACCAGGCGCCCCCCCACCAGGCTCTTGGCCGAACCGACCGAGCTGACCTGCACGTCAACAGCATCGCCCTCGCGGACGCCGTTTTCCGGGAGCGTGGCCTCGACCCAAACGATGGCGACGTTTTTCGTGTCGGCCAGTTCGGCCTGGGTCACCGGCACGGCGAAGCGCTCCAGCATGGCCTGCAATTGACGGATCGAGGCGGCATACTTCCCGCCGTCTCCCGTTCCCGATAGACCGACCACCAAGCCATAACCCATGAGATGGTTTTGTCGCCGGCCCTTGAGGTGGGTCACGTCGGCGATGATCGTGGCATCGGCCGGGACCACCGCGACAAGCAACAAGAGCAGCCCCATCGCAGCGCAAAAAGCGAGCAGCATCTTGCGACGCATCTGAGGATTCATCTTGTCGTGGACCAGCCGTTTCACAATAACGCCTCGAACCATCTCATCTGGTTGACACTGCACTGCGTTCCTTTGTTCGCTCAGGTGCCGCGCGCTCCCCGTTGGGTCGCGGCTAAACAAGTATTTGGTGAATCATGTTCTTTTCGCAATAGCTTACATTCATAGAAAACTAGAACGGCTTGACCGTATCAAGGAACTCTTTCAACCAACCGCGCTTGGTCCCGTCAGCGACCGCGCCGTGCGAGAACGTGCGAATCTTCAGATCAAAAATCTTGTCGCTGCTGATGTTTCGATCCGGGCCCAGGTCGCGACGGTTCACCTCGCCGCTAAGCACCAGGGTTTGCACGTCCTGATCCGTGCCGATGGAATACGACGCGACGATGATGAGATTGCCGTTGGGCTTCACGTCGAGCACCTTACCCATCAGCCGCGTCTCCAAGATGTCCCGGCGATCAGACCGAACCTTGTTTTCCATGTCGTTCTGGTTATCGAACTTCACCTCGGGCTTGCCGCCGCGAAACGCCTGCTGCAACAGCTTGTTGTCGTGGATGCGGAAGAAGGCATCGAGCTTCGCGGCCAGGTTCCATTGGCTCTCTTGCTTCAACCGTGAGTTGGTCCGCAGCCGGTAACGGTGCCGGACAATCACGGCGATCAGATCGTTGGGCTTGATCAGCGTGGGCTCGGGCTGAGCGACGGCGGTCAGCGAATGCCGGGCTAGGGCCACGTTGCGATTCGCCGATGGCGAGGCCGTCGTCCCTGCATTGTCTCGCAGGGCCCCATTGGACGCGGGCCGAGTCGTCGCGGCGGAGCGGGCGGCCACTCGGGCCTCATGGGCTCGAAACAGCGACGAACTCTGTCCCAACGCCCAAGCGGCCGGCCCGAGGGTCAAAAGAATAAAGACAAGCGCCAATCTCATCCTCGAAGACTCCGTTTCAACGACGGGCCAAGGGTTGAATCCCGCGATAGGTCACCAGCCCCGGTCCGGTCACCACCGCCTCGATCAGGTCTTGCTGGCGGCGTGTGCCGTCGCGGCGAACGG
>Ga0114931_10010507_pt1 | contig 11013 bp, 10 predicted proteins | sample 2SBtaG_FD_89579 | JGI IMG/M metagenome (GOLD analysis project Ga0114931, IMG submission 89579) | Deep subsurface microbial communities from Kolumbo volcano to uncover new lineages of life (NeLLi) - 2SBTROV14_V59a metaG | ecosystem: Environmental > Aquatic > Marine > Volcanic | place: Kolumbo...
CTGTGGCGCCATCAATCAGCATCTATCCGATACAGAAATGGCCAGACAGCGGATGCGTGAAAATATTGATGCCTGGTGGCCTTATGTCAATGATGGTATAGAAGCCATCGTAATGACCAGTAGTGGCTGCGGTCAGATGGTCAAAGAGTATGGTCATGCGTTGCGGCATGACCCCGGCTATGCGAGAAAAGCGGCCAGTATCAGCGCCTTGACCAGAGACCTGAGCGAAATCCTGCGTAGTGAAAACCTGGATCACCTGGCATTGGTTGGCCAGGGCATCAAAGTAGCTTACCAATCATCCTGCACCCTGCAACATGGCCAGAAACTGGGGGGCGTCGTGGAAACCATTCTCAAAAGGTGTGGCTACACACTGACCCCGGTGGCGGACAGCCATCTCTGCTGTGGTGCAGCCGGCACCTATACCTTGCTGCAAGCGCAACTATCGAAAACATTATTGCATAACAAGCTTGCCGCACTGGGAAACGGCAAACCGGATATGATCGCTACGGCGAATGTCGGTTGTCAAATGCACCTGGAGAGTGGCACAGAAATCCCGGTGAAACACTGGATAGAACTGTTGGCATAGGACGCTCAATCGGTATCCTATATTACGATCATCAAAGAAAAGGAAAAGAATCATGGGCACAAAATCTTTTCATCCGCAACCGCGCACGCTGATGGGTCCCGGTCCTTCGGATGTTAATCCACGTATCCTCGAGGCCATGTCACGGCCGACCATAGGTCATCTGGACCCGCTCTTTATCGGTATGATGGATGAGCTCAAGGGTTTGCTTCAATATGCCTTGCAAACCAGCAACGAGATGACGATGCCTATCTCGGGTCCTGGCTCAGCCGGTATGGAGACCTGTTTTGTTAATCTCATCGAGCCTGGCGACAAGGTTATTGTCTGTCAGAATGGTGTTTTCGGTGCGCGCATGAAAGAAAATGTCGAACGCCATGGTGGCGTTGCCGTGATGGTTCAGGATGCCTGGGGTGAGGCCGTTGATCCCAATAAACTTGAGGATGCCCTGCAGCAAAATCTCGATGCACAGCTTGTGGCCTTTGTTCATGCGGAGACCTCGACGGGTGCGCAATCAGATGCGAAGACGCTGACAGAGATTGCCCATAAAAATGATTGCCTGGTGATTGTCGATGCCGTGACATCGCTCGCTGGAACACCACTCAAAGTTGACGAGTGGAATATCGATGCGGTTTATTCCGGTACTCAGAAGTGTCTTTCATGTACTCCGGGTCTTTCGCCGGTCAGTTTCAACGAGCGTGCTCTGCAGAGAATCAAAAACCGCAAGCGCAAGGTCAACAGCTGGTTTATGGATCTGAATTTGATCATGGCTTACTGGGGGAAAGGTACAAAGCGTGCCTACCATCACACCGCGCCGATCAATTCACTGTATGCCTTGCATGAATCGTTGGTGATTCTTCAGGAGGAAGGTCTGGAAAATGCCTGGTCCAGGCATCAGAATAACCACCTCACGTTGCGAGCAGGTTTTGAGGCGATGGGGCTGTCGCTTATTGTTAACGAAGCAGACAGATTGCCACAATTAAATGCTGTAAGCATCCCTGAAGGTGTCGATGATGCTGTGGTTAGAGGACGCTTGCTTGCCGATTATAATCTTGAGATTGGCGCCGGCCTGGGTGAGATGGCTGCTAAAGTCTGGCGTGTGGGCTTGATGGGCTATGCATCTAATCGGCGTAATGTGTTGTTCTGCCTTGGGGCACTCGATGATGTGCTGAGTAGTATGAACGCGCCCATTAGCTCAGGTGCCGCTGTTGCTGCTGCACGAAATACAATGATGACATAAAGCCAGCATGTGGAGGATGAATGCATTCAGGGATTCTCCAGGCAGATTGGCCAGGAGGTGAAAGTACCGCCGCATTGACCTTCTGGAGAGAATCTTTTGACGACTGATGTCAGGCGGCGGATTGAGCACGGCGCTGGCGTACCGCCTCGGCCAGTTTTTCCAGTAATGGCACGGTATTGTCCCAGCTTATACAGGCATCGGTGATACTCTGTCCATATGCCAGAGCGACGCCGGGCTGGTTGTCCTGACGGCCTTCTTGCAGGTGGCTTTCAATCATCACGCCCATGATGTGCTGTTCTCCACGGGCGATCTGGCCAGCAACGTCATCGCCCACCTCCAGTTGCCGCTGGAATTGCCCGGCGCTGTTACCATGGCTGAAATCGATCATCAGGCGTGCCGGCAGGTCCGTGCCTGTGAGTTGTTGTACTGCCGCCATCACGCTCCTGTCGTTGTAATTCGGCATTTTGCCACCACGCAGAATAATATGACAGTCATGATTGCCGGCCGTTGAAAAAATCGCTGCGCGTCCAGCCTTGGTCAAAGATAAAAAATGATGCGGTTGTGATGCCGAACGGATCGCATCGATGGCGATTTTAAGCGCACCGTCGGTGCCGTTTTTGAAGCCGACTGCGCAGGAAAGTCCCGATGCCAGTTCCCGGTGTACCTGGCTCTCCGTGGTTCGGGCACCAATAGCCCCCCAACTGACCAGGTCGGAGACATATTGCGGTGACATCAGGTCCAGATATTCAGTGCCTGCCGGTACCCCCAGCTCATTGATGTCCAGTAACAGTTTGCGCGCCAGGCGCAGGCCTTTATTGATCTTGAAGCTGCCATCCAGATCCGGGTCGTTTATCAGTCCTTTCCAGCCAACTGTCGTGCGCGGTTTCTCAAAGTAGACCCGCATGACAATCAGTAAGTCATCAGTCAAGTCCTCGCGGACGCATTTTAGACGTCGGGCATAATCGAGTGCGGCAACCGGGTCATGAATAGAACAGGGGCCGGCGATGACCAGTATGCGGTCATCTTCACCGTGCAGGATACGATGAATGATCTGGCGGGTCTCATGCGTGGTGCGCGCGGCATTTTCGCTTGCCGGGAATTCGGTCTGCAGTTCTGCATAGGGAACCACTTCACGAACGTCGATAATTCTCAGGTCATCAGTTTTGTAGGGCATGGTCAGTTCCATCAGATTATCTCACAAGGAGTCGTAGAGTGCGGAAGGGTATTAGACAAGCCGATGGGGTCAGACCGGTATCCGTAATCAGGCGCTGGAAGATGAACGCCAGGATCAGATGAAGTTCCAATGGCCACCCTGGGTGGGGCAGGGTGCCATGGTGCTATCCTTCGGCCACAAAATCTATGTAGTCAAGATAATAAGTCAGGGTTACACGTAGTTCCTCAATGCGTTGTAACTGAACCCGGCAATCCTCATCACAAGACCGGCGGCCCTGTTCGACGGCGGCAAATTCCTGGGCCAGAAGATCACGCAGCGTCTCACGATCAGCCCATTCCTTGTAAAATCCGGTCTTAAAGGCTTTGCAGGTCTTGGCCTTGAGCGCATCTTTGCCGTAATAATTCAGTTGCTCACCACACTGATCCGCCAGGCCTACCAGAACAGCGAGCTTGCTGATCAGGTCTGTATAGTCTATTTTTTGAACGGAGTTTTTCTGTGACTGCTCATCCGCCAGTGTTGTGGAAAGACATAGCAATAGAGCAATAGCAAGCACCCAGCGAGAGATCATGGTGATATTACCTGTGCAAATAATGGATTGAAGCGCATATAATAGCCTGTTAGGGTCAAGGGATGCCAGTCTGAATGGCGAACATTCAGCCCTTGGGTGTATTGAAATCACACCTGGTCCGCAAGCCGGCAGGTGCCGCGGAAGTCAGGAATATGCCACCGGGACCATGGACCGAGATATAAAATATCATGCGAGGTCAGTACGATGAATTCGGATCAGGATAAACTGGATCAGGTGGTTGCCGCATCCCGGCGCGCCCGTGATGCCAGAGATCAAGGTTACCGGGAAATGGCGCTCAAGATGTATCCGCATATTTGCGGACGTTGTTGCCGCGAGTTTAATCATACAAATCTGCATGAGCTGACGGTGCACCACCGCGACCATGATCACAGCAACAATCCGGACGATGGGAGTAACTGGGAATTGTTGTGCCTCTATTGCCATGATAACGAACACCAGCGGCAGCTGGAGGCGCAGCAGGGCAATAGTGCTGCAGACGGTGGTAAAAGTGATGCGGCTACCTTTAATCCTTTTGCCGATCTAAAATCCATGCTGGAATAGGGGGCAGGGACAGCAAACGGGTGCAAATAGGTACATCGGGGATTGTCCTGTTCAGTCGTGAATAAGATAACAGCAGCCATGAGTATTTTGACTGGCCCAGCCCTCGCAGGTCTTATATTGATGGGGGTACAATCGGCATCTGCTGGCACAGCGCCTTTCTTCAAGCCATTGACCCGCTCTGCTGCAGTGGCCATGCAGCCTGATCATACTCATGAGTTGAACAATCCCTGGCTGGGTCCTGCCGGGATTATGGTTAAGAACCTGACCAGTTTACATGAAATCGAGGCGGATCCAGGGCAGTCCACTATTCGTGTTCCGAGGCTTGGTCGTACAGCTTCAATGACCGATATGAGTGCCTTTGACCCCAGTGGCCGCTACATCTTTCTGCCCCATGAGACCCGTTATGGTGCGGGTCTTAGCCGCTACGATACCCTGACGGATAAAACCATCAACCTGTTTCGGGGTGATATGAACGGGGCCCATGGTGATTGGCGTCATGATTATGGTTCCCTCGACCCGGCCACCTGGACACCCGCTGATACATTGCTGGTGGGTGAGGAATGGTCTGGAGAGGGTCGTATCTTTGAAATCATGAACCCACTCGCCGATGTTACAGCCGGGGAGGCCATAGTCAAACGGGAGCTTAACAGTATTCCCAACGTTGCCCACGAAGGCTTGCGCTTCAATCATGCCGGGACGGCGCTGTATTTTGTTGATGAGGACAAATCCGGTGCGATCTACAAGTTTGTGCCCACCATTCCGGGGGACTAGCAAGGGACAGTCCTTTGTGCTCGTTGTTGATGGCTTTGCCGGTGATTCGGCCAGCCACTGGAATGCGGGTATCAATGTCCGTGCAGTACGCACCGGCGCAGCCCACTGGGAAGCCCTGACCGATGCCCATGGTATAGCCCTGACCGCGACCGACCCCTTTCGCAATAGTCCAAGCTGGCATAGCAATCCGGATCTGATACGCGGGGGACGTGCTGCGGCCGATGAGGTCAATGCGACACCGTTCGGCAGGCCTGAGGATATCGAAGTGGGTTATCTCTCGAATAGTCATGAGGTTCTCTACTTTACAGCCACCTCCGAGCAGTCGATCTATTCTGTTGAGGAGCTTGGCCATTGGCGGGCCGTGGTGCGCCTGGCGGCCAGCACCGCCACCCCGACGAACCTGGGTTATGCGCCGACAACGGGCCGCTTGTCCGACCCGTATAATCTGGCCCAGGATGCGCTCGGCAATATCTATATTGTCGAGGACAAACCCAATGGAGACGCCGTGGGGGGTGATATCTGGTTTCTGCGTGACACCAATAGTGATGGTGTGGCCGAGTCACTGGATCACTTCCTGAGCCTGCGGGTCAAGGGGGCAGAAAACACCGGGATGATCTTCGATCCGGTGCATCCCGGCCACTTTATTATCAACGTCCAGCATCCGGAGAGTACAGACCTGAGCAAGATGCCCCATGGCCAGGGCGATGCCACCTGGCTTTTCGATATGAAGGGTCTTCTGGCACCGCCGTCGCTGCCTGCCAGGGAGGGCATGTAGGGGGCGGTTTATTTGCCGAGTGCTTTCTTATGGCAATAGAATACCCGGCTGTTCATTATCAATGATCGGTAATTGGGGCAGAAGCGCATGCTTTTCATAGGCTTGGCCCTGTCGAGATACGCATCACAAATATGAACCTTGCTGGAGTGGGTGCACCGCAGGCAGTGGTTGATATGCCCTTGTATGATTTTCGGGCTCATGTATCTGAAATATTCATTTCGGGGTACACCAAGCTTATCCAGCATCTTTGACAGACGCAGGGCAATTACCTGATCCTCAAGGGAATTTTCAGGTTTTGTGGTCTTCTGAGGGTCCTTGTGGCGCATGTGTTGGACGCCGATGAGCGCAAGGATTGTTGCGCAGCCCAGTAAAAAAAGATTATCAACTGATGTCAGTATATTCATTGCTGTACCTCCGTCATCAGGCACATAAATATTGTTCCTCACCTTATCAAAGGCTATCGGCCGCAATGCAGTATAACTTGAGGGTGCTGATTTTTTCATGCAGAACTTGGTCAGGCATACAGGGGCATGGCGTACCGAGGTGTCGTCAGGGGGATCGTCAGTGTGGCCTTAGTTGTTGCACCAGTTCAAGATAAAAGCCCCGGTGGTCAAAAGGGCGCGTCGTGTTTTTTTTGGGCCAGCCTAGATTCCAGCCGACCAGTTCAAGATGATCTGCGCGTAAGGTGCCCTGAAATTCACCCCATACTGCGGAACTCACGGAAACCTAACTATCATTGTCGCCCTCAGCTTTTTGTATCGCCTGTGCCCAGGGGCGAAAGGCCAGTGGTATTTCATCCAGGGGACGGTAGCCCGCATAGGACCGGTAAAGCACATCAGGGCGGTCAGTCATCTCAGCATTAAAGCGGGCACAGGCATTCGGGGTGAGATCAATGAGCCCTGGTCTGGAAATGCGACGTAGCAGGGCACTGAATGGCAGTTTATTTTCAAGAATCCACTGCGCCAGTGGCGAGCCGCGATGCGGGGTGGCAATCGTGGTCAGGGAACGGATGCGCTGCTGTGGATCAAGGTGATGAATTAAATAGCGGCTGTCCAGGCCGCCCATACTGTGCGCAATCAGATCGATGTATTCAGCATTGATATCTTCAAGGTAGTGCGCCAGGGCCTGGGCGCGTTCCGCGATGACTCCCGCGCGGGGTAGTGTGGGGAAATAAGTTGGTAGACCAAGCGCGTGGAGTTCTGGGGGGAGGGCGCGGAAGTAATATATTTTTCTGCCCAGGACCCTCCAGGCGGAAAATCCCAGGAAACCATGGACAAATACAATGGCCTGTTTGATTTTATTTTGTGTCGCCAAGCAACTTCCTGTGTATTGACTATTTTTTCAGGCACACGTCCCGGTCCGATCATGGTCATTTTATCAAAATATCGCGCTGTTAAGAAAAAAGGGGCCCGGTGGGCCCCTTGTTGCTGGTGCTTGGAGTGCCTTAATTGTCGATTTTCAGGCTGGTGGCGATCAACTGACCGCCAGTACTATCATAGCTTCCTTTGATCTCCACTTTATCGCCCAGCAGCGGAGACGTGCTGAGGGCAGAGATATCCACGCTGACACCGGCGACGGTAATGGTACCGCTGCCCAGGCTTTCCACGGTGCCATTGAGCTGGTCGCTACTACCATCTTCACGTTTGAGTTTAACGGCCACCAGATCGCCGGTGACATCATCTTTGTAGAAACTGAGTTCCACCCGGTCAACGCCGGCCACCAGATCGTCCAGTCCGAAGAAGCGCACCGGGTTGCTGCCATTGTCTTTAAACAATGTGCTGGTGTTCACCTTGACGGTCAGACCCATCAACGTGAGTGTGCCCGCTGTGCTATCCACAGCATTGATGGTTGCCTGAGCCTCGGTCTCAGTGGCCTCATGGAAACTGATTTTATCGGCGAGCAACTCCCCATTGTTGTTGAGGGCACCTTCCACCTCCACTTGCACACCCTCGGCAATGCCACTGACTGTGCCATGTTTGAAGGTGGTATCAGTGGTGATGAGCACCGGAGTGCCATTGAGGCTGAAGCCCGTGCTGCTGGGGTTTGTGCCAATCGGACCGGACAGCTCAACCTCTTCACCATCATTGCCCTCAATGCCGGATTTGCCATTGCTTTCCAGCTTGATTCCACTGGCGATGAGATTTCCGCTGACACTGTCAATGCCCTGGATGCTTTTTACTTCTACAAACAGACCATCACTCAGCGCTATGCCCGGAAGGCTGGCGGCGGCACTGTAGTCGACGGTGAGGGTGCCAATCTTAAAGGTCGTGGCGGTCAGCATGCTGATGGTGCCCTTGACCTCAATTTCATCGCCGTTCTGTGAGGCCTTCTTTACTTCCACCCGGGTGGCCTGGATGGTGTTGTTATCCAGGCGGTTGCCGCTGATCTCCACGATATTGCCCACCTGGATGCTATCGAAGCCGGTCACCGCAGGCAGCGTGCTTTCAAAGACGGTGGTGCTGTCAACGCGGACGGTGAGGCCCATCACCGTGAGGGTGCTGCTCGCGGTAAAATTATTCTGTTGGACGATGCCTTCTAAATCGTCGCGGTAGTCGATACTCAGTGCAGATCCGGTTGTGCCATTGGCATTTGCTGTGCCGCGAAGATTGACCACCATCCCTACAGCCAAATCGCTTTCATTGGCAGGGATACCGTTGACCATGATGCTGGCGCCACTGGTGTCATATTCAACACTATTGACGAATACGCTACCGAAACCAGTAATGACCCCGGAGCTGAGGTTGCCCGAGGTGGTGGCACTGCCGCTGCCGCTGCCGCTGCCACCGCCGCAGGCGCTCAGACCCAGCGCCCCGATAACAGCCAGGCTAACGAGTGATTTACGAATGATGGAATGTCGCATGATTAATCCTTCCTTTATTACTAAAACGGTGATGTGAGATTGCGCCTTGATTACCCAACTGTTCAATATTTGGGATTATAATCCCAAATATTGAACAGTAAGTCAAGCGCTGATTTGCGCATAGCGATACTCTTGTGACCCTGGTCACAAGAGTATCGTGTGAAGTCTGCAAAGGATTCATTTCTAACCGCGGCTGCCATGCCGGCCCCCGTACCGGCAGGTCCTTCATGGCCGAGAGGCTTGTGTTTTTATATGACCCCCTGTCTTCGTAGTGTATATTTAGTATGAAATCGGCCCATGGCATAGCCAGAGACGCCCACATGGATACCTTGCTCTCAAAACACTGGCATCATCTGCCGCGAGTCGAAGTTGCAACACTCCTGGAGTCGGACACTACCAGGGGGCTCAATACACTTGAGGCGGCGCACCGGCAGACGCATTTCGGGCCTAATCGTCTCACGCAAAAAAAGGGCAGGAGTCCTCTTGTTCTGTTTCTACTGCAGTTTAATCATCCGCTCGTTTATATCCTGTTAGCCGCAGTATTGGTCACCTTTGTACTACAAGAGTGGATCGATAGCGGTGTTATTTTCGCTGTTGTGCTGGTCAATGCGGTGATCGGTTTCATACAGGAATCCAGGGCACTCAAGGCAATCGAGGCATTGACACGCAGCCTCGAAGGTGCGGCGATGGTTGTACGGGATGGGAAGAGGAAAAAAATCACTGCTTCTGAGCTGGTTCCCGGGGATCTTGTACTGTTGCAGTCAGGGGATAAGGTGCCTGCAGATCTGAGACTAGTCCGTTGCAGGGAGATTCAAATCGATGAGTCGGCATTTACCGGGGAGTCAGTTCCAGTACAAAAACAGCCCGGGCAGTTACCCGTGGAAACGGTACTTGCCGACCGCAGCAACATGGCGTATTCATCCACCCTCGTCACCTATGGGAGCGGCGCCGGGGTTGTCATCGCAACAGGCGATGGTACAGAGATCGGCCGTATTAACACCCTGATCGCCAGTACGACTACCCTGGCAACGCCGCTGACAAAAAAAATAACACTTCAGCGGGATCCTGCTTTGGGCCATTTTGGGGCTTGCCGGGCTGACCTTTCTCGCGGGTTGGATACACGGGGAGCCGCTACTCGATACTTTTATGGCGGCAGTGGCATTGGCCGTCGGGGCGATACCGGAAGGCTTGCCCGCTGCGATGACGATCATGCTGGCCATCGGTGTTAGCAAGATGGCGCGTCGTCACGCTATCATCCGAAAGATGCCGGCCGTAGAAACCCTGGGCAGCACAACCGTGATCTGTTCCGACAAGACGGGTACGCTGACGCAAAACCAGATGACGGTGCAGCAGATCTATGCAGGCACCCAACGCTACACAATCTCGGGTGTAGGGTATGCGCCACTTGGGGAGCTGCGCCTCGGCGACACGGTGATCGAGCCGGGGTTGCATCCAGCCCTTGTTGAATGCCTGCAGGCGGGTCTGTTGTGTAACGATTCACGTTTGCTCCAGGACGGTGAGCAGTGGAACATCGAGGGTGATCCCACAGAGGTTGCGCTGATCACCGCCGCAGTGAAGGCAGGGCAATCACGCGAGCCGCTTGAGCAGAATCTGCCGCGCATCGATACGCTGCCGTTCGAATCCCAGCAGCAGTACATGGCCACCTTACATGGCCGGGGTGCTCAGCCTGGGGCCCTCATTTATATGAAGGGTGCTGTTGAGAGTGTGTTGTCCCGCTGCTGTGATGTCTACGATGCGAATCCTGAACCCGGGCGGCTTGATAAGGACTGCATCCACAGGGAAGTGGAGATGATGGCGGCAAAAGGATTGCGGGTACTGGCGCTTGCCCGAAAAATTCTCACAACCCCCATCCAGTCGGTTAACCATGATGATGTAGCCGGAGGGCTCAGTTTTATTGGCCTCCAGGCCATGATGGATCCCCTTCGGAAGGAGGCAATAGCCGCCGTACGTGCCTGTCAGAAAGCGGGTATCCAGGTCAAGATGATCACTGGCGATCATGTTGCTACCGCCGTGGCAATCGCCCGCCAGATCGGACTCAAGGGCACCGATGATGCTGACAGCTTCACGGGCAGTGGGTATATGCTCTCGAAGATGTCAACTCATGAGTTAATCGAGGTTGCTCAACGGGCGGCGGTGTTTGCGCGGGTTGCACCCGAACAAAAGCTGCGTCTGGTCGAGGCGCTTCAGGCCAAAGGTCATGTGGTGGCCATGACGGGCGACGGGGTCAATGACGCGCCTGCGCTCAAACAGGCTGATATTGGCATCGCCATGGGCATGGGGGGCACCGAAGTGGCTAAAGAGGCGGCAGATATGGTGCTGATCGACGATAATTTTGCGACCATCGAGGCCGCCGTCGAGGAAGGCCGGGCGGTGTTTGATAACCTCGTCAAATTCATCACCTGGACCTTGCCCACCAATATCGGCGAGGGACTCGTGGTACTGGTTGCGGTATTTTTTGGCCTC
>Ga0114931_10010508_pt1 | contig 11013 bp, 8 predicted proteins | sample 2SBtaG_FD_89579 | JGI IMG/M metagenome (GOLD analysis project Ga0114931, IMG submission 89579) | Deep subsurface microbial communities from Kolumbo volcano to uncover new lineages of life (NeLLi) - 2SBTROV14_V59a metaG | ecosystem: Environmental > Aquatic > Marine > Volcanic | place: Kolumbo...
GGCTGGGCATCGCCGCTGGCGTTGGCCCGGTCGCCCGCCGAATAGATCACGAGCTGATCGACGCCGCCGAAGCGCTCGGCCACCTCGCCCGTGGCCACGTTGAACTAGTGGTTCGGCCAGAGCAGCGGCGAGCCCGGCGTGGCCTGGCCGATCTTCGAGTGGAAGAGCGCCATCCACGTAGCCCACACGAACAGGAAGATGGTGATCCCGCCCACCACGTACTTCCCCACCGGGTGGGTCGTCACGTTTCCGATGCCACGCGTGAAGGCCACCATGGCCTGAGGCAGGAAGTGCTCGTGCTCCTTCGGCGCCGGCAGGTAGCAGATCATCACGGGGTGGAGGATCTCCACCGTCGCGAGGATCGAGAGCACCCAGAAGGCGCCGAACCGCGCGAGGTCCTGCATCTGCGGGATCGTGGTCACCATGATCACCATCAGGCCGGCGACGTCGGTGATGATTCCCAGCGTGCCCGGCACCACCAGCTCGCCCATGGCGATGGTGGCCGCCTCGCGCTTGGCCTCGTTGGGGTCTTCGTACTGGGGGGCCAGGAGCTCGTAGTCCTCGAAGAAGCGCTCGGCCATCTGCACCGTGTGCGAGACCGCCCGGGCCGTGATGATCATGGGGATCACGAGCACGAGTGGGTCGAAGGTGATGCCCGTCCAGCCCGTGAAGCCCGTCCCCCAGATCACGGTGCAGATCGCGGCGATGAACGGAATGAGGACGCCGTGCAGCCGCCGGAAGTAGGCGAGCAGCAGGGCGAAGATCATCAGCACCGTCAGCACGACGAACAGGCCGATCTCGTAGGCGTGGATCAGGATCCAGCCCACATGGATCGGCTCGCCCGTGACGAACACCTGGAGGTCGCAGCCTTCGGGCCATTGGCTGTGGGTCGAAGACGCGGTGACGAGCCGCTTCAAGGAGCTCGAGATGCGTCCGAAGAACCGGCTGATCGGGCCGCTCGTGTCGGCGGCGTGGCAAGCCGCGTCTTCGTACTGGAGCTTGATGCCCTGGACGTGGTCGAAGACCGCGGAGTAGACCTCCTTGCCCGAGAGCCGGTCGGTCACGAATCCGGCCGTGATCAGCGCACCCTTCTCGTCGCGCGAGACCAGCCGGCCGAAGATGAACGGCGGGTTCTGGCGGACGAGCGATCTCAGGGCGTCGGCCTCGCCCTGCGTCTCGGGCACCTTCTTCATCAGCAGATCGGACGTGATCGAGCCGTCGGGCTCGATCTGGATGACACGCGTGCTGCGGTGGGCGACGGAGCGGATCTGGTCGTGGTTCACCGGGTAGGGTGGGAACTCGCGGTCCAGCATCCGCGTGATCGGGCCGGTCTCGAGGTCCGGGTACTGATCCTCGAGCTCTGCGCGACGCGCCTCCCGCGCATCGGTCTGGCTGTCGTAGCCGATGCCGTCCAGGGCCTGGGTGATCTTCGCGATCTTCTGAAGCCGCTCCGGCGTGAAGATCGTTCCGTCTCGCACCACGACGGCCACCGCCACCAGGGAGGAGCCGCCGAACTCCTTGGCGAACTGGTCCTGGGCGTGGATGAAGGGATGGTCGGGCCACAGGGCCCGGGCCTCGGTGTCGACGCGTAGGATCGGGCCCGGGAGGTGGACGCCGAAGCCGCTCAGGATGGCGTTGGCCATCGGGTAGAAGAAGAAGAGCGTGAGGAGGGTCAGTGTCAGCGCCCAGCCGAACCGGTTCCTCACCACCCAACGCGCGAAGCGAATGCTCTGGGTATCCCTCGCGTGAGAGACAGGCTCTTCGGACATGCTTCCCCCTGGCACCCGTGAAGGCGGCTCGTGCTTCGATCCGACACCCGCGCGCGCCGCTCGGATTCAGGCCGGGCGACACGAAGACCCAGTTCAGCCGAGCCGCCCCGCCCCTCGGGTCGAACGGCTCCCGGGCCGTGTGCGGCCGGTGAGCGGATTCCCCTGGACCGATGCGGGGGTGGGGGGGCCAACTGCGGCGCCCAGTATACGACCAAACCGGGAAGATTCGACGCATCAAAGCGGGCCCGAAAGCGCTTCCAGCGCTGGAGATGCCCTCACGCCGTGCTAGAGGAGCTCTCATGGAGAGGCCCGCCGTCTACGTGACCCGCGAGCTGCCCGGCCGAGCCCTCGCACGACTCGAGGCCCGGGCGCGGGTCTCCTTGTGGCGGGGCCCGGGGGGGGCACCCCGCAGTGTGCTCGAGGACGGCGTCCGGGATGCCGCCGGGCTGCTGTGCCTGCTGACCGACCGGGTGGACGCCGCGCTCTTGGCCGGAGCACCCCGCCTGCGAGTGATCTCCAGCTGCTCCGTCGGCCTCGATCACGTCGACCTGGCGGCCGCCACGGCCCGGCGCATTCCCGTGGGTCACACCCCAGGGGTGCTGACCGAGACGACGGCCGACCTGACTCTGGGCCTGCTGCTGGCGGCCGCGCGGCGGATCCCCGAAGCGGACCGCTTCGTCCGCACGGGCGCCTGGACGCCCGAGCGCCGCTGGGAGCCCGAGATGCTCCTGGGCCGGGACCTGTACGGTTCGACCGTGGGCCTGGTCGGCCTCGGCGCGATCGGCCAGGCCGTGGCCCGGCGCCTGGTCGGCTTCGGCTGCCGGATCCTGGGCTGGACGCGAAGTGGCCGGGACGTGCCGGGCGTGGAGCCGGCCGAGCTCGACGGGCTGCTCGCCGCGGCCGACTTCGTGAGCCTGCACGTCGCCCTCACGCCGGAGACCCGGGGCCTGCTCGGCGCCGAGCGTCTGGCGGCCATGAAGCCCGGCGCGATCCTGGTGAACGCGGCCCGCGGCGGGCTCGTGGACGAGGCCGCGCTGGCCCAGGCGCTGCGCACCGGGGCCCTGGCGGCCGCCGGCCTCGACGTGTTCGCGGCGGAGCCCATCGATGCGGGAAGCCCGCTCCTCGGCCTCGACAACGTCGTGGTGGCGCCCCACATCGGGAGCGCGAGCATCCGAACACGCGAGCGCATGGCCGCGCTCGCCGTCGACAACCTGCTGGCCGGTCTCTCGGGGCGCGCGCTGCCGGCTTGCGCGAACCCGGAGGTCGAGCCGCTGGAGGTCGATCCCGGCGGTGGAGCGACGGGCTAACTCGTGGACGCGCGGCAGCGGGCCGCGAACTCGCGCGGGGAGACGATCTCCGCCCCGTGGTGTCGGGCGCGCGCCGCCAGCGCGCGGTCGGCCGTGACGACGATGACCGGGACGCCCGGCGCGGCCGTCTTGACTCGGCGCACCAGCCAGTCGTCCGCCGAAGGGGCGAAGATCTGGCGTACCCGAGGCGGCAGGTCCGGTTCGTCGTCGGGATCGTCGCCGTCGAAGACCACCAGGATCTCGACGCCCGGGTCGGGCAGGCCGCCCGCCAGGTCGAGGACCCGGGCCCGGGCCGGCCCGCGCCACCAACCCTTTCGGTCCCGGCCCTTCAGAACGGCCGCGTGCAGGACGTTGAACCCGTCGACCAGCCAGAGTCGGGTGATCGGGGCCGCCTCGTGCACGAGCGGGGTCTCCCCGTGCGGTTCGCTCATCGCGCCCCCAGGGTAGGCCCCCGAGGCCAGCCGGGCTCCCCCGAGTCCGACTCCCACGAACAGCGCCACGATGGCCACGGCGCCCGCCGACTCGCTCCAGAAGCCGGTCTCCCCGGGTCCGCCGCGCCCGCCGTCGTACCGCTCGAAGCCCCGGCCCACGTCGTCTGCTCCCGCCGGATCCATCGCCCGTCCTCCCCGCCGTGCGGATGGATCGTCCCCAACTCGCGTGACAGGGGCGGTCACGGCTGGGATGCGATACACGAGCCCCCATGACGGCGGTCGGCCTGGTCCAGATGCGCGCCTCCGAACGGCCCGACGAGAACCTCATGCGCGCCGTCGACGGCATCCGCGAGGCCGCCCGGCAGGGTGCGCGGATCGTCTGCACCCAGGAGCTCTTTCGCAGCCGCTACTTCTGCCAGACCGAGGACCCGGTCCACTTCGGACTGGCCGAGCCCGTTCCGGGGCCCACCAGCGAGGCACTCGCCAAGGTGGCTTCGGACAGCGGCGTGACGATCGTCGCGTCGCTGTTCGAGCGCCGCGCGGAGGGCCTCTATCACAACACGGCCGTGGGAATCGATCCGGACGGGATGCTGGTCGGCCGCTATCGGAAGATGCACGTCCCGGACGACCCGCTCTACTACGAGAAGTTCTACTTCGCGCCCGGCGACCAGGGCTTCCAGGCGTTTCCGGCCGGCGATGCGAAGGTGGGCACGCTCGTCTGCTGGGACCAGTGGTTTCCCGAGGCGGCGCGCCTCACGGCTCTGGCCGGCGCGCAGATCCTCTTCTATCCCACTGCGATCGGCTGGCAGTTCGACGAGGCCGAGGAGGTGGACGCCGCCCAGCACGACGCCTGGGAGACGATCCAGCGGGCCCACGCGATCGCCAACGGCGTCTTCGTGGTGGCCGTGAACCGCGTCGGCTGCGAGGGCGGCATCCGTTTCTGGGGTCAGTCGTTCGTCGTCGACCCCTTCGGGCGCGTGCTCGCCCGCGCACCGGCCGACGAGGAAGCCGTGCTGGTGGTCGAGTGCGATCTCGACCGCATCGAGCGCGTTCGCCGTGATTGGCCCTTCCTGCGCGATCTCCGCATCGACGCCTACGCCGACCTCACCCGCCGCTTCCGCGACTGACGAAGGGGACGGTTCTGTTCCCTGACGAAACCATCCAGCCGTCGGGATCGACCCCGCCATGAGCGGTTTCGTCAGGGAACAGAACCGTCCCCTTCGTCAGGGGGGGGTGGGGGTTCGGTGGCCGGGGGAGTGGGAGCCTCACGCGGCTACCTGGCTGGCCTGGCCCCACAATCGCGAGACCTGGCCCGGCTGTCTCGAGCGCGCCGAGACGGACTTCGCGGCGATCGTGCGGGCGCTGCACCGCCGCGAGCGCGTCCACATCGCCGTCGGGGACGCGGCCTTGGAGGCTCGCGCCCGGCGAGCGCTCGCCGCCGCTGGCGTCGATCCGGCCTCGGGGCAAGGCGTCTTCTTCCACGCCATCCCGACCGACGACGCCTGGATGCGCGATCACGGCCCCGTCTTCGTGCTGCGCGATCGGGATGGCACGAGCGAGACCGCGGTCCTCGACCTGGGCTTCGACGCCTGGGGCGGCAAGTACCCACCCTGGGAACACGATGCCGCGGTACCCGCCGCCGTGGCGCGCGAGCTCGGCCTGCACTGCCACGCGACCGGCGGCGTGCTCGAGGGCGGTTCCATCGATGGCAACGGCGCCGGAACCGTCCTCACCACCGAGGCCTGCCTGCTGCACCCCAACCGTGGGGGCCGCAGTCGCGAGCAGGCGGAGGAGCTTCTCGCCGAGGCCCTCGGCGCTCGCCAGGTGATCTGGCTGAGCGACGGGATCGCGGGCGACGACACCGACGGACACGTCGACGACGTGGCCCGCTTCGTCTCGTCCGACACCGTGGTGACTGCCGTTCCGGGCGACCCGAACCATGCCGACGCCGCCGTGCTGCGCGATGCCGAGCGCCGGCTGCGCGCGGCCCGAGACGCCGAGGGCAGGCCGTTGCGGGTGGCGACCCTGCCCGTGCCCCCGCCGATGCGTGACCCCGCCGGCTCGCCCCTGCCGGCGAGCTACGCGAACTTCTACCTGGCCAATGGCGTTTGTCTCCTGCCCAGCTTCGGTGCCGCCGAGGACGCCCAGGCCGAGGCGGTGCTGGCCGAGCTGCTTCCAGGACGCGAGATCGTCCGGATCGAGGCCCGTACGCTCGTCCGGGGCCTCGGCACGGTCCATTGCCTGACCCAGCAGCAGCCAGCCTGATCGGGACGGCTCACGGAGCTGGGGCGCAAGCCCCCCTTCGCCGCACTTTTCTCTTCCATCGCAGACAGTTATCGGGTTACGATGAGCTGCCATGGCGTTGAACGCCCGGTCAGTGGGGTCGGCGCGCGCCAGGCTTCAGGGGGCTCCCATTGCGTCTCATCCGGTCGCTGCTGCTCGTGACGTCCAGTCTCTGGCTGCTCGCCTGCCCGTTCGGCAGCGGTCCCCAGAGCTTCCACTTCACGCACCCCGCCGAGAACCAGCTCTCCCTGGCTGGCGACGTGGCCGTCCGGCTCAAGGTGCCCGCGCCGCTCAAGAAGAAGGGAGCCGTCCTCACGGCGGTCACGCTCGACGGCGACGACATCACGGGTCTGTTCGTGAAGGATCAGGCCACGGTGCCGACCCCGGCGGGCCACCACCAGCTCGCCGCGACCCTGCGGATCGACGGGGTCGAGCTCCACACGACCCGGAGCTTCGAGGCGATCCTCGTGACCGAGGCGGGTGCCTGCGACTCGCTCAGCCAGGCGGACTGCTTCGCCCTGAATGCCCAGGTGGCCAGCGAGTGCGAGATCTTCAACTCGGTCGAGTGTCTGCTGCCCTACCCCTCCTCGCAGCTCCTCCAGCCGGCCGCTACGCCGACCGGCGTGCGCCCCAACATCCCCCAGATCGGATGCCCCGGGTGATCGGCCCCGTCCAGGTTCCGGCCAGCATGATCAACGATGCCGTCGATGGCTTCAGCCCGACCGTGCAGATCCTGACGCACTTCCCCCAAGGTGTGGACGTCGTCGCTTCGAACCTCTCGCGCCTGCGGCCTCCCTGCCGGACGCCGGCACCGCCCGATCAGGATCCCGAGTGCATCCCGTCGACCGGAGCTCCCTTCGTCGGTGTGCGGAGCCACGACGACCGCTCGGTCAGCGACCCCGACCACGGCACCGTGATCATCGGCCCCGACGGCAAGCGAGTGCTCCACTGGGTGGAGAACGACGTGGCGCCCCAGTCGGGCGGCCGCCAGGCCTTCATCCTGCGGCCCGCCCAGAGCCTGGTCCCCGGAGGTCGCTACACGGTCGCGATTCGTCACCTGATCGACCCGGCCGGCAATCCCGTCGAAGCGGAGCCGGCCTTCGCCGCGGTTCGGGACGGTCGCCCGACGGACATCCCCCAGCTCTTCGCTCGCCGCGGCGACATGAAGTCGATCTTCAAGCGCCTCGGCAAGGCGGGGGTGGACCGCAGCGACCTGATCCTGGCCTTCGACTTCATCGTGCAGAGCGACCACAGCCTGACGCACCAGATGCTGACCATGCGCGACAAGGGCCTCCAGTGGCTCGACGAGCAGACGGAGCAGACCTTCCTGGCGCTGCCCGTTCCCGTGGAAGAGAACGACTGCAGCGTTCCGGGGACCCGGATCTGGAAGGTGATCCGGGGCGTCTTTACCGTGCCGCTGTTCCTGGAGGGGCCACCGGTCCTCTCGTCCGTGGGCGAGCACACGGTGGACGCGAACGACGAGCCGGTCCAGAACGGCGTCTGGCGCGAGGCTCCGTTCCACATCTCGCTGCCCTGCCTGCTGCACCCCGTCTACGGCGATCCCACCGTACCCGTCCACACACTCCTCCTCGGTCACGGCATCTTCGGCAAGGGGGAAGACCTGGTGCGCGGGATCCCGCCCGCGGCCGCGGCGTTGATGGACTTCTGGCGGAACCCGCCGCCGGGTTCCGGCCTCACCCCGCGTCCGACCCGCGAGTGGAACTACGTGGCCGGCGCCACCGACTGGAGTGGCTGGAGCCGGGACGATCTGGCGTGGGTGGGCCTCAACATCATCGGTCTGTTCAGCAGCAAGCTGCACCAGTTCGCGGCCTTCCCCGACCGCCACCGTCAGGGCCAGCTGAACACGCTGATTCTCTCGCGCATGCTGAAGCGCGGTCTGTTCAACAGCGACCCGGCCTTCCAGGACGCCCAAGGGCACGGCCTGCTGCCCGTGCCCGAGGACGACCCGGACTCGGGCCACTACTACTACGGCATCAGCATGGGCGGCGTGATGGGCCTCTTCCACTCGGCCATCTCGACGGACATCGAGAAGTTCGGGATCGACGTCGGGTCCATGAACTTCAGCTTCCTGCTGCCGCGTTCGACCCAGTTCAACCGGCCGGGCGACCCGTTCTCGTTCCGTGCGCGCCTGGCAGCCATCGGGATCAGCGACCCCTTGGACGTGGCGGTCGGGCTGGCGCTGCTGCACGAGATCTGGGTCTCGGCGGATCCCGCGGGGTACATGACCCACGTGACCGACGAGTACAACCTCCTGCCGGGCAACGACTTCCCGAAGAAGCTCTACCTGTCGCCCGCCTGGCTCGACTATCAGGTCTCGAACCACGGGACCGAGATGACCACCCGGACCCTCGGCATCTCGTCGGGCCCCGGCTCCCTGCAGAAGGGACTCGTCGGGATCGCCGACGAGCCGCCCGGCACGGCGCTCGACTCGGCGCTGGTGCTGTGGGACACGGGTCTGCACGACGTCCTCGACCCGGCGACGGTCGACGAGATTCCGCCGCTCGCGCCCGAGGTGGTGCACGTGCCGACCGGAGACCCGCATGGCGCCCGCCCGTTCATCCCCGCCACGATCCAGACCCTGATGACGTTCCTCCAGCCGGGCGGACAGATCCAGGACTTCTGCGACGACGACGGGATCTGCGATGCGTCCCAGGCCTGGGAGTGCGAGGGAGGGTTCGACGGCGGCGGCAACGTCGTTGCGGGCTGCCCGGTGCCCTAGCGCCCTTTGGAAACGTCCATCGACCCGCTATTCTGGCCGCTCCTTCGATCTGGAGAGAGACGTTGGTGGAGGTCTACCGGCACGACATCGTGATCGTGGGCGGCGGCGGTGCGGGGCTGCGCGCGGCCATCGAGGCCGTCGAGAGGGACCCGACGGTGTCCGTCGCCATGGTCTCGAAGGTCTACCCGATGCGCAGCCACACCGTCTCCGCCGAGGGCGGCGCCGCGGCCGTGGCGCGCGAAGACGACAGCATCGAGATGCACGGGTACGACACCGTGAAGGGCTCCGACTTCCTGGGCGACCAGGACGTCATCCAGTACTTCGCGGAGCAGGCTCCCGGCGAGATGGTCCGGCTCGAGCACTGGGGCTGCCCGTGGAGCCGCAACGAGGACGGCACCCCCGCCACCCGCGCCTTCGGCGGCATGACGACCCAGCGCACCTGGTTCGCCGCCGACAAGACCGGCTTCCACATGCTGCACACGCTGTTCCAGACCTCCCTGAAGCACGACCGGATCGTCCGTTACGACGAGCGCTTCATGACGAAGCTGATCGTCGACGACGGCCGTTGCCAGGGCGTGGTCGCCATGGACATCCGCACCGGCGAGATGGAGGTGTTCCTGGGCCGCGCCGTGATCCTCGCGACGGGGGGCGCCGGCCGGATCTTTCCCTTCACCACGAACGGCAACATCAAGACGGGCGACGGAATGTCCGCGGCCTATCGTGCCGGGGTCCCGTTGAAGGATCTGGAGTTCATCCAGTACCACCCGACCGGGCTCCCCGGCACGGGAATCCTGATCACCGAAGCCACCCGGGGCGAGGGCGGCTACTTGAAGAACAAGGACGGCGAGCGCTTCCTGGTCGAGCGCGACTACGGCGTCGGCCACAAGGCCGAGCTCGGGCCACGCGACATGATCTCGCGGGCCATCATCCAGGAGCTCGCGGCGGGTCGGGGCTTCGAGGGCCGCTACGGCTCCTACGTCCACCTCGACCTGACGCACCTGGGGGAAGCCAAGCTCGAGGAGCGGCTTCCGTTCGTGCTGGAGCTCAGCCGCACCTATGCCGACGTCGACCCGGTCCGTGAGCCGATCCCGGTCCGTCCCGTCGCGCACTACATGATGGGCGGCATCGACACGAACATCGACGGTGCCACGCGTCTGCCCGGGCTATTCGCCGCCGGGGAGACGGCCTGCGTGTCGCTGAACGGCGCCAATCGGCTGGGCTCGAACTCGCTCAGCGAATGCGTCGTGTTCGGCGCGCGCACCGGCGACCGAGCCCTCGAGTACGCCCAAGGCGTCGGCGACGTGAACGATGCCAAGTCCCGCAAGGAGGGCTTCGAGGAAGGCGAGCGGATCGCGAAGCTGAGGGCCAAGACGGGAAGCGAGCACATCTCGCACCTGCGCCAGGATCTGAACCACGCCATGGAGCTCGGCTTCGGCGTCTACCGCGAGGAGGCCAGCCTCCAGAAGGGCGTGGCCGACGTCGCTGCCGTGAAGGCCCGCCTGCCCGACGTCGACCTCGGAGATCCCAGCCGGGTCTTCAACACTGAGATCCTCGCGGCCTTGGAGCTGCAGAGCATGATCGACGTGGCCGAGGCGCTGGCGGCGGGCGCAGCCGTGCGCAAGGAATCGCGAGGCGCTCACACACGGAAGGACTATCCCGTGCGCGACGACCAGCAGCACCTGCACCATACATTGGTGTTTCGCGACCCGTCCGGCGCTGCGCCTCGGGTCGAGAAGAGTGACGTGAACCTGGGGCACTGGGAGCCCGAGGAGCGAAAGTACTAGGATGGACGATTCCGAGATCAAGACCTTCGTGGTGACCCGCTTCGACCCCGACCAGGACGAGGCGCCGAAGACCCAGAGCTACGAGGTGCCGGTCCAGCCCGACTGGAAGGTCCTCGACGCCCTCAACTACATCAAGGACGAGCTCGACCCGTCGCTCTCCCATCGCTGGAGCTGTCGCATGGAGGTGTGCGGGAGCTGTGGCATGAACGTGAACGGCGAGCCCAAGCTCACCTGCAAGACGCGGCTGCGCGACTACGGCGACCGGGTGACGGTCGAGCCCCTGTCGAACTTTCCGGTGATCCGCGACCTGGTCGTCGAGATGGACGGATTCATGGAGCGCTTTCAGGCGGTGAAGCCCTGGGTCGTGCGCGCCAAGGAGCTGGCCGTGGAGGAGGGCGCGACGCGCCAGTCGCCCCAGGAGCTCGAGCAGTTCCGCGAGTTCAGCATGTGCATCAATTGCATGCTCTGTTACGCGGCCTGTCCCGTCGTCGGCAAGGAGCCGGGCTTCGTCGGTCCGGCCGCCATCGCGCTTGCTCACCGCTACAACCTCGACACCCGCGATCAGGGGCAGACCGAGCGCCTCCGAGCCCTGCGCGAGGGAGAGATCTACGACTGCTCCTACGCCAACGAGTGCAGCGAGGTCTGCCCGAAGAGCGTCGATCCCGCGGCGGCCGTGCAGCAGTCGAAGCTGTTCGCGAC
>Ga0114931_10010509_pt1 | contig 11012 bp, 13 predicted proteins | sample 2SBtaG_FD_89579 | JGI IMG/M metagenome (GOLD analysis project Ga0114931, IMG submission 89579) | Deep subsurface microbial communities from Kolumbo volcano to uncover new lineages of life (NeLLi) - 2SBTROV14_V59a metaG | ecosystem: Environmental > Aquatic > Marine > Volcanic | place: Kolumbo...
AAGGATTCCCGACTCTCCCGAAAGCATTCGGGATTGCGGGAATGACAAATAACCGCAGTTTATACACAGACTCTATTTAGAAGCCGGACACTAAAAGTGTCCGGATATTTTCTACAAGGAGGTAATGTATGGAAGAGAAAAAAACAAAACCGGAGATCATGGAAGAAGAGCTACAAAGCCAGAAGAGCATGGGCTGGAAGGAGTTGTGGCTTAAGGAGGACTGGTGGGCCGTCTGGCTTGCCCTTGGGATAATTGCAGCGGCCTATATATTCTTTGTAAACGGCGCAACAATTAAGGCCATAGCTGTAACACCCGCCAAGTGGCATAACTTCGGGCAGTTATGGGCCGATTTCTCAGCGCACATAGGCTGGTATATCCTCCAGTTCATCATGTGGCTCATTATCTTCAGTATAAGCACCAGCATCCTTGGCTTTAAACAGTCTGAGTACATCCCATCCTTTATATTCGTCTACATCTTCTCCATCATAATATTCATGATAGGTGCATGGGACCAGGCACATCACTACAACCTTGAACCGCCTCTTGTTGCCCTGGTCCTGGGGATGATAATCTCTAACGTCTTCAGACTTCCCAAGTGGATGGATACAGGCTTCAGAGTGGAATATTATATCAAGGCAGGCATAGTCCTGCTGGGTGCCACCTTGCCGTTTACCCTTATTATATGGGCAGGCCCCGTAGCCTTTATTCAGGCCACAATAGTGGCCGTCACTACATTCCTCGTGATATATTTCGTCGGCACAAAGTTATTTGGGCTTGACAAGAGGCTGTCTTCATGTCTCGGGGCAGGCGGCGCGGTCTGCGGGGTTTCCGGCGCTATTGCAATCGGAGGAGCTGTAAGGGCAAAGAAGGAGTATCCCGCAATCGCGATAGCCCTGGTTATCTTCTGGGCCATCATTATGATCTTCTTCCTCCCTCTCATTTCAAGGATGCTACACCTGCCTTCCGGTGTCGGAGGCGCATGGATAGGGACATCGGAGTTTGCCGATGCCGCAGGTTTCGCTGCTGCGCAGTCCTATGGAGCTACGGCGCAGGCCCTACCCAGTATCCCGGGGACCGCGGACCAGGCTGTCTGGGGATTTACACTCATGAAGGTGATAGGAAGGGATATATGGATTGGTGTCTGGGCCTTTGTCCTTGCCCTTATAGCCACTATGAAGTGGGAAACTGAGGAGACAGGTGTTAAGCCAAGTCCTGTTGAGATATGGTGGAGATTTCCCAAATTCGTTCTTGGTTTCTTTGTTGCCTCTATTGCCGTAACACTTATATCAAGCAGTTATAGCCTTTAGCAGTACAACCATATAGTAAAACCCCTTCTCGTTGGTCCGATCAAGGCACTCAGGACGTGGGCATTCATATTCTGCTTCTTCAGTATAGGACTTACGACAAGATTCAGGGAACTGGTCAAGATGATAGGGGGCAAGACATTCCGGGCATTCACCGCCGGAGTGGTTGTTAACGTAATCCTGGGGTTCGTTCTCTCGGTGTATGTGTTTGGTGATTACTGGTCGGTTCTGGGTAAATAAAAGGAATCAAAGAGGGACCTGCCCTTTTATATAAAAGGGCAGGTCCGATATTTTTCGTTTATCTTAATCCCAAATCCAGCTATAAAATTGTCATGCTGAATTTATTTCAGCATCTCATGAGACCCTGAAACGAGTTCAGGGTGACAAATTAAACTTTCTGCACGGATGTTTCCGAACGCCGGAGTTTTCAGGGATGACGGTCCCGGACAGGCTCCTATAGTTACAAAGGGCATAAAAAAATCTGCCTGAATTGATATTACGGGATAATCAAGGAGATAACAATGAGAGACAAAAATAATAAGAATTGCTTAAACTGCGTCCATTTTAATAATTCACCCGCGTACATCGAATCGGTCTTTAAGGGGTTAACAGCCCTGAGTTCCGGATATGCCTCTGTGAAGAAGGATGATGGTATCTGCCGACTAAGGGACGAATACCTGTCAGCTGATAACTGGTGCGGCAGCTTTAAAAGCCCAAGTATATAGAGTCTGTGTATAAACTCGAACAGTTATCCTTTTTCTGTCATTCCCCGAAAGCGTTCGGGGAATCGTTCAAAGCGCAGAGGGCAGAGCGGTCGTTTTTCCGTCATTCCGGCTTGTCCGGAATCGTTCTTTAAAAAGGATTCCGGACAAGCCGGAATGACAACGACACAGGTTATACGCAGACTCGCCCACGGGAATGACGGAACAAATGAGTTTATGGACGGACTCTAACCTGAACTGATCGATTGTATGATTGTCAGGTACAGCGGTATGGGTTTTCACTCATTTCCGGCGGGCATCCAGGGACAGTTTTACAATACACCTTGCCGAAAGCCCCGACCAAAGGCCGGAGAGCTTGGCACCTCACCGTCCATGTGAGGCTTATCTATAGCTGCAAACCCCTCAGTGTCTATAATATCGCTCCTTTTCATTGCCGTACACTTTTTAGATCCGGGGTTGTATCAACCCCTGGTTCTGTCCTGAATTGCAATGCACCTTGCCGAAAGCCCCGACCTTTGGTCGGAGAGCTTGACCCGGGGCTTTTTAAGTCTTCTTTTAGGAGCGAGACCCTTCACCCCCGGATTATGATAAAATAAACACTGTTCCGTTACGCTGCAAAATCAGGCGGAGGGCGCATACGCTCATAAAAAGGACTATGTCTATAAAAAAGAAGATAATTCTCAGTTTCTTTATCAGCTTTTCAATAATTGCAACACTTGCCATAGCAGCTTATCTGGACTTTCATGAGACCAGAAACGAGTTTAAATATCTTGAACTCGCAGAAAGTATCAGGGGCAAGACCCTTCAGTTAAGAAGACATGAAAAGAATTTTTTTCTTTATGGAGACAGTAAGGAGATCGAATTTATTCATAAATATATAGAAGAGATTAAGGCGCTTATAAAAAAAGCCAAACATTATGCCCACGACGACAATCTTGTTAAACTCAATGGCAAACTTAGTGAATTCAGTTTAAAGTTTGAGAAAATCACTGTTATGGCATCGGATTTCCATAGAGAGTTAAATAGCCTGAAGCCGAAAGAACCGTCATATCTTTTTTTAATATCCATAATTAAGGCCACGTTTCTGGAACACCCCTTGCAAAATGCACAGCTTCTGAAGCGATTTTTCAAGATATCTAAAGAGAGCCGCTACATAATACTCCTTAAGGGATTGGATGCCAATGTTAAAGACCTCAGAAAGACCGGTGAGAAAATTACCGGGATATCAAAAGAACTGGATAGCGGCGCACGGAAAAGGGTGCAAAAAATTATAAATGTTACCAAGGTAGCTGTCCTGGTATTTTTACCCGTATCCTTTCTAATCGGGTTTATATTGCTTTTTTATATCAGCCAGAATATAGTGAGCAGGTTGAAAAAACTGATGCTGACCATTGAAAAAAGTGGCGCCGGTTTCTTTTCTCCCATGCCTTTCCCCTCGGGTCATGACGAGGTCAGCACACTCATAAGGACATACAACAATATGGCGGAGGCCTTAAGGGTACGGGAGGAGTTGCTCAAGAAAAAGGAGGAGGAGTTGATTCAGAGTAAAAAGCTTGCAGCCATAGGTACCCTTGCATCAGGAGTGGCCCATGAATTAACTAATCCATTGAACAACATCCATATATCGGCACAGATATTGGCAAAGGAGATGGGTGAGGACTGCACAGGCATAATAGAAGAGACCGTTGATGATATATTGAGTCAGACATTCAGGGTTAAGAAGATAGTAGGGGACCTGCTGGATTTTGCGAGGTCAAAGGAGCCGGACTTTAAGGAAACAAACATTGTTGATATCATACAAAAGACGTATGCGCAGGCACAGAAGATAACGGCATTTAAGGATATAACATTTTCACTTGAGTCTCCACCTGAAGTCTTCCTCCGGACAGACCCGGCTCAGCTTGAACGGGTCTTCCTTAATCTCTTCACCAACGCAGCTGATGCAATGTCAGGTAAAGGAGAACTGTATGTGAGAGTCTTTCCCGGGACGGACACGGTTAAAATAGAGGTCTCTGATACAGGCAAGGGAATTCCCTCCGAGGTTATGGATAAGATTTTTGACCCTTTCTATACAACCAAGGACAGGGGAACCGGTCTTGGGTTGTCCATAGTATATAACATTATCAAAAACCATACCGTCAGGGTAAATGTAAAAAGCACTGCAGGGGCTGGAACCACATTCACAATTTTTTTACCGAGGTATAAATGAGTTTTAAAATCTTTATCGCAGAAGACGAGGAGATAACCTTAAAACATCTTATATATGCACTTGAAAGTGAGGGGTATACCGTTTCCGGAGCAAGAGACGGCCTTGAGGCATGGCGGAAAATTGAGCAGGAGCAGTTTGATCTTGTTATTACAGACATAAAGATGCCCGGCCTTGACGGTATAAGTCTGCTTGAGAGGATTAAAGAGAAGTGGACGGAGACGGATGTGATTGTTATTACGGGTTTTGCCAGCGTTGATTCAGCGGTAGACGCCATGAAAAAGGGGGCATTTGATTATTTAACAAAGCCTTTTAATCTTGACGAATTATTATTGAAGGTCAAAAAGATCTACGGAAAAAAAGCCTTGAAAGAGAAAATATAGCTCTGAAGATTTCTCTCGGTATAGATAAAGACCTTCCTGCTTTTATCGCAAGAAGCAAAAAGATGAAAGAGGTGATTAATGTAATCAAGAGCATAACGAAGTCCGATTGCAATGTTATCATCACAGGAGAAAGCGGAGTCGGCAAGGGGCTTGTTGCAAAGCTTATTCATTATACGGGGACAAGGGCAAACAGGCCGTTTCTTTCAATCAACTGTGCAATTTTTACAGAGGAACTCCTTGCCAGTGAACTTTTTGGGCATGAGCGTGGAGCCTTCACAGGAGCGGTTACTGCCAAAAAAGGTCTCCTGGAGATTGCGGATACCGGAACACTTTTTCTCGATGAGATAGCCGAGATGGCACCGGCGCTGCAGGCAAAACTACTGAAGGTCATAGAGGACAGGGAGTTTTTCAGGGTGGGCGGCACAAGGTCCGTGAGGGTTGATGTCAGATTCATTGCTGCCACAAACCAGGATATAAAAGAACTTGTCACAAAAGGCAGCTTTAGAAAGGACCTGTTCTACAGACTCAATGTAATGGATATCTATATCCCTCCTCTGAGGGAAAGGAAAGAGGATATCCCGCCCCTCAGCAAATACTTCCTTGAAAAACATTCAAAAAAGGCCAACAAAGATATAAAGGGGTTTGCCAGGGAGACAATGGAGATACTGAAATCATACAGCTACCCCGGGAATGTCAGGGGGTTGGAGAATATTATCGAAAGGGCGGTGATTCTGGAGCAAACATCGCTTGTCCGGCCTGAAAATCTCCCTGTTACCATGCAGATGTTTCAGATTGAAACGATAAATCCGGGCAGATTAAAGACAATCGATGAGCTTAACAGGGAGTACGCCCTGAAGATTCTCGACCACGTTGAAGGAAACAAGACCCGGGCCGCTAAGGTCCTCGGTATATCAAGAACCAGCCTCTGGCGGATTCTGAGAGAAAAAGAATGAATCCGGTTACATCCTGCCTTTCTTAAATAGAGTCTGTGTATAAAGTCGAGCAGTTGTCGTTATTCCGTCATTCCCCGAAAGCGTTCGGGGCATCGTTCTTTGAGAAGGATTCCCGACGCGCTTCACTTGCGGGAATGACAAACTGCTGTTTTATATTTTTGTCATACCCGCAGTCTGTAGTCGGGTATCCAGAAGTTACTGAAAAGACTGGATTCCCGCCCAATCCCGATTTGTCGGGACGGGGATGATTAAGCTGCTGTTATCACCCTCCCCTTAATCCCGTATCAAGTACGGGACAGGTCCCTCCCGTCAAGGGAGGGGAGACTTTAAAGTTTTTTAACCAAACAAACCAATATAGACGAGATCAACAAGATACCCCGCCTTCTCTGCGGCGGGGAGGTTCATTTGTGCAACAGACCCAATCGTTGAAAATTACCCGGCTTTCCTAAACAGAAGGATGGACCATTTGGCCGTCATCCTCGCAGGACCGTTCATGCCTGTTCAGAATTGAAACACTCCTCGTGGCACTCCATTAAAATTTATCTTTTAAAATCAATATGTTATCAATTGGCATTACATTTGATTACATATTAGTAGTTGAATAAATCATTTTAAGGAGATGGACTTTATGAAAGCAAGGGTTTTATTCGCGACAAAGGAAGATGAGAACTTCAGGTATGGGTTCTCATATGCAAAGGAGTTGTCAAAGATAGTCAAGGGTGGTTTGTACGTCTTGTTATATCACGATAAGAACATCTTGAAGTCATTCGAGGATGATATGGCAGCAGCAGCCCTCGACGAGGCAGGTGAGTTTGAAACCGCCGGACAGATTCTTAAGGAAGAGGAATCCATTACCAGGGATGATGCAGAGAAGAAGATTGCCATGCTGAGACAGCAGTGTTCCGATCCCGGAATGGTTGTGGATTACCGTCTTGCTACGGGAAGCCTCGTCTCTGCCATAAGGGATATCCTGCAGGAGAAAGCAAGTATCGAGATGGTAATACTCAGCCCTTCACTGATGGATAACGGAAAGGCTATCAGCTTCAAGAAATTAAGAAAATATGTAACGAAACCTATTGTAACGATGTCAAGACCTGTAAGAGTCTAATTTAATTAGGAGATAAGAAAGGAGGAGCAAAAATGAAGGCTTTAAGGAAACTACTGAAGAGGTTCGAGGATGAGATGGCAGCCGCAGCATTTGCAGAGGCCGGTGAATTTGAGACTGCAAGGGAGATCCTGAAGAGCAGTCATCCAGATGAAAAAGTATCAGACGGGTACGGGGTTTTTGATGCTAAGGAATCCCATGGGATAAACATCTTAATGAAGCACGCTGAAAGCAAGTAAAGGGAGATTAAAAATGGGTATGTTCAATGTGTTGTTGGCTCTTGGAGTTATAGGCGGGTTCCTTTCCGGTCTGCTGGGACTGGGAGGGGCGATTATCATGATCCCTCTCATGTTAACTGTTCCGAAGATCCTGGGAGTGGGGGCACTGTCGATGAAGGCAGTCGCAGGGCTGTCAATGATCCAGGTGGTGTTTGCATCCCTGTCGGGTGTTGTACGCCATAGAAAAAATAAATTCGTCAATATGAAGTTGCTATATATACTGGGGTTGGCTATGGCAGTTGGTTCGGGTTTTGGCTCCATAATCTCAAAGTATATGAGTAACAGGGTGCTGCTGATAGCGTTTGGCTTTATAGCAGTGGTAGTAGCCGTGATGATGTTTATACCATCAAGGTCCACCAATGCTGAAAGTATTTCCAACCCGGATGCTATTCAGTTTAATAAACCACTTGCTGCCATTTCCGGATTGGTGATAGGGAGCCTGGCAGGTATGGTTGGTGCCGGTGGAGGCTTTATATTTATTCCGGTAATGATTTATGTCCTGAGAATTCCCATAAGAGTTACTATAGGTACCAGCCTTGGCGTTGTCCTCGTTGGTGCAGTTATAGGCGCCATAGGCAAGATGGTTACAGGACAGGTAGACTGGCTGCTTGCATTGGCTCTTATTATTAGCTCGGTCCCGTCTGCCCAGATAGGCAGTATCATGAGCAAGAGGACACCGTCACTGGTTCTGAAATATTCCCTCACGCTTCTGATAATTTTGACGAGTGTTGAAATATGGTATAAGATTATCGTGGTATAAACTAACCATCCCCGGTTTCTCCAACAAGACAAACACACTGAGGCAGACCCCTCAGTGTGTTTGTTGTTTTTTCAGTAACTCCTCAACAGTCTGTTAAGATCTCAACTTCAAGAATCGCTCAATTTGGGTTATAATTCATTAAGTTTATACTACCCCGCCGTCTCTGCGGCGGGGAGGTTCATTCGATAATGAAAAAGTGTTCAAAAATACTTATTCTTGATGACTCAAGAAATACTGAAGATCTGTTGAGTTTTGCAATCCAGTGGGCAGAGGTGATACGTGCATCAATAAAGGTTGTGAGGGTTGTAGATGAAAAGGCTATCAAGGATACCACTTTGGCGGTTGGTGCGGTTGGCTCTATTGCCAGAATGATCAAGGATGAATTCATAAAGGAGGCTGACGAGCATATCAAGGCCCTCTCCGAAAAGCACGGCATCACTGATTTGATAAAGATAGAGGTTATCGCAGGCAATATCCGGGAGGAGATTACCATGGTTATAGATAAATCCGGAGCTGATTTCTTGATATTAACCGCTGCCCTTAAAGGAATCCTCGGAAGCATTGCATCAAAGGTTATCGGCTACAGCAAGAACAACTGTGTCGTGCTTCCCGCGGGAGTTCACCATTTGAAGTGGGACAGGATTCTCCTTGCAACCGACTGTTCAGAGAAGGCGGAGAGCGCCACAAAAATGGCAATAGAAATCGCCGAAAGGTTCAATGGCAGGCTATTTATCCTGTCGGTTGTTAACTCCAACGAGGAACTTCAGATACATGCACCTGCATTCATTGAAAGAATGTCCGAAGAGAGGAAAAAGAGGGTAAAGGAGGTGGCGGATCAGGCCCGGAGGAGGGGAGTATGTGCTGAGGGTATAGTAAGGGATGGTATAGCTTCGGATATTATGATCGAACTTGTCGGGACAATAGGCCCGGATCTAATGATTATGGGCAGCGAGGGCAGAACGGGATTAAACAGGCTCTTCATGGGGAGTGTTGTCGGAAGCATCATCAATAAGATTAACTGTCCGGTTTTTGTAATCAAAAAACCGTTTATATTCAAAAGCGATTGTTAAGACAAGGAGAAACAGTACAGGCTAAAGGTAAGGTGAAGAGCAGGTTTTTACGGATATAAAAAACAAACGGAATATTTTATGATAAAATATCAGGAATTCAGACCGTAAGTCTTTCTACTGTTAATGTCACTCATCGAATCAATCAGCGGTGTTTATAAGAAGATCTCCCATGCCGCAATGAAGGCGGGAAGGGACCCCTCGGAGGTGAAGCTTCTGGCAGTAACCAAGACCGTCCCTCCGGAACTGGTAAGAGAGGCGGTTGATGCTGGTATCAGACTGATTGGTGAAAACAGGGTTCAGGAGGCCAGGGCCAAGGTTGAGGCACTGAGGGGTGTTATCCCCGATACGGTGTCCTGGCATCTGATTGGCCATCTTAAGAGCAACAAGGCAAGGGCCGCTGTGGGCCTCTTTGACGTAATACAGTCCCTTGACTCCATTGAACTCGCAAGGAGGATCGACAGGTATGCCGGGGAGGCTGGGAAGGTCCAGGACCTGCTGATCCAGGTAAAGCTTGCCGAAGAGGAGGGCAAGAGCGGGATGTCGCCTGATGACCTCCCGGCCTCTATGGATGCCCTGCTTGAACTGAAAAATATAAGGATTAACGGACTGATGACAATACCCCCTTTTTTTGAGGATCCCGTGGAGGCCAGGCCCTATTTCAGGCGGTTGAGGGAGTTAAGGGACTCCTTTTCCGGAAGGGGTATAGAGCTTCCGGAACTCTCAATGGGAATGTCGGGTGATTATGAGATTGCAGTTGAAGAAGGAGCGACCATGGTCAGGGTGGGGGCTGCAATCTTCGGTGATAGGAGTTACTGAATACCTGAATCCGGTAATAACCAATCCACTTGTGTTTCTCTGTTTTTTTATAGCTGGATCAGGTAATAATTAACAAGGGAGGTCTGTTATGATCGGGTTTATAGGTGGCGGTAACATGGCCGGGGCATTGATAGGAGGCATTAAAGAGAGAGGTGATGAGGATATTGCCGTATATGACAGGAAGGGGGAGAGGCTCGCATACCTGAAAAGAAAATACAGGGTTAAGGTTGCAAAGAGCAACGTTGAGGTGGTTGCTTCCTCTGATGTTCTTGTCCTTGCGGTAAAGCCCGGGAACATGGCAGAGGTCCTTCAGGAGATAAAGGGTCATGTCGGCAGGGAACACCTTGTTGTATCCATTGCGGCGGGTATCGGGATTGATTTTATCAGGGAGGGACTCGGGGTAAAAAGGATAATACGGACCATGCCCAACGCCCCAGCCCTTGTGGGTGAGGGGGTGACGGTGCTTTCACCCCTGGAGGGTGTCTCGAAGAGGGACCTTAAAAGGGCAAGGGATATCTTCGATGCCGTTGGCTCGACGCTGGTTATGGAGGAAGAAAAACTCGATGCCGTTACCGCCGTGAGCGGAAGCGGGCCGGCCTTCTTTGCCCACTTTATAGAGGCCTTGACAGATGCAGGTATAATGATGGGGCTGAGCGCCGGGGAAGCAGAGGCCCTGGCACTCAAGACGGGCTCGGGGACGATAAGGATGCTCAGTGAAGGAATGGATACCCTTGAACTCAAGCGGATGGTAACATCGCCCGGAGGCACTACTGCCGAGGGGCTGTATGTGCTTGAAGGGCATGCATTTAAAGCCGCTGTAATGGAGGCCGTTGAGGCTGCCACGATAAAATCAATGGAACTTAGCGGGAGGTGATTGATGTTTGTCTTTGGGAACCTTTTCATTGCCATAGGTAGTATCCTCGATATACTCCTCAAAATATATACCTGGGTGATAATAATAGCTGCACTGCTCAGTTGGGTGAATCCTGATCCGTATAATCCGATAGTACGTTTACTTTACGGTGTTACCGAACCGGTTCTGAGGCCGATCAGTAGAAGACTCGGTATATTAGGAGGTATTGATTTGTCCCCCATTGTTGCACTGCTTATAATCTTTTTCCTTAGATATTTTATAGTAAAGAGTCTTATAGAACTGGGTTATAAAATGAAAGGAGGCCTGTTATGAGAATAACTCCCCTTGACATTCAGCAAAAGCAGTTTCCAGTTAAGTTCAGGGGTTTTGACGTGGAGGAGGTTTACGCCTTTCTTGAGGTTATAAGGGAGGAGATGGAAGACCTGATGCGTGAGAACGCATCTTTGAAGGAACAGTTGCGCAGGGCTGAGATGAGCCTCCAGGAGTATAGTGATATGGAGAATACACTGCGGGAGACTCTCATGACGGCCCAGCAGATGGC
>Ga0114931_10010510_pt1 | contig 11012 bp, 11 predicted proteins | sample 2SBtaG_FD_89579 | JGI IMG/M metagenome (GOLD analysis project Ga0114931, IMG submission 89579) | Deep subsurface microbial communities from Kolumbo volcano to uncover new lineages of life (NeLLi) - 2SBTROV14_V59a metaG | ecosystem: Environmental > Aquatic > Marine > Volcanic | place: Kolumbo...
CCAGCCAGCGGATGTCGTTGGCGATTTTCATGAGCGAGCAGGCGATGGTTTTAAGCACGCCGCTGGCCTCGACGACGGCGTCGTGCGCCGCCAGGGACTCAAACTTGTTGGGCGCGGTGACGAACGGCAACCCGGTAAGCTCGGCGATTTTAGCGGCGACCTGTTCGGCGAAGTCCCGATGCGTGTTCAGCCCCGTTCCAACGGCGGTTCCGCCGAGTGCGATCTGCATGAGACGCGTAAGACAGCCCTGGATGCGGTCCAGCGCGTAATCGAGCTGGGTGGTGTAGCCGCTGAACTCCTGACCGAGCGTCAGGGGCGTCGCGTCCATCAGGTGCGTCCTGCCGATCTTGATGATGTCCTTGAACTCCTCCGATTTTTTCCTGAGCGAATCCCGGAGTTCGGTGATGGAGGGAATCAGCCTTTCATGAATTTGCTCCACAGCGGCAATGTGCATGGCGGTGGGGAAGGTGTCGTTGGACGATTGGCCCATATTGACGTGATCGTTTGGATGGACGGGGTCCTTGGAACCTATCTGGCCGCCGCCGATTTCGATGGCGCGGTTGGCGATGACTTCGTTGGAGTTCATATTGCTCTGCGTGCCGCTCCCGGTCTGCCATATTCGAAGCGGGAAATGGGCGTCGAGTTTGCCCTGGATCACTTCATCCGCCGCCTGCACCAGCAAATCCTTTTTGTCCTCCGGCAAAAGGCCCAGGGAGGAATTGACAATGGCCGACGCTTTTTTCAGGATGCCCATGGCGCGGATGATTTCCCGGGGCATGGTTTCTATGCCGATGTCGAAATGGATGAGGGATCGGGCGGTTTGGGCCCCGTAATAGCGGTCGGCGGGAACCTGGATTTCCCCCATACTGTCCGTTTCGATTCGATAGCTCATTTTTATTCTCCTGATATGTTTTATTCCCACCAGTGGGTTTTAGTCTCCGTAGCCTTGGCTACGGCGTTTAAGTAAAAATCCTTATTGGTCTCCCCGTCCGCTTTAGGCGGGGTCGGTCATTAGTAGAACAGGCCGAATCAGCCTGTGCTTGTAAATGACGGTGCGGTTCAGCGGGCGCTGTTTGGTTCAGGATGCAAAATCCTCCGCCGCTTCCGGCAGATGTTCCTTGATGTAAGTTTTGAATTTTTTCAACAGCCGTTGTTCCGATTGCCGGACCGCTTCGCGGGTGATGCCATGCCGGTCCCCGATTTCCTGCAGGGAAAGGGGCGATTCGGACAACACCCTGTCTTCCAGGATCTCCCGCTCGATGGGCCGCAGGTCATCTTTGAACGTGTGTATTTTTTCCCGCAGAGTTTCCTGGAACATTTCAGAGACGACAGATTTCTCCGGCGTCCGGTTATGGCCCAGGGTGTCGGCATAGGTCTGGGTGTTTCCGGCGCTCAGGGGCGCGTCCATGGCAACGTCGGCGGCGCCCAGGCTGGCGTCGACGTCGATCACTTCCTCCTCGTCCACGCCGAACCTCTCGGCCAGCAGTTTGGTGGTGGGGGCGAACCCTTCCCGTTCCAGCCGTTCTTTTTCTTTTTTCAGATTGAAAAGCAATTTTCTGCGGACATTGGTGGTGCCGACTCTCACCAGTCGCCAGTTGTCCAGAATATATTTCAACATATAGGATCGAATCCACCAGGTCGCGTAAGTGGAAAGCCGAACGCCGCGAAAGGGATCAAAATTCTTGACCGCCTTCATGAGGCCGACGTTTCCTTCCTGCACCAGATCCATCATGTTGTTCCATTCGCGTTTGAAGGTCATCGCGATTCGCACCACCATCATCAGGTGGGCCGTGGTCAATTCGTATGCGGCTTTAAGATCCCCGGTTTCCCGGTATTTGACGGCCAGGGCATGTTCTTCCTTTTCCGAAAGTTGCTGGTATTGCCGGATTTCCTGCAAATAGGCCGTCAGGGGGTCCAGCCGCGCAAGCGGTTCGTCCCCCCGAACGACAGGAAGAAGACGGTTCTCTTCCGGTTCTTCCCCGGTTATTTTATTTTTGTCCGTTTTTTTGTTCATAAGGGAATATTGGAGCGCATTTTGGGAACTTCTCAAATAACGTTGAATTCGGTCGGTGTAAAAATTACAATGGATTCATGACCCGACTCATTTTATTAGGACTCATCGTAGCTGTCTTTATTCTTTTGGTGCGTACTTTTTTTCCCTCGTCTTCCGGAAAAGAGGGGGCCGCCAGGGAAATGGTCAAGGACCCCAATTGCGAAACCTATGTTCCCGAGTCCGAAGCGTTGCGAAAAGTGGTGGCCGGTCAGGAGCACTATTTTTGCAGTGAAAAATGCGCGGAAGAGTATTCACGGAAGAATGCTTAAAAAAATGTTGGACGATCATTTTCCGCCAATCGACCCCGGCTTGAGTTGAGCATGGGAACGAGCGGATTGAGAAAAAAATTATCAAAGTTTAGGGTCGCGGGAACATTATATCAAAGGATGGCCCCTACATATTAAAACATTTAATGTTTGGCCGGGTTGTCCAATCCTTGGAAATGAGGTTTTATGTTTAAAAAAATGAGTGTTCTGGGTGGGATGATATTGATTTTGGGTCTGGTGACAGCTTCCCCCAGTGCCTTTGCCGATGACGCGTGCGTTCCGGTGGAAAAAAAACGCATCAAGGTCGAAGGTTATATTTCTAAAAAGTTTAAGAAGCAGAGGAGAGCCATTTTCAAGGAATTCTCCGAAATGGGGAACACCCGGGTGGCCTTGCGCCCGTTCCCCATGGGCGACACCGCCAAGGTGGTGGCAATTGGCCGCTGTGTTCCCGCCTATATCGCCCGGCACGTGTTGCAAACGGCTTTGAAATACACCGGCGGCGTGGAAAATCTGGTGACTCAGGCCTTCATCGCTCCGCACTGGTTTGGAGTCGGCGTCACGATGTTTGACGAACCCTCCCAGCAAAAGGTGACCCCGGAACAGGTTCAACAGTTATTGGACCCCGCGTTGAGCACCGAGGAGTTTCATGCGCTCTACCGAAAGTTTTCGGTTCAGAACGACACCGTGCCTTTTTTCGGGTTGCGGTCGAAAAATATTAAAAAGGCGCAATGATAGGTATTTCTTTGTATTAATCGCGCCGGACCAGGCGGACGGCATGGGAAATGGTTTTGTCGTCCTTGTTGTACCAGTAGGGCAGACCGTTCACATAAAATATGATTTGCGCTTCCTGGCCCCTGGTTTCGCTGGTCCAGGTGCAATTGCCCATTCCGGGCGGGAAAATAGAATCGACGTTGACGTCCCCGCCTTTAAAATCCTTGTTGAGTTTGGATTTTTCGAAAAGGGACGTGGCTTCGTGGATGCTGGGGATTCGCCAGTCGTCGTGCCCGGCGAATTTTTTTTCGTTCATTTCCCTGGCGTATTGCTGGGCCTCGTCCCAGGTCACTTCCTTATCGAGGTCCAACCGGGAATCATTCGCGAGCCAGGTCAGGCTGGTCAGGGAATCGTAAATGGTTCCTTCTTCATTCTTTAAAAATCTGGACTTGTTTTTTTCCATAATATTTCCTTCCTGAACCCCTTTCAAATGAATATGCTGGGGTGCTGGGCATGGGTGATGGTTTGGGTCATTCCGTGAAATCCTTGCGCTTTCATGAGCCTGCGCCGTCAAGGGTAGCAAATTTTAAATGATTCTGTAAAGGTCTTCCCTGCGGTCTTCGAACAGGTGGTTGTTGGGGTTGAGGCGTTTATCCCTGGCAGTGGCAATATCCACTTCAACCACCTGCATTTCTTCCCGGTCCAGGGATGCGCGGTAAAGCACCTCGCCAGACGGGGTCACCACCTGGCTTTGGCCCATGAACGCAAGCGGCTGGCCGGGAATGCGTTCTTCCTGGCCGACCCGGTCTGCGGTGGCGATAAAAATTCCGTTTTCGAGGCAGCGGGTGATCATGGCGTCGGGGCAATGCTTTAAAACCAGATTGGCGGGATGGGCGATGACGTCAGCGCCCTTTAGAGCCAGAGTCCGCGCGGTTTCGGGAAAACGCCAGTCGAAACAGATCATCATCCCCACGCGCGCGCAACCGACGTCGAAAACCGCGAGCGGCGTTGTGCCCGGCTGGAAAATCTGCTTTTCGGTATCGAAGAGATGGGCTTTTTGGTATTTGCCGATGAAGCCATCGGGGCCCACCATCACGGCGGAGTTATAAATGGCGCCGCCCTCCCGTTCGGCGATTCCCCCGACGATGACGGCGTTGATATTTTTTGCCAGTGAGATGAGAGACCGTGTGGTCAACCCGTCGGGAACGGTTTCGGCAAGTTCCAGCGCTTCCTCCCGGCGGGTAAACTGGTATCCGGTAGTGAAAAGCTCAGGCAGGACAAAAAGGTCCGCATTTTCTTCCGCAAGCACACTGAGCACCCGCGCCAGATTGTTCTTAATATCCCCGAATAAGGGGTTATTCTGCACAAATCCTACTTTCATAACGCTTATTCCGCGGGTGTTTTCCCCGCACTCAAAGGTTTTCGGCAGGGGCTAGGATAGTGGAAATAATGAGGCGGTGGCAAGCCTAAACTTTTCGGTTTGATAACCGGGCGACACACCGGGATTTAGAAGGCGGTTGTTATTTCAGTTGTGACAACTGCTGGCGCAGAAAGTGATCGATCAGGGTGAGCGCGACCATGGCCTCGGCGATGGGAACGGCGCGCGGGCAGATACAGGGATCGTGCCGGCCTTCGACGTTGATGGTGGATTTTTTCCCCGTCCGGGTGACGGTGTCCTGAGTTTTGTTGATGGACGAGGTGGGTTTGACCACCAGCCTGAGGACAATGGTTTCTCCGTTGGAAATCCCCCCCAGGATACCGCCGGCGTGGTTGGTTCTTGTGGCGATTTTCCGGCCCTTCATAATGAAGGCGTCATTGCATTCAGAACCGAGCATTTCCGCGGCTTCGAAACCCACTCCAATTTCCACGCCTTTGACTGCCGGAATGCTCATGACGGCCTTGGCCAGATCGGCGTCCAGCCGGTCGAAAACCGGCTCTCCGAGGCCGGGAGGGACGCCCTCGGCCACCACTTCCACAACGCCGCCGACGGAGTCTCCCTTTTTCCGGACTTTCATGACATGGGCGATCATTTTATCGGCCATGATTTTGTCGGGACAACGAACGATATTTTTTTCGATCTCCCGGAAATCGAAATTTTTCGCCCGGAGGGACCCGATTTGCCGGGTGTACCCGGTTATTTTTATTTTCTGGCGTTTGAGAAGTTTTCTGGCGATGGCACCGGCGGCGACCCGGCCGACGGTTTCCCTGGCGCTGGAACGGCCTCCGCCGCGGTAATCGCGCCGTCCGTATTTCATCTGGTAGGTGTAATCGGCGTGACCGGGACGATAAAGGTCTTTTATAAGCTCATACTTCGAGGAATCGGCGTCCTGGTTTTCCACCAGCATGGAAATCGGGGTTCCCGTCGTTTGGCCCTGGAACACCCCCGACATGAACCGGATTTTGTCGCTTTCCCTGCGGGTGGTCGTGACCTTGCTCTGACCGGTTTTTCGGCGGTCAAGCTCTTTTTGGATTTCCGATTCCTTGAGAGGCAGTCCCGCCGGACAGCCTTCAACCACGACTCCGACTCCCGGCCCGCGAGATTCTCCCCAGGTGGCTATTTTGAATATTTTCCCAAACGTGTTTCCCGACATGATTTTTTTCTTCCAGAGTTTGGAGTACGGCCACTGAAGAAATTAGAAAGGACCCCTGATAAAAAAAGAACTGAGGCGAGAAGATCGGTTTGTTAAGGGGAGTCCCTGGATTCAGCACAGCCAAAACACATGATTTTACCAAGGAACCTGAGGAGAGAGAAAGCTGGAATGAGAATCCGGCGGCTTATCTAAAATCGGGACCTGTTAAGGCCAGCGCTCCGCCAAAACCCACCGGGAACCCGAACCGGGACGTTTTCTTTTGCTCCGGTTCCCGACCAAAATATCACCTTCTGCTATAACGGAAGCTATTCGTTGTCCACCAATTCCCGCAATTCCTTTCCGGCTTTAAAGAAGGGAACTTTTTTTGCGGGAACATCGACTTTGTCTCCTGATTTGGGGTTGCGCCCGACCCTGGCGTTTCTCTCGCGGATGCGGAAGCTCCCAAAGCCTCTCAGCTCAACTTTTTTCCCTTCGCTCAGCGACTCTGTTATGCTTTGAAACACAGTATTTACAACAACTTCTGTCTGCTTTTTGGTCAGGTCAATCTGATTTGCCACCTTTTCAACAAGCTCTGCTTTTGTCATTAATTGATCTCCCTCGCCGCTCAACGAAAAGATAAATGGGTGGTATCCACAGGAATAAAATTTGCTGGCAAGTATAGCACTAAAGTCAATGAAGTCAAGCCCTTTGATAGTCTTGATCTCGGGGGATTTTTGCTGAGGATGGATAAAAGAGCCCGTTGGAAAACCAGGTAAAAAGGAACGTTATCAATGGCTTGCAATATTGAGTTCAAGTGGATTTTTATTTTCAGCACGAACTTGCCGGTTTCAGATTGAATTTTTATGACCCTCAATTGTTGAGGGTCCATAGAAATTGCGGCGCCGGGTAAACGTGGGACGAAAAGGTTTGGGTCAGGTTTTTTGAGAGTGAAGACTGCAACAGCCAGTCGAGGAAAGGAACCTTTTCTTCTTCCTGCACGATTTGCGGGGAACCGTTGATGTTCGCCTGAACAGCAAGCGAATCGATGGCGTCCTGCAAGCCGCCGAGTTGATCGACCAAATTAAATTCCAGAGCCTGCCGGCCGGTGAACACCCGTCCATCCGCCAGGGGTTCTATTTTTTCAGTCGAAATATTTCTGCCTTTCGCCACGTCCTCGATAAATTGCCGGTGCACATCATCCACCAGGTTTTGCAGCAGTTTGCGCTCTTCATCGGAAATGGGTCTTACGGGAGAACCGGCGTCCTTGAACTTCCCGCTTTTGATGACTTCGGGCTTCACGCCGATTTTAGAAATCAGATCCTGAATATTGGAGAAAGCCATAATGACGCCGATACTTCCCGTCAAAGTCCCCGGGTTGGCGAAGATTTCATTTGTCGCACTGGCGATGTAATACCCGCCGGAGGCGGCAACGGTCCCCAGCGAGGCAAAAATCTTTTTTTCGCCGTCTTCTTTTATTTTCATGACGGCGTTGTAAATTTCCTGGGAAGGTCCCACCGCGCCCCCAGGGGAATCGATTCTTAATATGATCCCCCTGACGTGGGGGGCGCGTTGAAATTTCCTCAATTGCTGAACGATTTCTCTGGAACGGGTGATCATTCCCTGAACTTCCACGACGGCGATCTGGTTGTCCGATTCTATGAGACCATCTGAAAAAAATGCGCTGATGATGGACGATAGAATGATCAACAGAAAAACGCCTGTAAAGATCAGCAAAATAATTTTGCCAAAAGATCTTTTGCGTTTTGGAACATCGTAAGAAGACATGAGAATCACCTGTTAAAAAAAGACGCGATCATTCGTTGTTTTCTTCTCCCTTGAAGTTTTCGAACTCGGCCTGTTCTTTTGCGATTTCCTCAATGCCCAGGTTTTGCTCAAACGCCTTGATGCTCAGGGCGATTTTCTTGTTGACGGTATCGACTTTAATAACTTTGGCCTGAATGGGATCGTCAACCTTCACGACCTCGTCCGGAGAGGTGACTTTGTTCGAAGACAATTGCGAGACATGGATCAATCCTTCCAGCCCGTCTCCAAACTCGGCGAATGCCCCGAACCCGGTCACTTTAATAATGGTCCCGGAAACCTCGGTACCGATGGGATAATTTTTGGCAATGTCGTCCCACGGGTCGGGCTCGAGTTGCTTGACTCCCATGGAAATCCGGCAGTTTGCCTTGTCGATGCTGAGAACAACGGATTTAATTTTATCCTTCTTCCTGAGCACTTCGGAAGGGTGTTTGATCTTTTTCCAACTCAAATCGGAAATGTGGATCAGACCGTCCACGCCGTCTTCCAGTTCGACGAATGCGCCAAAGTCCGTCAGGTTTCGGACCGTGCCTTCGACTTCGGAACCAATGGGATATTTCGCATCGATCCCTTCCCAGGGGTTGGGCTCGATCTGTTTCATTCCGAGGGAGATCCGTTTTCTTTCTTTATCCAGGGTGAGCACCACGGCTTCCACGTCGTCGTTGAGAGCCACCATCTTGCTTGGGTGTTTGACGTGCCGGCTCCAACTCATTTCTGAAATATGGACCAGGCCTTCGATGCCTTTTTCCAATTCCACGAAAACCCCGTAATCGGTGATGCTGACGACCCTTCCCTTGATTCTGGTCCCCACCGGGAATTTGCCTTCCACTTCCACCCACGGGTCGGGAGTGATTTGTTTCAAGCCCAGTGAAACGCGTTCTTTTTCTTTATCGTATTTCAGGACCATTACCTTAACCATGTCCCCAATGGCGAACATTTCGGAGGGATGGTTGACCCGGCCCCAGGACATATCCGTGATATGCAGTAAGCCGTCCATGCCGCCCAAATCGATGAAGACGCCGTATTCGGTGATGTTTTTGACGATGCCTTCGATGAGGTTCCCTTCGGCCATCTGCTCCAGGGTTCCTTCCCTGAGTTGCTTGCGCTGCTCTTCAAGAAGGATTCTTCGGGAAAGGACGATATTGCCCCGCTTTTTATTCATCTTGATGATCTTCATTTTGAACGTGTCGCCGATCAGTTTTTCCAGATTGCGGATGGGGCGCAAGTCGATCTGGGAACCGGGAAGAAACGCCTTGAGGCCGATATCGACGGTCAGTCCGCCCTTGGCCTTGGCCACGGCAACGCCTTCGATGGTTTCATCGGCTTCGTAGGTTTTTACCAGATCGTCCCAAATTTTGATTTTGATGGCTTTTTCCTTGGACAGGACGACATTGCCTTCATTGTCTTCCACGCGTTCCAGATAGACTTCTATCTCGTCCCCCACGGAAAGACTCTTACCGTGATCGGGAAACTCATGCAGTGAGATGAGGCCTTCGGATTTAAAGCCAACATCCACGATGATATGGTCTTTATGGATTTCGAGGACGGTTCCATGAATGATCTGGCCTTCTTTAAACTGGCCCAGACTGTCACTGAAGTAGGCTTCCATTTCATCGTAGGCGGCCTGGTCCTCGGCGGATAATTCTTCTTTCTCTTCAAGTTCATCCTGGTCCATTTGGGCTCTCAGGGTGGCATCGTTTTTCATGATCAAATAACTCTCGCTTGCAGTTGATAATTTAATGCGCCGGGTTCTTTTGAATCCAGCGCATCATTTGGTTAACGACTTCGTTCAAATCAAGGTTTGTGGTGTCCAGGCAGATGGCGTCCTTGGCGGGTTTCAGGGGAGACACTTTTCTGTTTCTATCTTTCTCATCTCTCTGCTTCACCTGTTCGATGACGGTGCCAAGATCCACGGCCTGATTTTTCGTTTTCAATTCCAGATAGCGGCGCTTCCCTCTTTCCTCGGGGCTGGCGTCCAGAAAAAATTTTTTATCCGCCTTAGGGAAAACGACGGTGCCGATGTCGCGCCCTTCCATGACGATACTGCCGTTTCGTCCCATCGCCCTCTGGCTGGCGACCAGGATTTCCCGGACCTTTCCAAGAGAGGCGACGATGGCGGCGTCCCGGTCAACGGATTTGCTCCGCAAGAATGCGGTCACATCCTTGCCGTCAACGACAACTGCCTGACCCTCGGGGCCGGGGATAAACTCTATCTTCAGATTCCCGGCAACTCCGGCAACGTCTTCTTCACGGTTTAAATCCACTCCCGATTGCCGGGCCTTCCAGGCCACGGCCCGGTACATGGCGCCGGTATTGATATGCCTGAACTGCGTTTTTTGGGCGATGATTTTAGCGGCGGAACTCTTGCCGCTACCCGCGGGCCCGTCAATGGCGATGATCATATATTTGTCACAGTAGATTTAAACGATATTTGTTGGCTCTCTCAAACGTTTGCTCCAGCAACTGGCTGTCTTCGTTTTCTATGGTGCTTCTGACCTGCTGGAGCGCCTCCTGGAATTTGTCGATCAGGTTCAAAACCGGTTTTTTGTTGGCCAGGCAAATGTCCCTCCACAGGACCGGGTTGCTGGAGGCGATGCGCGTGATATCCCTAAGCCCCCCTCCGGAAAAGGAGATCACCTCCGCGTGGTTCTTTGTGGAGGTTTCGCCAATCGTGTTCATTAAAATATAGGCGATAACATGCGGCAAATGACTGACCGCCCCGAATACCGTGTCGTGCTCCTCGACATCCAGGCTGATAACCCGCATCCCCGTTTGTTCCCAGAGTTCCTTCACTCTCGAAAGGGCCGAAGGGTTGGTCTTCGGGGTCGGCGTGACAATGCATTTTTGCTGTTCGAATAAATCCGATGTCGATGCTTCGAACCCGGATTTTTCTCCGCCCGCGATCGGATGGGACCCGACAAAATGAACCGGGTCCGGCAGTTGGGACTGGATATCCCCCACCACGGTTTTCTTGACCGACCCCACATCCGTCACGATACAACCGGGCTCAAGAAAAGGCGCCATTTCACTGGCAAGCGGCCCTAAAGTGCTCACGGGCGTACAAAGAACGACGAGATCGGCATGTTCAACCGCGGTTTGCAAGTCGGTTGCGTAAGCGTCGATGATGCCGAGTTCCTGCGCTCTTTTTAGTTTTTCCGGAGTTCGCCCGAATCCGACAACTTTTCCGGCCAGCCCCTTTTTTTTACAGACGCGCGCCAGTGACCCGCCCAAAAGGCCCACGCCGACGATGGTGATTTGCTCGAAGGGGTTCATGCCTTGGTCCTCGATTCCGGATAGGACCCCAAAACTTTCATGAACAGGCTTTGCTTCGCTAGGGCGTCGATCACTTTTTGAACGTTGGGGTCCTCGATATGGCCGTCGAAATCGAGGTAAAAAAGGTATTCCCAGGTCCGGTTTCTCAAAGGCCGGGATTGAATTTTTGTCAGATTGATTTTATGTTTGGCAAACAGTTGCAGAACGCTCAGCAGGGAACCGGCTTCGTCCTTGATTGAAAACATGAGGGTGGTTTTGTTGCGCCTGGCCTTTTTGGCTTTTTCCTTGCCGATGATCAGAAAGCGCGTGTAATTGTCG
>Ga0114931_10010511_pt1 | contig 11012 bp, 10 predicted proteins | sample 2SBtaG_FD_89579 | JGI IMG/M metagenome (GOLD analysis project Ga0114931, IMG submission 89579) | Deep subsurface microbial communities from Kolumbo volcano to uncover new lineages of life (NeLLi) - 2SBTROV14_V59a metaG | ecosystem: Environmental > Aquatic > Marine > Volcanic | place: Kolumbo...
CGAGGGGTTGGAAGGCGCCGCTGATGCGAACCGAAACGGCATGATCTCTCTGTTTGAACTTTACATGTACTCGGAGCTGAAGACGAAGACATACGTGCGAAACACGTGCAACCTCATCCAGACTCCAGTTATGAAAGGCGAGATCGCCGGGGTGTACGACATTGGAACGGTTCCCGACCGCACGACCCACTCGAATGAAGCCGAATCCTTGTCTCGGCCAGCGAGCCAACCAGATCTGAGCGCGACAGCGGCGACTCAGACTCCGACGGCACTACCCTCACCTTCGCATCCCGATTCCGAAAACATGGGGATCAAGGCCGCCATCGCCCAGGCGGACGAGTACTTCGTCCAAGGCAAGTTCAGCGAGGCGGTTGACGCATACAGTTCTGTGCTCCTGATCGATAGCACGAATCGCAATCTGAATCTGAAACGAGGCTCTGTTTACCTGGCCAAGGGCGATATCGAGAAGGCCGTGATTGACTATCAGTTGGGGGGAAAGCCGCTGCCACTGCCGGTAACGACAGCCTCCGCCAAACTTAAATTTGGGGATACCGTCACGGCGACGGTTCGACGTGGGCAGACGCTTGCCATCACCAAGATTTCTAACCTTAACGGATACGAATGGCTCTTTGTGGCGTCGGTGGACGGGAACGATGCCGCCCGAGGTTGGATTCATAAGGATGCCGTGATCGCAACGCTGGCCGAAAAGACCGCGTCCGAAACGACCAGCGCGTTGAATACGCCCCAGCACACGACATCGCAGCACTACTCAGGAGACGCCAATTCCCGTCGTTACGCGCCGCAGTCCTCACGGCAGCGTCGGATCGAACAGGGCCGACAACGCAACCAGTCTAACAGGCGGCGTCCAACCTCAAAGCGATTTGGCGGCCGAAGCCGACGCAGGTAAATCTCGTGGAGCGAAAATATTGAGCCGGGTAAATCAGGGACACCGACAAATGGAAGAAGTGGGCAAAGCATGAGGTCCAGGCAATCTTCGCCCCATGCTGGTGCAATGAATCCCAACAGCAGGAAAAACACCATGCCCTTGGGAACTTTTGAGAGTCGTTTCATGATACGAATGCATTTCTTGAAAAAGGCCGCATAAAAATCACCGTGGCTTGGCAAAAAGTAGTATGGCGAATCGATCCATTCGATGGTACTTGCTTTTTCGTCACGCGGCGATCCCTGGAACTTTACCTGAATAGGACATGTCAATGCAAGGTTCTGTCTGACTCTATCCAGAAGTCGTTGAAGCGAAGGATCTTGATTTCCAAGATCTATTTAATACGCACCGCAAGCAAGTCCATGCACCCTGCCATCCGCAAGGCAATGCGTGGTGAACCAACCATCCTCTGGCTGTTGGAGCATCAGGATGAAATTGTCCATAGTTACCATCAAAAAGGACTTGATGGCAAACTCTGACCGAGTTCCGATCGGCAACCGGCAAGTATTATTAAAACGCGTTGACCTGCTTGGCTGAATTACGGGTGGCGGAAGAGGATTTTGTTCTCCCGAAGTCACGCCCGAGCATGGGGCCTATTCTGGCAAGTCCGAGTAAGCAAACTGCAACATGAGCCGCTCGCGGGGCAGAGTCTTGCCGTCCATTTCAACATGCGGATAGATAAAGAAATTCAATGGCCCGTGGGCCCCTTTTGGCACCAGCCGGATGTCGCGGCCGACGGAAAACGCGACCCGATCGGCGGTCAGGCCACCGAAATAATACTCCTTCAGGGACGGCCGTTTGTCCGCCTCGGAAATATCAACCGGCAGCCAGCCGTGGGCCGGGGTGTAAAAAAGGGCCCAGCAATGATATCCGTCCACAGCCCCGCGGAGACCGGTGCCGGGGATCGAAATACCGATCTCGAAGCGGGCCGGGATTCCCTGCGATCGGGCCAAAGAAATGAAGAGACTGTGAAAGTCGGTGCAATTGCCGTAGCGGCTGTCGCACACCCAGCGCACATCGCCATGGCCCCAGCCGCTCCCCACCTTTTTGTAGGAGACATACCGATCGACCAGATCGTAGAGCTGCCGGGCCTGCGTGTATGGACTTTTGCCCAAGGCCATCCCGCGGAGCAGTTCCAGCGGTTTCCCGTCGGTCGGAACATAGGCATTGGCCTGTAAAAAGACTTGCCGGGAATGCGCGTCTAGCTTCCGATCGAAGGGGGAACCGCCCTGGGGCGGGGGGACGATCTCCCGCCGTCGGATTCGATAGGGGACATCGAACCGCATGGGCCCCTGGGCCGGCATCGCCGCTTCGAGATAGAGAATCCGGTTGCCATAGATTGGGTCTTCGTGGATGGTCGCTGGGGCCGGTAACCGGGCCGCCAGCGGAGTGATCTGTTGCACCGGGCTGGAGGCTGGCAGCGGCAGCCAGACCCGGAGCGCTTTACCGGCTTCGACGCCGGAGATGGCGAACCGATAATCGAACCGGAACAACCGCGACTGGGCCTCGGTACCAGCCCGAGGGGCCGCCTCGCTTGTCTCGAGCGCGGCCGCCGGTTCTCCTCCGCTGCTGGCGGCAGAGGCGGTGGCGTTCGGCGCCGCGGACAAAGGGCCGCTCTGGAGGGCCATGGCCAACAGGCCCACAAGCAAATAGATGCCAAGGTCGTAGGGCCGGACAGAACGAGCCGGGGTCCCTATTCTTGCAGCGGCTTTCATGATTGTGAGCCTCAATCGATTGGCAGCAACCCATTGAAAAATGGCCCGCTGGATAGTGTCATTCGTTCTTAGAATGGATCGGGCATGCTGCGGTAGGAGTACGCCGTGTATCCAAGCACGAGCAGCATGCCGGGAATCCACCAATAAAGGGCCATCGTTAGAGCGTAGGTGGACGCAGAGGATCCTGCGGCGGTCAAACCGGCATATTCCCCCCGGCCGACCAGGACGTACGGGAAGATCCAACTGGCACCGCTCGCCATCATGCCGTAGAGATAGACACTCGAAGCAATAAAAGCGCGGCGCTGCTGTTCGCGGGCGGCAAACATTCGCGCGCCGAGCAGGCCGCCCAAGGCAAGGATCATCAACCCGACACTCCAGGGGCGATCTTGAATGCTCCGCACCATGGTCGGTTGCACCCACCAGGTTGCGGCCACGACGACGACGGTGAGGCCAACGACCGCGGGCCACAGGCATTGAGCGATTCGCCGGGATCGTGTCAGGACATCTCCATCGGTCCGTCCGGCAAGCCACACCGCGCCGTGGTGAGTCAGCGCCACGACCGTGGAAATGCCATAAAGTATGGTGAACCAGTCCAGGATGCCCACCGTACCGGAAATCCGGAAGTCGGTCCACAGCGGGGCAAAAAAATTGCCATCCGCGTTAAACGAGACACCCCGCACCACGTTGCCCAATGCGGCTCCTACCACGATTGCCAGCAGCAGGCTCGCAAGGGCAAAGGCGACGTCCCAGAAGCGCGCCCAAAGTGGATCATGGAATTGATGCCGCAGTTCGATGCCGAGGGCTCGAAACATCAAGAGCCAGAGTACGATCATCAGCGGCAGATAGAAGCCGGCAAAAGCCGTTGCCAGTAATTTGGGAAAGGCAAAAAACATGGTTCCACCCAAGGCGACCAGCCAGACTTCATTGCCGTCCCATACCGGACCAATGGCGCGCAACACCTGTTGCCGCTCGGGTTCGCTCCGCGCGATCCACAGATGGAGAATCCCGACGCCAAAATCGAATCCGTCTAGTACGATGTAAGTTGCCAGCATCAGGGCGAGCAAACAAAACCAGAGGGTTGCCATGGCAGAGAAAGGGGGTTTGCTAGGATTCGACCGGCCCGGGGCCGGAAGCGATAATATGGGTTGTTACGAAAAAATAGAAGATGGATAGTAGCGTATACATGCCCATAAAGCCAAGCAGGGTGAAGACGACATTGCCGTACGAAACCTGGGTCGAATAGCCGTCGGCCGTGTGGAAGATGCCGTAAACTAACCAGGGTTGCCTGCCAAGTTCCGTTGTCAGCCAGCCGGCCGTATTGGCAATAAACGGGAATGGCAGCGCCAGCATTAGCACCCACAGCAGACCTCGTGACTGCCATAGTCTGCCGCGACCCAATTGTACCGCACCCCATCCCATGGTGGCGATGAACAGCGTTCCGAGTCCGACCATTATATGGTACACGTAGTATAGGAGTGGCACATTGTCGGGCCACTGATCGTTTGGAAAGTCCTGCAAACCTCGCACCTCGCCTACCCAGCGGCCATGCGTCATCACGGTGAGCAGGTCGGGGATCTTGATTGGATTGTCAAGCTCCATCTTTTCCATGTCGGGCTGGCCAATCATAACGAGACCTGCTTTGTCGGTTGTATGGAAATGGCCTTCCATGGCGGCGAAGGTGACGGGCTGATGCTTGAGGATGAGTTTGACTTGTGCGTCGCCTGTCGGAAAAGCTGCCGCGATCGATGCCGCCAGGCCCAGGACCACGGCCACGGAGACAAACCGCCGGGCAACATCGACCGATTGTTCCCGGAGCAGGTAAAATGCACCGATGGATGCCATGGTAAAACAACCGGTGATCACGGCGCCGACCATCGTGTGGCTGTATTCTGCGATTGCCCACGGATTGGTGAGCACCGCCGCAATGCTCTCCAACTGCAGGATGCCGTTGGTATCTTCGGTGAAGCCCACGGGATGCTGCATCCAGGCGTTCGTGCAGACAATAAAGTAACCACTCAACCAGGTGCCGATCCATAATAGCAGTGCTGCGAGCCAATGGCCCCACGGTCCCAGCCGCTTTTCACCGTAGAGCAACCCATAGAGGAGCGAGGATTCCAGGAAGAAGGCGAAGACACCTTCCATCGCCAGGGTTTGGCCGATCACCCCGCCGCATTGATCGGCGAAGCGGGCCCAGTTCGTACCAAACTGAAATTCCAATGGGATGCCAGTCACGACACCCATCACGAAGGTAACCGCGAATATTTTGAGCCAAAATCGCACCGCCTCGTTTGCCACCTCTTCACCGCGCAGAGCGAACGTCTTGAGTACCAAAATCAACAACGCCAGCCCCATCGTCAACTGTGGATAGAGATAATGGTAGGTAACCGTAAAGGCGAACTGGAATCGATGGACGGCGAGACTGGACACCGCGGTACCCTCCCAGGCATAAAATGAAATGGTATGACCCGGCACCAGCATAGCTGAAAGTCGCAAGGACTATAAGCAGGCAATGGCCAGCGATTGGCTCTCAGGTAGAAGGGATCCCTTGCCAGCCGCGAGCCTGTGGGAATGATCGCATGCAGCATTCCAGGAGATGCTTTGTTACGATAGGCATATAGGTCAGCCCTGTGTAGGTGGCTATTTTACAGCAACTACCTTATTGAAAAGTTTGATGCATGCGGACGGTGAGTCGACATTTCCTAGCGCTTTGACAACACTTAGCAATTAGAAATGACAAAGCACTCGCATCCATGAATCGACAACCGCCCGCTTCTTCAGTAGCATGAGAACACCACGAAGGACACGAAGAGCACGAAGGAATCATAGGACAAAGCGTTTAATACCATCCTTCAGTTTGGTAACATTGAAGTTCATCAGCAATCCAGTTTTCGCACTGGACAGCTTCATGTAGGTCAATAACTGATCCTCGTGGATGCCTTTGATCTCTTCGACACTCTTCACTCTTCAATTCGATGACGAGATTATTTTCCACTAGAATATCTAGTCGATAGCCGCAATCGATCCGTATGCCCTTGTATTGGACAGGCTGTGGTTGCTGTAGCTGGAACGTGATTCCGGCCCGTTTCAGTTCGTGAGCAAAACATTGTTCGTACGTAGATTCGAGTAGCCCGGGGCCCAGTTCGCGGTGTACCTCGATGGCACATCCGATTACCCGCTTCGAAAGTTCGTCAAACTTCATCCTTCGTGCTTGCTGATTCGATAGGTGTGGTCAACGCCGCCCACAATGGCATCGGGTCCAAAGCCCCCAGCGCCTCCCCCGGACAACTCCCCGGTGTTTTCCGAGTCGCCGACGGTGGCCCAATCGAACGTCACCCCGCTGGCCGAGGAGGAAAAGAACAACAATAGCCATAAGAGTGTCAACGAGACGGTGGTCTTCATGTGACTGCCCTTTCACCGTGGAGAATGGAGACATATCACGTAAGCATCCAAGAATTGGATAAACCGGTCCCTATTGTAGCAGAAATCGCCCCCCCAAAGTAGCGCATCGTGACTTTTTTCCGGTTTTTCCCCGTTCCCAAGCAAGGATGGAAATTGCCCGAACCGAGTCGCAACTGCATGTTGCCAGGGATTGCGTGGACCTGGGGGCGAACCTATCCCATGCGATAGGAGGACCCGCTCTTCGCCAAGAAACGGGGATCCTGCAGCGTGTCACAAAGAAACGCCTTGACATGCGCACCAATAATGGTACACTCCATGTATGGATGGTGATATTCGTCTGCGGGTCGTTTTCTTCAAAACAGGATCCGATACGGAACCTGTACGTGATTGGTTGAGATCGCTTGAGAAAGAGGATCGCAAGATCATTGGCGAGGATATCAAGACCATTCAATTCGGGTGGCCACTTGGAATGCCGTTGGTGCGAAAAATGGATACGGGCCTCTGGGAAGTACGTTCTCGATTGCCAAATCGCATTGCGCGGGTGATCTTCACGGTCCAACAGGACATCATGATCTTGCTGCACGGATTCATCAAAAAATCCCAAAAGACACCAACGCCTGATTTGAACGCAGCGAAGAAACGGTTGATGCAATTCAAGGAACACGAGAAATGAAAACAAAAAAGAAAAATCCGCACGTAGGGACCGATTTCGATGACTTCCTGGCTCAAGAAGGCATTCTGGCGGATGTCGAGTCTGTTGCGATTAAACGCGTAGTTGCTTATCAAATCTCGCGGATGATCGAACAACAGAACATTTCCAAGTCAGAAATGGCGCGACGAATGAATACGAGTCGTTCTTCGCTGGATCGTTTGCTTGACCCGGACAATGATTCCGTTACTTTGCAGACGTTAGAACGCGCTGCCCAGGCTTTGGGGAAACGATTGCGTGTAGAATTTGCCGCGTGAGATAAAGTGGTGGTGGATGTCGGTTGTCAGGCATTGCGTCACGGTCCGATGTACCGGGAACGTAGGCTCGTGGTTCACGGCCCAGAGCCATTCGCTGAACCCGACCGCGATTTACGTTGACAATTTTGGCAACCATTCACACGCGGCGGGTTAGCTTGACGTTGAACTCGCCGCTGCGGTCCGAGACGCAGATAGGCTGTTCGGTGAATTCGCTGAACCTGGAGGTGGAATAATGGAGTGGCCGGTTCTGATTGCTTGGGGCGTAATGATCCTCATAATAGTAGTGTGCTCCTACTGGGACACCGCCAGGCGCATCGGCCGCATTGAGCGCAAGCTCAATCTGTTGCTCCGGCACAGTGGCGTCGATCCACTCCAAGGGCTGCCGTTGTCGGATCGTGTGAAGCAACTGGCCAGAGACCCGGCCAGAGAGATCGAGGCGATCAAGGTCTACCGCGAGGAGACGGGGATGGGCTTGGCTCAAGCCCGAGAAGATGTGGAGGCGTTTATCAACAGCCAGTAGTTCCAGGCCGTGCAACAGACAAATAAAGGACAAATAAAGGGGACAGGTCCAGTTTCCAGTAGTAATTGGACCTGTCCCCGTTTCTACCCCCAGTAGTAATTGGACCTGTCCCCGTTTCTACCCCCGTTTCTACCCACATAAAACAAAAAACGATCGGTCCACATCGCAGCGATCACCAAACGCCAGCAGGGAAAGACCTACCTATCTGCTCAGACACACCTATCCGAGCTATTCGCGTTTATTCGCGTCCATTCGCGGTTCTTAACTGCCTGAAAGGAACCGCGAATTTGAAAGTGCCTTGAAATAGTGGTTATTTCTCGGTTAGGGCCGGCACATTAATAATTGTCGTATAGTCGTGTTCGCTCCGTGAACAAAACGTTTGGTTCACGGAGCGAACCACGACAATCATTGATGCGGCACTCCTTACACGTTGTTTTTTCGTTTTCAGCCGAAAAAAGTTCGGTCTAGGGATATTCCGGCCCTCCGGGCCTGAAAAAAATACCAAAAACCCGAGCGAGCGCCGCCGCCGACCCTTGCGCGGCTGCCCACTCGGGTTTGGAAACCATGGTGGCATCTAACTCGAATCACGGTTTCAACTCGGCACGATTCACCACATGCCCGTCCGCCTTCTCGATCAGATGCCGCAGTGTCTCTGGCTTGAGCTTGGCCGAAAGGAAACGGACATACCCGTCCGCGAAAGCGGCATGGAACCCGCCTGGAAAAAAACCGCCCAACTTGGGCAACGGTCCGTCATGAGCGTACGGAATATCCTCCGGCTTCGTCCAGGGGATGTCCTGTTTGGCCTCGACGACCAACAGCGTGTTGGAAGTACCGTCAGTAATCGCCCTGTTCTTGGTACCGTCCTTCCCCGTAAACAAGGTTTCCGGACTGACCAACCCGAAATATGCTGCGTTGGTCGAGGTTGGATCCGTCGGGGACAACAGTGGGATCGGCCGATACTCCAGTACCTGCTTGTTGTGCTCGCTGTCCCACGGTTCATTGAAACGATATCGTTTGAAAATTTCGTTTTGCTCCATGTAAGGCAAGATGGCTACTCGCCAACTATATGGGGTACCGGTCTTCTTGTCATAAAGAACCGACGGCGGGTAGTGGCCATGGGCACTCTCGTAGTTGAGCATGGCCAGAGCGATCCGCTTGAGATTTGTAATGCTTTGGGCCCGCAACGATGCTTTCCGTGCTTGCCCAATCGCCGGCGAAAGCGTTTGATAGACCGCGCTCGCCTGCAACTGTTTGGAGACCGACAACAACACGTGCTTATCCGCGGATTCGACTTTTACCTCCTTGAGCAACTGTTCGATGAGCCTGCCCATGGGCGCAAAGGCTGCCTGCGGAGTGCCGGCCGGCACGGCGGCCTGCAGTTGTTCCGCGAGCACGTTCCTGGCAAGGACGAGCAGCGCCTGGGTCGTCTCTTCAACATGCCCGGCCGCCTCGGGGGACGGGCACGCGGCATCCGCTGCCACGCGAATCACCGGCGCGATCTGCACCGAGGCCACCACCCGCTGCGTCTCTCGCAATAGGGGGCTGACCATCTGCAGCGGAAAGCCACCGACAAGACTGCGACTGCCGTCCTGGTCGGACGGAAGGGAGATTTTTGGCGTATTGAGTGCCAGCCAAACTTGGGTGTCGGCTATTGGCTCGGTCCCGCCAAGCCACCGGGGGGACATGGTGCCGGACTGGAGACGGTTCAAGTATTGCTTGAGGTGCCTGGCCGAGGAATCGAACAGAAAGGTGCGATCGCCAATCCTCCAGTAGGCCGGCCCTTCCGGGTCACCCTTTTGGTGGTAGTATGGGCCCATCGGATGTTCGACCTTGACAGGGCTTCCCAGCCAGCGTGTTTGAATGAATCGATCCGCCTTGGCCTGGCTCACTGGTTGCACCGTGCGAAACAAGGTGCGCATACCGAAGAAACCTCCTTCTATAGTACCGTATACGGCCATCAGCACCGTATCGATTTCGCTAACGGAAAAGACATCGCCACCCGGCTGCCTGGCCAGCAGTTGACTCACTTCCTTGGCGATAGGCTGCATGGACGGATCCTTAAAAATCTCGGCCGGGCGAATGCGCACCACATAGAAAGCATCCTCGGGAATGATGCCCATATCGGTTTTGGCATCGAAGGCGGCCCGCTTATCGGGCTCCATGGCGGTGCGTGACACAAACGTGTTTTCGGCAACGATCTTTTCATCCTTGCGGGCCGGTTCGGCCGCAACGAGGGGCCCACTTGCCGCTCCCGGCCCGCGCAGCCCCACGGCCGCCAGGCCGATCACGACCAGCGCGCCGAGTACCGCCGCCCGCGCGCCGCTGGGCAAAACATCCGGCTGCAATTTTTTCGTTCGCTTAAGCATCTCAATTCTCCTGACAAACAGACTGGGGGTCGGCAGAAAGGTTTGGGCGGCCCAACCGACGCGCACGCGATCGGCGCGCAGCGTCAAGGCGGCCAGGCACTGGAGATACGCTTCTTGCCCCCCGACCAGATGGGCGGCCACCGCGTCGGCGGCCAGTTCCTGCTCCAGCCGCAAGCGGCGGGCGAGCCAGTGGACTAGTGGATGATAAAAATGGATCGCGACGGCCAGTTGGCCAATCAGACCGAAGAAAAAGTCGCGCCGGGCGACATGGGCCAACTCGTGCGCCAGCACCGCCCGGACCTGCTCGGCGGGCCACTCTCGCCACGCAACCGGAAGCAACACGACCGGCCGCCGGTGGCCAAAAGTCGCCGCCGTGGGAAGTGTGGCGGACTCTTTGAGCGGGACCGGGTAGGGGATACTCAATTCGCAGGCCAACGAATCCGCCAACCGGGTCAGTTGCCGGTCTTCCAATAGATTACTTTCACGAGCCAGCCGACGCAGGAAAACGGCTGCGGCCAGCAGCCGCAATAGTCCAACCAGCGCCATCAGCAACAGGGCTGCGGCGACGACCGCCGGCCACGAGACGACTTTCGACGCCAACTGCCCGGCAGCTTCAGTGGTTTGCGGTCGCATGAGCCGGGTCCAGATCGACTGCCAATAGACCGCGTTGAAGGGGCCGCGTGATGGTTCAACCGAATCGGTCCCATCGGGCGCCGCTTCTTGCTCACCCTTGGAGTTGGCCTGCCCCGCTAGCGGGACGTCAGCCGGCACCGCCAGGGCTGTTTGCCCACGATGCAACCAGCTCGGCCACGGACTCAGCGCGGCGACGGTCAGCCCCAGCACGAGCCCCAGCGAGGCAATCGCCGCCAGTCGGCCCGCGCCTACCTTACTCGCCAGCCAATAAACGGCGCCGCCCGCCAGAGAGACTGCCGTTACTTGCAACAGACACCATACCAGGGCAATGCCGAGCGTGTTCATCGTTGTTTCTCCGCCAGGATCTGCTCCAGCAATTGACGCTCTTTCTGGCTCAGCTTCTTGTTCTCGACTAACCGCAAGAGGAGCGCTTCGCGGGAGCCGCCAAAGACCCGCGCGACCAGGTCGCC
>Ga0114931_10010512_pt1 | contig 11012 bp, 10 predicted proteins | sample 2SBtaG_FD_89579 | JGI IMG/M metagenome (GOLD analysis project Ga0114931, IMG submission 89579) | Deep subsurface microbial communities from Kolumbo volcano to uncover new lineages of life (NeLLi) - 2SBTROV14_V59a metaG | ecosystem: Environmental > Aquatic > Marine > Volcanic | place: Kolumbo...
TCGGCCCCTCATAGGCCCCTCGTAGGCCCCTCGTAGGCCCCTCGTAGGCCCCTCGTAGGCCCCTCGTAGGCCCCTCGTAGGCCCCTCGTAGGCCCCCTCGTAGGCCCCTCGTAGGCCCCTCGTAGGCCCCTCGTAGGCCCCTCGTAGGCCCCTCGTAGGCAATGAGCGGCTCAACGATCCTGAATAATGTCAACACCGGCCGGCGGTTTGAACGCGAACAGTGCCGGATCGAGGCGTGGGTTTTCCTGCACCACGCTGAACTTCAGTTGGGTGAGTTGCCCGAAGGTATCGACCAACTCCATCCGGCTCAACACCGCGTCGTTGAAACCGATCCGGATGGTGGTGAAACTCGCGTTATCGGTGCGCGGTTTGAGTTCCACCCAAGTGCCGGCATCGTCGCCGCCGAGATCCCGCAACTTGAAATCCAGCGCCACCGGGCGCCGCGAGGTCAGCAGCAGCGCCGGCGTGCTGCCGAGGGCCTTGTCGAATGCCTTGACCGTCACCTGATCCAGTTCGCTATCGTAAAACCATACCCGTTTCCCGTCACCGACAATCTCCTGTGGCGATGGCTCGCCGTAATCCCAGCGGAAACGGCCCGGGCGCGAGAAATACAGCTTGCCGCTGGAGCGCCCGATGGACTGCATGTTCTCGTCGAAGACCTGCTGGCTGAAGTCGGCGCTGAAGGTCTGGACCCGGTCGAGAAAGGCTTGCAGCGTCGCGATGCCGTCGCTTGCGCCGCGCGCCGCCACCGCCGTGAGCATGCAGCCCGCGGCGAGTAGCGCGATGATCGTGTGGCGCACGGCGTGGCGTGCGGGTTGTCGCGGACGGCCCATCCGTCAGTCCGCCGGCGGAGGCGGCGCCAACACGTCACGCGTGCCGTTCGTTTGCAGATTTCCGACCACTCCGCTCTGCTCCATCTGTTCGATCATTCTCGCCGCTCGGTTGTAACCGATCTTCAACCGCCGTTGAACGCCCGAGATCGAGGCGCGCCGCGTTTCGGTCACGATCTGGACCGCTTCATCGTAGAGTGGATCCGACTCGCCATCGCTGGCCGTGCCGGAGCCGTTGCCGGCGCCTTCCATGGCCGCGACCGCGCTGCCGTCGAGCACCCCATCGGCGTAACGTGGCGCGCCGGCCTTTTTCAGAGAATCGACCACGCGATGCACCTCGGCGTCACCGACGAAGGCGCCGTGGACCCGCTCGGGTATGCCGGTGCCGGGCGCGAGAAACAGCATGTCACCGTGGCCGAGGAGGTGCTCCGCGCCCATCTGGTCGAGGATCGTGCGCGAATCAATCCGCGACGAAACCTGAAACGCGATGCGGGTCGGAATATTCGCCTTGATCAGGCCGGTGATCACGTCCACCGAGGGTCGTTGGGTGGCCAGGATCAGGTGAACCCCGGCGGCACGGGCCTTTTGCGCGAGGCGCGCGATGAGTTCTTCGACCTTTTTGCCGGTGACCATCATCATGTCGGCGAGTTCGTCAACGATGATGACGATGAACGGCATTCGTTCCAGGGCGGGCGCCACATCGTCGTCGCCGTGCGGTTCGAACAGCGGATCGGTCAACGGCGTGCCGCGCTCGGCGGCCTCGCGCACCTTGCGGTTGTAACCGGTTATGTTGCGTACCCCGAGCGCCGACATGAGCTGGTAACGCTGCTCCATCTCCGCCACGCACCAGCGCAACGCGTTGGACGCCTTTTTCATGTCGGTCACGACCGGCGCGAGCAGATGCGGGATCCCTTCGTAGACCGACAATTCGAGCATCTTCGGGTCGATCATGATCATCCGGACTTCCTCGGCCGAATGTCGATACAAAAGACTCAGAATCATGGCGTTGATGGCGACCGATTTGCCGGAACCGGTGGTGCCGGCGACCAACAGATGCGGCATGCGCCCCAGTTTGACGACCACCGGATTACCGCCGATGTCCTTGCCGAGCGCCAGCGGCAACGGCGCGCTACCCGCATCGTAGGCCGCCGAGCGCAGGATTTCGCTCAGATAAACGATTTCGCGGTGTTCATTCGGGATCTCGAGTCCGATCACCGATTTGCCCGGGATCACCTCGACGATGCGGACGCTCACGGTCGACAAGGAACGCGCCAGATCCTTGGCCAGGTTGGAGATCCGGCTTACTTTCAGGCCCGGCGCCAATTGCAGTTCGTAGCGCGTGATCACCGGGCCGGGGTGTACCGCGACCACCTCGACCTCGATGCCGAAATCAGCGAGCTTGAGTTCGACCTGACGGGACACCGCCTGGAGCGATTGCGGCGTGACGCCGGTATTCGATGGCTTGGCCGGATCGAGTAGATTGAGCGCCGGTAGCGGCCCGCTGGTCACCGGATCGTCGGCTTTGAACAGCGGCACCTGCCGTTCTTTCTCGGCCCGGACGCTGGGCGCCACCGCCGTGATTTTCGGCTCGATGCGCGGCGCCTTGCGTGGCCGCTTGAGCGAACTCGATACGCTTGCCGCACGTTCCTTGCGCGCCTGGCGCGCACGGCGTAGTTCGCGCAACCAGAGCAGACCCGTGTCCAGCAGGCTGAAAATCCTGAGGGTGTAGCGCCCGGTTACGTCCATCACCGCGAGCCACGATATCCCGGTGGTCAGGGTGAAACCGGTCAGGAACAAGGCGGTCAGGAACAAGGTCGCACCCAAGGGGTTGAACATCCGCGTGAGCTGCATGCTCACGACCTCGCCGAGCACCCCGCCCGCGTCGAGCGGCAGCATCAGCTCCGGGTGGGGTCGGATCCCCGCGAGACCGCAGCCCGCGGCGAGCGTCAACGCGAATCCGCAAACCCGGGTCGCGAGCAGCACCGGATCCACCGCTTGCGGTGTGGCGATCCGAATCCCGCGAAACGAAACCCAGCCGAGCGCCGCGACCATCGCCGGGAACAAGTAGGCGAGGTAACCGAACAGGTAGAGAAAGACATCCGCCAGCCAGGCGCCGACGATCCCGCCGCGGTTGAGAATTCTCCCTGCCCTTGCGCTGTGCGACCAGCCGGGATCGCCGGGTTGGTAACTGGCCAGGGACAGCAACAGATACAAGGCGATCGCGACGAGCAGGATCAGGCCCCCTTCGCGGGCGCGGCTCCCGAGCGAATGACGCAGCAGTGTCCCCAGACCGGGATTCTCTCTACTGGCCTGCGCCACACTTAATCCTGATTTTATAAACTTTCATTAAGAGCTTAATTATTAACGTTTTATACCCATGAATCAAGGCGACAAACAGGGCCGACTCCAGGGTATCGGCGCCACCCCCGTCCGCAAGTTGCAAAATGTCGCGCCGCGGCCCAATCTTGCGCGTCCGACAGGGCGCCCGGCAACCGTGAAACCCTACCGCAGTTGGCTGGTGCCCGTCTAGAATGGGTCGCCCCGGGTCCGGTGCGGGAGCAGCCAGCCATCCGCGACGCACGAAGACCACGGGAAACGCGCAGATCACCGACTTGCTACAACCGCAATGAGGGCGGACCACGATGAGCGAAACCACATCCAGCCGGCTGCTGATACTCGGCTCCGGACCCGCCGGCTACACCGCCGCGATCTACGCCGCACGCGCCAATCTCGCGCCGGTACTGGTAACCGGCATCGAGTTGGGCGGCCAGATGACCACCACCACCGACGTCGACAATTGGCCCGGTGACGTGGACGGCGTCCAGGGTCCGGAACTCATGGAGCGGATGGGCCGCCACGCCGAGCGCTTCGCGACGACCATGATACGTGACACGGTGATCAGCGCCGATCTGGGCACCCGCCCTTTCCGACTCGAGGGCGAAGAAGGGATCTACACCTGCGATGCGCTGATCATCGCCACCGGCGCCACCGCAAAATACCTGGGCCTGGATTCGGAGCAGGCCTACCGCGGGCGCGGTGTATCGGCCTGCGCGACTTGCGACGGATTTTTCTACCGCGGCGATCGGGTCGCGGTCATCGGGGGCGGCAATACCGCGGTCGAAGAAGCGCTCTACCTCTCGAACATTGCCGCCCATGTGACGATCGTGCATCGCCGCGACCGCTTCCGCGCGGAGCGGATCCTTGCGGATCAACTGATCGCCAAAGCGCGTGACGGCAATGTTGGAATCGCCTGGGACAGCGTCCTCGACGAGGTGCTCGGCGACGACGCGGGCGTCACCGGCCTGCGGATCCGCAACGTCAAGGATCACAGCACGCGCGACCTGCAGGCACGCGGGGTCTTCATCGCGATCGGGCACCAACCGAACATCGCGCCGTTTGCCGATCAACTCGCGACCGAGGGCGGCTACATCGTGGTCGGCCATGGATCGACCAACGCGACGGCGACCAGCATCGAGGGCGTGTTCGCGGCCGGCGACGTCGCCGACCCGGTGTATCGCCAGGCGGTCACCGCGGCCGCAACCGGGTGCATGGCCGCGCTCGACGCCGAACGCTACCTCGAGGCGTTGGGCATTAGCGCCTGAGCGGCGTGGCCGTCATGGGTCGGTGACCGAGGACGCCTATCAAGTCGAACTGGTGTCGGGGATCGCCGACGTGCCGGCGCTCCAGTGGAACCGCCTGAGCGCCAACGCGACGCCATTCGTCAGTCACGAGTACCTGCTGGCGCTGGAGCGAAACGGCTGCGTCGGCGGTGACAGCGGCTGGAAACCCCGCCACCTGCTGGTACGTCGGGGTACGCGACTGGTGGCCGCGATGCCCCTGTACCTCAAGTTTCATTCGCAGGGCGAGTTCGTTTTCGACTGGGGCTGGGCCGAGGCCTACGAGCGATCCGCCCTCGCCTACTATCCCAAGCTGGTGAGCGCGGTTCCGTTCACCCCGACCACCGGTCCGCGGCTGCTGGTGGATCCGGATCCGGATCTGGATGGCGACGCCCTGCGGCGCGTGTTGATCGCCGCGGGCGTCAAGGTGGCCGCGCGGACGGGCGTCTCTTCCTGGCATTGTCTGTTTCCACCCTCCGAGCAGGCGGCCTTGTTCGCCGACGCCGGACTGTTGACCCGCACCGGCTGCCAGTTCCACTGGCTGAACCCGGGCTATCGCGACTTCGAGGATTATCTCGACGCGATGAGCTCCAAGCGCCGCAAGCAGATCCGTCGCGAACGGCGCGAAGCGGCGCGCGCGCCGGTGGAAATCGAGTTGCGCTCGGGGGCTGAAATGGGGCTCGATGAATGGCGCGCCTATCATCGTCTTTACGCCTCGACCTATGACCGCAAATGGGGCTACCCGAGCCTTTCGCTGGACTTCTTCGTGGAAATCGGACGCACGCTCGCCGATCAGGTATTGGTGGTGTTGGCGAGAAACGGCAATCGCTATGTTGCCGGCGCCCACTGTTTCGTGGACGGCGCGGCGCTCTACGGGCGCAACTGGGGATGCAGCGAATTTCATCGCGCGCTGCATTTCGAGATGTGCTATTACCGCACCATCGAATACTGCATCCGCCACCGCTTGGCGCGATTTGACGCCGGCGCCCAGGGCGAGCATAAACTCCTGCGCGGTTTCATCCCGGTGCGAACCTGGTCCGGACACTGGATCGCCGACCAACGGATGCGCGCGGCGATCGCGCGCTTCCTGGACGCCGAGCGAGAATCGATCGATGCCTATCTACATGACGCCGCGGCCCACCTCCCTTTCAAGGCCGGACGCAGCCCGGCGCCTGGCGGCGATTCGGATTGGCGGGCACAGGCGCTTGGTTGAGGCTCGGCGGATCACGGGGTTCACGACCCGTGGCGCGACGCGCGCAACGGCCTGAACGCTCATGCACCGGCGACCTTTTCTGATCGAGGCGGGCGCGCCGCCGGAAGCCTTTCCGCGCCCCGAGCACGCCCTGCACGAACCGAACGGGCTGCTGGCGATCGGCGGCGACCTGCGGCCCAAACGGTTGCTCGCCGCCTATCGCCGCGGGATCTTTCCCTGGTATAACGAAGATCAGCCGCTGCTGTGGTGGTCGCCGGATCCGCGGGCGGTGTTTTTTCCGGAACGATTTCACTGCTCGCGCAGCCTGCGCCGCACGCTCCGACGGGCGGATTTCTCGTTGCGCGTCGATACGGATTTTCGACAAGTGATACGAGCGTGCGCGGCGCCCCGAGCAGCGCAAACGGGCACTTGGATCACGCCTGAGATGATCGAGGCCTATTGTGATTTGCACTCGCTCGGCTACGCCCATTCGGTGGAGATCTGGCAGGATGCGCGCTTGGTCGGCGGCGTGTACGGGGTCGCGATCGGGCGTGTATTTTTTGGTGAATCGATGTTCAGCAAAGTCACCGACGCCTCCAAGGCCGCACTTTACGCGCTGTGCGGAATGGGTTTCGGCATGATCGACTGTCAGATGGCCACACCGCATCTGAGCCGCCTCGGGGCGCTGGAACTGCCGCGCACGGACTTTCTCGCATTGCTCGGGCACTGGGTGCGCGCGCCGGCGGTACGGATGTCGGCGGCCGGCCGGGCGCATGGAAGCTGGTTTTAGCCCCGGAACCGGTGTGCGCCGGATAAGGCTGCTCGGCGGAAACGCCCACGAATGCGGTTATCTGCCCGACCGTAACTCGCAATCAATGTTCGTGGCCCCGGATGAACCCCTGGATAACGCCGTGTACGGGCAACTCGTGGCGCGCGGATTCCGGCGCAGCGGACGCTATGTCTATCGCCCCGACTGTGCGGGATGCCGGGCCTGCGTACCGGTGCGCGTCGCGGCGATGAAATTTCGCCCCGACCGCGCCCAGCGCCGCTGCCGGCGCGCCAACCGAGATCTGGTGGTGCGCACCGTCGGCCCCGCATTCGACACCGAGCATTTCGCGCTTTATCGGCGCTACCTGGCGTCCCGCCACCCCGGCGGCTCGATGACCGATCCGAGTCCATCGGACTACCTGAACTTCCTCACCAGCGATTGGTGCGACAGCGCTTTCATGGAGTTCCGACTCGCCGGCCGGGCGGTGGCGGTCGCCGTCTACGATCCCCTGCCCGACGGGCTTTCCGCGGTATACAGTTTTTTCGATCCCGACCTGCGGCGTCGGGGACTGGGGGTTTACGCGGTGCTCCGCTTAATCGCCCTGACGCGCGAACTCGGCCATGAGTGGCTCTATCTCGGCTACTGGATCGGCGCATCGCCCAAGATGCGTTACAAGCAACGGTACCGGCCGCAACAACGGCTGATCGACGAACGCTGGTGTGATGTCGAGTGCGAAGGTTGAGCCGCGACGGCGCTCCCGCCCCCACGGTCTGTCATACGAGCGTACGCGAGAAATCCGCAGCGCCCCGGCAGGCGCTCGGTTCGGTCGGAAATCCGCCCATCACCACCACCGAGTGAACGTTCGCCAGCAACCCCGGTCGTAACACGGAACCGATGGAGGGAGGCGTCTATGCCCGAGGCATTTGCGGTCGGCGGCGTGTTGGTACGCACCTTGCCGGCGGCGGCGATCGTCGCCGCGATCATCGCCATTTGGACGAGCGGTTGGATAGCGAAACGCCGCGGCGTCGACGGGAAGCCGGTGCGGCGCCTCGCGGAAGCCGCGATCTGGTGCGGCTTCCTGGCGGCGCGCGCCGCTTATGTGATGGGGAATTGGGAAGCGTACCGCGACGCGCCGTGGACCGCGCTTTACCTGTGGCAGCCGGGCTACAGCCTCGTCTCCGGCTTGGTCGCGGCGTTTGCCTATCTGGTCTGGCGACTCGTCACCGGGCCACGCACCGAGCGCGGTACGCAGACCCTCGCGTTACTCGGCGGCAATCTCGCGGGGGGGGCGCTGGTCGGCGCCGTCGCGTTCACCGTATTCGGCGCCCCGCCGGCCGGCAGCATCGCGACGGGACAGCCGGTGGCGGATTTTCGATTGGTCGATCTCGCGGCTCGCCCGGTGAATTTCTCGGATTTGTCGGGGCGACCGGTGGTCCTCAATTTCTGGGCCACCTGGTGCGCACCGTGCCGCCGCGAGATGCCCCTGCTCGACCGCTTGCGCCGCGCACGGGCGTCCGACGGGCTGGAGGTGATCGGCGTCGATGTCGCGGAGCCCGTCGCACGGGTACGCGAGTTCGTCGACTCGCTCGGGATCAAATACCCGATCTGGATCGATCCGCCTACCGGTGCGACCGGTTTCGACAGCACCCGCGCCGTCTATGGACGAACCGCCAGCGTCGGGCTGCCCACCACCCTGTTCATCGACCGTCAGGGCGTGGTGAGTTTCAAATATCTCGGAGAACTCAACCAGGCGTTGGTCAACGAGCAGGTCGACAAGTTACTTGCCCGGTGAATCAATCCTCCAGCGTGCGCCGCCGTCGCGCGTATTCTTCTTCATCGATCTCGCCGCGCGCGAAGCGCTCTTTCAGGATATCGAGTGGCGTCTTGCCGGGTGGCGCGGGCGGTGGCGCGACAACCGGCCCCGCGTGCCCCGTGCCCCCGAGCCAGCGCACCATCAACACCACCACCACGACCGCGAAGCCGACCATCGCGATCATCATCAACGGCCCGAAAAACCAACCGGACCATCCGCCGCCCCACATCGGCCCGTAACCGCCCGGCATCTGCTGGCCCTGGGCAAATGCACTCGCGCCGAGAAGTCCGAGCACCACTGATGTCGCAAGCTGGATCTTTTTCATCGGGTCGACCTCCGGATCGTTTTCGCACCCTGTTGCCGCCATCGCGGCACGGTGTTCGATTGTAACCTTTCACGGGGTCGATTGAGTCGCGGATTGACTCGGATTGCGGGCACGGAACAAATGTTCTGCAAGGCGAACAACGCAGACTTTTCACTGACAGAAACCGCTCCACAATCCTGAATTCCTTCCAATCCGCGTTTAATCCGCGTCAATCCGCGGCCTGAATTTCCTCGGTGGTCGTGGACGGGTACGATTATAGGAGTTGTGGCAGTGCGGCGCTTCGAGGCGGCGATCCGTCTTGGCGCTCGACTCCGAACGATCGGATGGGTAGCCTACAGCAGGGCTGCGCGGTCGCCGGCCCGGGCACACGATGAAAACCGGTAAACCCGTCACCAATCACAAGAACGCGAATCACCCTGTGCCTGCACGCCGTAGACCGCTGGCGATTGTCTGGGGTCTGTCCGCGATCGCGCTGGCGATCGGTGCGGTGGCTGTCGCGTTTCGGGATCTGAACCTCGATCGCCTGCTTCGGGTTCTCATGCGCGCCGACTGGATGTGGCTGCTCGCCATGTTGGCCGCGGTCCCGGTCGAACAACTGTTGCGCGCCTGGAAGTGGCGCCAGATCCTCTACGACATCCGCCCGGTCGGCACCCTGCGCCTGTTCGGCGCGGTGATGGCCGGCTACTTCGCCAACGTGCTGGTACCGGTCGGGGTGAGCCCTCTGGTGCGCGCGTGGCTGGTGGCGAGGCTAGAAGGGTTGGGCGTTTCGACCGTGCTGCTGACCACCGCGATCGAGCGTTTCATCGACGGTATCGTGTTCGCCGTCCTGATCGGGGTGCTGCTGTGGATCGACGACTTTCCGGATGCGCCACAGGCCCTCCGTCCAATCTTCGCCGCGGCCGGCCTGGGCGGCCTGCTGCTGTTCGCGGGATTGCTGCTCGGCGTGTTCGTGACCCGTCACCGACTCCTCGATCCGACCTCGATCCCGGGACGCGGGATGGCGCGCCTGGAGCGCGCCTTCAACGGCCGTTTTCGGGGACTCGGCAACGGCATCGCGAGCGGCATCGTGTGGCCTCGTTCGCGGTGGCGGGGTATCGGGGTGGTGCTCGCGAGCCTGCTCATGAAAGGCGTCTCGACCACCCATTTCCTGTGGGTGGGTCTCGCCTTCGGGATCGTTCTGCCGGCCGCCGCCTATCTGTTCATCATGTTGTTCGCCGGATTTTCGCTGATCATCAGCCGCTTCGTCCGGATCCCCGGCGGCGGTGTGATCGGCGCGGCCTTCGCCCTCAAGCTGCTCGGGGTGCCCGAAGAAGAAGCCCTGGCGATGGTCACCGTGGTGCACGTCGTGACCTTGGGGACGATCGTCGCGATCGGGGCCGCCGCCCTGTGGCGCAGCGGCGTCGGGCCCGCCGAGTTGCGCCGGATACGCGCCGGCCGATAAATCGGGATAGGGGTATCCACTTAACCGGAGGAGCTTAACCAGAGGAGCGGTGTAAGCTGAATCAGTGGAGCATCCTCGCGCTGGCGCGCACTATCCGCGGTCCATGGGCGATTTCCAGGCCTGGTTCGGGACCGATGCGGACCGCCTGGAGTACAGGGCTTGGAGCGTCCGCCAGCGAACCGCCCGTGGAGGGCGGCTGACCTGAACTCCTACGGTTAAGTGGATACCCCAAAATCGGGATATCGGATCAGTCTCCGCGACGACCACAAGCGACCCCGGATCGCTTGGCTCCGGTGAGGATTGGGGAGGCAGACAGTCAAGCCTGATAAGGCTTTCACCTCACATAGGTCGGAAACGGTGGTTGATCGACACCTTGCGCATGCGTATACTCGCATATGCGCGACAACTCATAGTGACCCGGGCGACCCCGCATGTCAACGCAGGAGGCTTGAACATGATCGATGATGCGCCGTTCCCAGTCTCCGTTTTTCGGGATAGAGATTGATGGCCGCTCCTGCGGACGGACCTGGAATCTGTGTTGTGCGCATTCCGGCGAAGCCGATCAGCGACTCCGGACAAGGCGATCGACGGCCAGCGCCAGGCGCCCCCGGTCCGGGCACCAGATTGCGCCGGGAGCTCGAACACGTCCAGCAGATCGCCCGGGTCGCCGGCTTCGGAGTGCGAAAAGTCGTCGATGTCAACCATGACCGTTACGGAACTTTATTCCTGCAACCCTGAATTCCCGGCAAACAGAGAACCCCATGAGAGAAACGATGCAGAAAGTGATGGAGAAGATGATGTCGGGCATGATGAAGCCCGAGGACATGCCCCACATGATGGAAACCATGATGGACAGCGTATTCCAGGAAATGTCGGCCGAAGACCGAATGAACTTCATGAGGAACATGATGCCGCGCTGCATGTCCATGATGTTTTCCGAACTGGAACCCGATGCTCGCAAGGATCTGGCGGAGGCGATGTTGAAGCGCATGATGGATGAACTGAAAGGTCAACTGGATACATAA
>Ga0114931_10010513_pt1 | contig 11012 bp, 7 predicted proteins | sample 2SBtaG_FD_89579 | JGI IMG/M metagenome (GOLD analysis project Ga0114931, IMG submission 89579) | Deep subsurface microbial communities from Kolumbo volcano to uncover new lineages of life (NeLLi) - 2SBTROV14_V59a metaG | ecosystem: Environmental > Aquatic > Marine > Volcanic | place: Kolumbo...
AAGGACGGCAACTACCCGGTCATAAAGTCAATAAAGTGATTGGAGCGGTACGTCACTCGACTCCAGGTGTCGGTTTGATTTCGCCTCCTCCACATCATGATATTTATTCGATTGAGGATTTAGCTCAGCTCATTCACGATTTGAAAAACACAAACCCTAAAGCTCGAGTAAGCGTTAAGCTGGTATCAGAAGTCGGTGTTGGTACCGTTGCAGCGGGTGTTACTAAAGCACATGCAGATCACATTACCATTTCTGGATACGATGGTGGCACAGGAGCATCACCATTAACTTCTATCAAGCACGCAGGTTCTTCATGGGAGCTTGGTTTGGCTGAAACGCATCAAACACTGGTTTTAAATAAACTGCGTAGCCGTGTTTCAGTGCAAGTGGATGGCGGAATGCGTACAGGTCGTGATGTCGTTGTGGGTGCTTTATTAGGTGCAGATGAATTTGGTTTTGCGACCGCTCCCTTGATTGTAGAGGGTTGTTTGATGATGCGTAAGTGTCACTTGAATACTTGTCCTGTTGGTGTCGCAACACAAGATCCTGTATTGCGTAAACGCTTTACGGGCAAGCCTGAGCACGTGGTTAATTACTTCTTTATGGTTGCTGAAGAAATCCGTGAAGAAATGGCAAAACTTGGCTATCGCACATTTAATGAAATGATCGGGCAATCACAACGCTTGGCAACACGCGGTGCAATTGATCACTGGAAGGCTCAAGGTTTAGACTTTTCTAGTGTTTTCTATACACCAGAAACAGATGCGGAGACAGCAATCTATAATTGTGATACACAAGATCATGGTTTAGATAAAGCTGCGGATAATGATCTGATCAAACAAGCACAAGCTGCGATTGAAAATAAGCAACCTGTAAAAATCGAAACGCCTATTTACAATTACAATCGAACCTTTGGCACAATGCTATCGGGCGAAGTAGCTAGAAAATACGGTTTGGCTGGCTTACCAGACGATAGCATCCATATCAAAGCTACAGGCACGGCAGGGCAATCACTGGGTGCATGGCTTGCTAGTGGCATTACCATTGAGCTTGAAGGTGAAGGTAATGATTATGTGGGCAAAGGTTTATCTGGCGGGCATATCATTATTTATCCTCCTGCTGACTGTGCTATTAAAAAAGCCGAAGAGAATATCATCGTAGGTAATACCGTTATGTACGGTGCTATTAAAGGTGAGGCTTACTTCAATGGTGTTGGCGGTGAGCGTTTCTGTGTACGTAATTCCGGTGCTACCGCTGTTGTAGAGGGTATTGGTGACCACGGTTGTGAGTACATGACCGGTGGAATAGTAGTGGTTCTAGGTTCAACAGGTCGCAACTTTGCTGCGGGCATGTCAGGTGGTATTGCTTATGTACTTGATGAAGATAGTGCATTTGAATCACGTTGTAATATGGCACAAGTAGAGCTTGAGCCTATTTTGGCAGAAGATGAAGTTTTGGAAGAAAATTATCACCAAGGTGGTGATCTAGAGGCACATGGTCGAGTCGATGTGAACCACGATATGACACGTTTTGATGATATTCGTCTCAAGCAGATCATCACAAATCATCTACATTACACAAACAGTGCTGTAGCCAAAAATATCTTAAATAATTGGGATGACTATCGTTCTAAGTTCGTTAAAGTTATGCCAGTTGAGTACCGTCGGGCGTTGCTGGAAAGTCAAAAAGAACAAGAAGTTGCTAACGCAACAGGAGGTCAATAATCATGGGAAAAGCTACTGGATTTTTAGAGATTGACCGTAAGGTACCTAGTTATACTGGTGTTGAAGAGCGTATCAAACATTTTGATGAGTTCTCGATTTCGCTAAGTGATGATGATATGAAAGAGCAGGGTGCTCGCTGTATGGATTGTGGCATCCCATTTTGTCATAACGGTTGCCCTGTAAATAACAATATTCCAGATTGGAATGACCAAGTGTTCAATGGTGATTGGCAAGAAGCACTTGTCACCTTGCATTCAACAAATAATTTCCCCGAATTTACAGGAAAAATTTGTCCAGCTCCTTGTGAAGAATCGTGTACTTTAAATCTTGAGAATACACCTGTCACTATCAAAAATATTGAGCTTTCAATTGTTGAAAAAGGTTGGAGCGAAGGTTGGATTCAGCCTCAACCTTGCGAACATACAACAGATAAAACTGTTGCCATTGTTGGCTCTGGGCCTGCGGGTATGGCAGCGGCACAGCAATTAGTTCGTGCGGGTCACTCTGTAACGGTATATGAACGTCAAGAACGCATTGGTGGCTTGCTACGTTTTGGTATTCCTGATTTTAAACTAGACAAAAAAATCATTGATCGCCGAATTGCTCAAATGATGGCAGAAGGTGTCGAGTTTAAAACGAATACCAATATAGGTGTTGATATACCAGCCAAAAAACTACTTAATAAATATGATGCGGTTGTACTGACGGGTGGCTCTGAGTTGGCACGTGATTTACCAATCCCTAACCGTGATTTAAGTGGTATCCACTTTGCAATGGATTTTTTGCGTGGCAATACCAAAAAAGTACAAGGTGTGGAAACAACAGATGGATTTATTTCAGCTGAAGGCAAGCATGTTGTTGTCATTGGTGGTGGTGATACAGGTTCTGATTGCATTGGTACGGCAGCTCGTCACGGTGCTGCATCTATTCACCAATTGGAGATTATGCCGCAACCACCAGAGCAAGAAGATAAACTAATGGTATGGCCTGAGTGGCCAAACAAAATGCGTACATCGACCTCACAACAAGAAGGTTGTGAGCGTATGTTTGCTACCGCAACGAAAGAATTTATTGGCGAGAATGGCAAGTTAACAGCAATCACCTGTGTAAAAGTTGAGTGGGCACAAGATGAGTCTGGTCGCTGGAATATGAGTGAAGTTGAGGGTTCTGAGTTTGAACTCAAAGCAGATTTAGTTACTTTGGCGATGGGCTTTGTACATCCTGTTCAAGAAGGTATGTTGAATGAGCTTGGTGTTGACTATGACGGCATGGGTAATGTTAATGCTACAACAGAAGGTGATAATGCTTATAGCACATCACTGGATAAAGTCTTCTCTGCGGGCGACATGCGACGTGGACAATCATTAGTCGTTTGGGCAATTCGTGAAGGCAGACAATGTGCTAAATCGGTAGATGCTTTTTTGATGGGATCATCTGACCTACCTCGTTAAAAATACTCATTTCAAGTCAAAATATGTCCTTGCTGGACGGGTTTTGTAAGCCCGTCCACTTCTCAGCTAGTAGGCTGATAATGACGCAAGTATTGCTCAACCTCTTCATGTTTATTAGCAGGTGCTTTGATAATTAATGCATCACCACGTTTGAGTTCTGTGGTATTAGCAGGATTGTCTCCATGAAAACGTCCGCGACGTAAAGAGATGATATTGGCACTAAAACGAGCAAGGTAGAGGTCACTGATTTTTTTATCGGCAGCATAATCTTCATCTCGCAATATCACCGTGTGTAGCTCATGGCTGTCGTGGTCTTCTAATTTTATATCGGTCTTTTCACCGTGGAAGTAATTTTTTAATGTGCTGTAACCTTCTTGGCGTACTTTGTCGATAACTTGATAAACCTCTTCGTCATCAACATCTAGAGCTTTTAGCGTGCGTTGGGCGACTGTCATGGTGGCTTCTAAGGTTTCTGGTACAACATCCGTTGCACCAAGTGATAGTAGCTCCTCCATGTGTGTGTCGTCTTCTGTTCTTACTAGAATAGGAATATCTTTATTCTTTTTCCTCGCAATTTCAGTGATGATCTTTGAGGTTTCTGCATCAGTGGTTGAAACAACAAGTAAACGAGCACGATAGAGTCCAGCAGCAATCAGTATTTCACCATGCGTCGCGTCGCCATAATAGATTTTATCACCACGTTGCCATGCTTTTTTGATGATTTTTGCATCGAGTTCTAAGGCCATGTATTCGATTCCTTGTTCGCGTAAGAAGCGTCCAAGGTTTTGTCCGATGCGACCATAGCCGCAAAGTATTACGTGATTTTCCACTTCTTTAACGGCAATACTAAAACGATGTGCTTCTTGATAGCGTTCTTTCAATGAGGTATCGCGGAAAAATAAACGCGATATTTTTCCATTAAATTTAATCAAAAAGGGTGAAAAAATCATGCTAATGACGATAGCAGCGAGTATAGATTGTGATTCTTCTGCTGAAAGCAGGTTGCTACTCAATGCCAATGTGAGTAAAGCAAAGCCAAATTCCCCACCCTGAGCCAATATTACGCCTGTTCGTATAGAAACCGTATTGTCGGCAGCAAATAAGCGAGTTAGTGCAGCAATGATTAAGCCCTTACCAATGATCAGGACGGCAACTAGCATTAATACGTGTATCCAAACTTCAGGTAGGATGGCAAAGTTTAAGCGTGTACCAACGGTGATAAAAAAAATGCCCATCAAAATATCACGGAAGGGGCGGACTTCTGCTTCAATTTGATGTTTGTACTCGGTCTCACTGAGCATCATACCTGCTAAAAATGCACCTAATGCAAGTGATAATCCAACTGATTGTGTAACCCAAGCAGCAATTAAGGCGATTAGAAGTACAGTGATGTTGAATAATTCCATCGAGTTGGATTTAGCGACAAGATGAAAAAGATGTCTTAGGCTGAAATGGCCGATAATTAACATTAAGACAAATATGCTAGCACCTTTTAAAAAGTGTAGCCAAAACTCAGGGTCTTGGTGGCTAGCTGTTTCGCCTGCAAGTAAAGGGATAACAACTAAAAAAGGTACGACGGCAATATCTTGAAATAATAAAATACCAAGAGACATTTTGCCGTGACGCGTTCGCATCTCGTTTTGTTCGTTGAGCTGTTTTACAACGATGGCGGTGGATGATAATGCAGCAGCTCCGCCTGCGATGACTGCACCTTGCCATGATACTCCAAAGTAATAGAGTAAGGCTGCAATGGCAAAGGTGGTGATGGTCACCTGCAAGCCACCCAAACCCAGCACGGTTGTTTTCATTTCAATCAATTGTTTGATCGAAAATTCTAACCCAATGGCAAAGAGTAGGAAAACGACGCCAACCTCACCCATTAAATCAAGATATTGATTGTGTTCAATTAGGTTTAAGGCATACTCACCCGTGACTGCCCCAACGAGCAGATAACCTAAAATAGGGGGTAAGTTAAATACACGAAATGCGGCAACTGCTCCTACTGAAAGCATGAGTAGCTTGATGATGCTGTCGAGTATGTCGCTAGTCGCGTGTTCCACGTGTTTGCCTTTTAGGTGAATGTTTGATTATAAATTAATCAGATAAGTTTAATAGCCTTAATCAATAACGGATCTACACTATGTTAACACTTTATCAATTTGATTCTTGCCCTTTTTGTTGGAAAGTCAAAGCTTTATTGAATTATGCAAAACAAGATTATGAAACGGTTGAAGTCACTCCATTTGGGATGAAAGAACTTGATTTTACCGATCATAAGAAAGTGCCAGTATTACGTGATGGTGACAAAGTTGTAACAGAGTCTGCATCTATCGTGAAATATGTGAATGATAACTATGTTCACCTATCCAGTAATGATGAGGCTGAGGAATGGGTAGAGTGGGTGGATAATAAATTAGTTCATTTTTTACCACCTTTAATTCACCCTAGTTATGGAAAGTCTTTCAAAAACTTTGCCGTGATTATGAAGAACAACAAATTTAGTTGGTTTATGAGGGGCTTTGTGCGAATAGCGGGAGCTTTTATGATGCCCAAAGTCGCCAAGAAAATGAAAGTTAAACATAGTATTGAAAATCCTAAGGAAGAGTTTTTGGCAGAGATTGATCACTGGGTAAATGATGGTTTACGGGGTAAGGCTTATTTTGGTGGAGATGAGCCAAGCTTTGTTGATTGCAGCGTATTTGGTGTATTACGTTCATCGCATGAGTTATCGGTTGTTGATATGGCAAAGCAACATAATGCAAGTTTTGCTACTTGGTATGATGCGTGTTTTCCTTTGATGGGTAAAAGAGGTTAAGTTAATAATTATGAATCAAATTCCTGTAATTACTATTGATGGTCCTGCTGGTTCAGGTAAAGGTACAATTGCTAAATTAGTTGCTAAAGAACTCGGGTGGCATATTTTGGATAGCGGTGCTTTGTATCGCCTAACCGCATTTGCTGCATTGCAAAAGAATATTTCATTTGATGATGTCGATACACTGGTAGCAACAGCTCGCACATTAGATGTAGTGTTTAATGATGGTGAAATATTGTTAGAAAATCAGATGGTTACTAATGATATACGAAGTGAAGAATGTGGTAATGCGGCATCTAAAGTAGCTGCTTGTGGAGAGGTGAGGGAAGCTTTGCTACAGCGTCAACATGATTTTAGGCAAGCACCTGGCTTAATTGCCGATGGTCGTGATATGGGGACCGTGGTTTTTACCGATGCTCCCATCAAAATATTTTTGACAGCGAGTGCAGAAGAAAGAGCTAAAAGGCGACTTAATCAATTGAAAGAGAACGGGATTAATGCTAGTCTGCCCCGCTTAATTCAAGATATTGAAGAGCGAGATGCTCGCGATATGAATCGTGCTAAAGCTCCTCTTAAGCCTGCAGATGATGCAATTATCATTGATAGTAGTGATATGAGCATCCAGCAGGTTATAAAGAAAGTGATGGAATACGTTGAAAAATAACGTTATTTAATAGGCTGTAGTATTTGTTATTTGAATAAGCTCTAGCAAGGATGCTGGAGCTTTTGTTTTTTACCCATTAGAAAAGGATGCTCTAATGATGATTATATTGATAGGTTTTATACCATGAGTGAAAGTTTTGCTGAATTGTTCGAAGAGAGTTTATCTTATACCCAGATGCAACCGGGTGCTTTATTAAACGCTACTGTTATTGATGTATCCTCAAACTACGTTATTGTTAGTGCAGGTCTAAAGTCAGAAGGTGTTATTCCATCTGAACAATTCAAAAATACCCAAGGTGAAATTACAGTTCAAGTGGGAGACCTTGTTGAGGTTGCACTTGATACCGTTGAAGATGGCTTTGGTGAGACACGTTTGTCTCGTGAAAAAGCACGTCGTACAAGAGCTTGGGAAGTGCTTCATGAAGCATACGAAAATGAAGATATCATTACAGGTGTTCTTACTGGTAAGGTCAAAGGTGGCTTTACTGTAGAGCTTGGTGATATTCGTGCATTTTTACCAGGTTCTTTGGTTGATGTACGCCCAATCCGTGATACATCTCATCTTGAAGGTAAAGAGTTAGAGCTTAAATTGATTAAGCTTGATCAGCGTCGTAACAACGTTGTTGTTTCTCGTCGTGCTGTTGTTGAAGAAGAATACAGTGCAGAGCGTGAACAATTACTTGAGAATCTTGCAGAAGATCAAACAGTTAAAGGTATCGTTAAGAATCTTACTGATTACGGTGCATTTATTGATCTTGGTGGTATTGATGGTCTCTTGCACATCACAGATATGGCTTGGAAGCGTGTTAAGCATCCTTCTGAAGTTGTACAAGTTGGTGATGAGATTGATGTTAAAGTACTTAAATTTGATAAAGATAAGAGTCGTGTATCTCTTGGTCTTAAGCAGTTGGGTGAAGATCCATGGCAAGACCTAGCACGTCGTTATCCTGAAGACACTCGCCTATTCGGTAAGGTTACTAACTTAACAGATTACGGTTGTTTTGTTGAGATTGAAGACGGTGTTGAAGGTCTAGTTCACGTTTCTGAAATGGATTGGACTAACAAGAATGTTAACCCTGCGAAAGTGGTTACTGTTGGAGATCAAGTTGAGGTGATGATCCTTGAGATTGATGCGGATCGTCGTCGTATTTCTCTTGGTATGAAGCAATGTTCTTCTAACCCATGGGATGATTTTGCAGAGAACTTCACTAAGAACGATAAAGTTAGCGGTAAGATTAAGTCTATCACTGACTTTGGTATCTTTATTGGCCTTGAAGGCGGTATTGATGGCTTGGTTCATCTCTCTGATATTTCTTGGAACGAGTCTGGTGAAGATGCAGTTCGTAACTATAAGAAGGGTGACGAAGTTGAAGCTGTTGTTTTAGCCGTTGATGCTGATCGTGAGCGTATTTCACTTGGTGTTAAGCAATTGGCACAAGATCCTCTTTCTAGCTTTGTTGCTGCTAACCCTAAAGGTAGTGTTGTTAAAGGCACAGTTACTGAAGTAACGCCAAAAATGGTTAAAGTGAAGCTTGATGAAGAAGTTGAAGGTACACTTCGTGTTGCTGATATTTCACGTGATCGTGTTGAAGATGCCGGTTCTATGTTCAAAGAAGGTGATGCGATTGAAGCTAAGTTTATTGCTGTTGATCGTAAGTCTCATTCAATTAACTTGTCTATCAAAGCGAAAGACAGTGATGAAGAGAAGCGTGTAATGAAGGAATACAGCACAGAATCTGCTGGTGGAACATCATTAGGTGACATCTTTAAGGAGCAAATGGGAGACTAATTTTAGTTTCTCTGAATGGTAATTTCTTTGTAAAATATTACAAATTAGTTACTATTTATTAAAGAAATACGGCTTGAATTAGCCTATTCTATAAAGGCTGGTTAGTTAGAGGAACTCTTTGACTAACCAGCCTTTTTTATTGTTCTAATATTTTTCGTAAGTAGGATTGTGGAGTAAATTTAACAAAATTTACGCAGGATTTATTCCTGCATTCCCACTTAACTTCGTATAAAATTAGATTAGTTTTATTTTTGAACAAAATTTTTGGAGTTGGAAGGATGACCAAATCTGAGATTGTTGACATTCTCGCAAGAAAACAAAGTCATTTAAATAACCATGACATTGAGTCATCTGTGAAGATGTTATTAGATTTAATGGGAAATACACTATCGAGTGGAGAGCGTATAGAAGTGCGTGGCTTTGGTAGCTTTTCTTTGCACTACCGTAAAGCTCGTAGAGGGCGGAACCCTAAAACGGGAGAAGAAGTTTCTCTTGCTTCTAAATATGTGCCGCATTTTAAACCAGGAAAACAGCTCAGAGAACGAGCAAATCAATCGCGTGGTGTCGTTCCAATTTCTAGTTAGTGACGATTAAATTTTCTTTTTTAGCCCATTAAGGAAGTGAGGGTCTGACCTCCTTTTTCTCTTATGACCGAACTTCTATTTCTTTTACTACCATTAGCTTTCTATTCGGGTTGGCAAGCTGCAAGAAAGCGTTATCGAAATAGAAATGAAACGGAGAAAAAAAAATCACCAACACATTTCGTTAAAGGTATTAACTATCTCTTAAATGAGCAACCTGATAAAGCATTAAACTTTTTCTTAAATCACTCGGATATTGATGAGTATACTGCTGAGACGTTTTTGCTGTTGGGTAACTCATTCAGAAATCGCGGAGAAGTTGACCGTGCACTTAAAGTGCACCAAAACCTCATTGCTCGCCCTAATTTAAGTAAATCGCAAAAAGAAGCTGCAATGTTAGCCTTAGGCAAAGACTTTTTTTCCGCGGGTCTATTGGATAAAGCAGAAACTGTTTTTAAAGAAATACTTGAAAATAACCCCAAGAAAACAGCAGAAGCCTATCAAACATTGCGTGAAATTTACGAGCAGTTGCAGGATTGGGATAAGGCGATTGAGGTAAGCAAATGTGTTAAAACTTCAGGTAATATTAATCAAGCGAGAATTACAGCACATTACTACTGTGAAATGGCAAGCCGTGAGCTTGAAAATGGAAATCTTTATCTTGTTGAAGGTTATTTGCAACAGGCAAAAAACGCATATAAAGCCTCTTCACGTATAAAAATAATCCAAGGAGATGTAGCTGCACATGAAGAGAATTTCTCTAAAGCATTGAAGCTTTATCAATCCGTGATAAATGAAGACCCTCGTTTGATTGGTATGTTATTTAATAAAATGATTGCTGTATCTGAGAATTCAGGTGGTGTTGATCAGGTTTTTCAGTTTCTAAAAAATTACTTTAAAAAATCGAAAGATATGGATGTGCTAGAGCATCTACTTGAATTAGCTCATAGCCATAAACAAGAAACTGGTTTGCATGAGATACTGAAAGCAGAGTTGACTAACAACAAGCTTAGTCTGCAATCTATACTGAAAAGTATCAAGCTATTACTAAAATTATCGCCTGAAGCTGGGGGAAATAAAGATTTAATTTTATTAGAAAAAGCCCTAGAAAATCATGTAGAAGGGCAGCTTAACTTTCAATGCCAGCATTGTGGTTACAAAATGAATGAATGTGTGTGGCGATGCCCTGTTTGTCATTACTGGGATACAATTGCAAAGGTATAAATAGAAGAGAAAAATTCTATTTTAATCTGACCGTTAATAAAAAATTTGGTCAATTTCTTTTAAGTTTTGCCAGCTTGATCGTGTAAAGAAAATACCGGCGTCTCCATCTATTCTCATACCGCGAAGGAATAAATAATACACCCCACCAAAGTGTTTTTTGTAATCATAGTCAGTTATTCTATTTTCTAAAAAACGATGCAAGGCGATACTATATAGTGTGTATTGTAGATCATATCTGCGTTTGTTTATTTCTATTTGCATGCCAGTTTGGTCATAGGCTGCTCGCGTATTACCAAGATAATTACTCTTGTAGTCAACTAGGTAATATTTGCCATTATTTTCAAACACTAAATCAATAATTCCGTGAACTAAGCCATGAAAATCAACAGGGTTAAATGCTTGCAGTGGTTGTTGACTCTGCTTTGCTAGTAACTCGTTTAATTGCTGGATTTTGATATTATTTTCCCCAGTCGAGAAATGAAATTCTAATTCATTGAGGCGTTCTTTCTGTGCAATAGCGGCTAGTGTTAAACCTGTCTTGTTTAATGGTGTTTGTACAATCTGCTCTACCCATTGCTGACTGATATTGCTGTATTTTTCTACTTCTAAACCATAGCGTGGCATTAAACGCTGATTTAACGTTTCGACCTGTGTGCTTATATTTCCTTGAAAGTCTAAATACTCAAATAGGCTATGTAGATACAAGCCTGTGCGTTTGCCCGCAGGGAAATTGATGAAATCATCTTCATTGCTTTGCTCAGAGTA
>Ga0114931_10010514_pt1 | contig 11012 bp, 10 predicted proteins | sample 2SBtaG_FD_89579 | JGI IMG/M metagenome (GOLD analysis project Ga0114931, IMG submission 89579) | Deep subsurface microbial communities from Kolumbo volcano to uncover new lineages of life (NeLLi) - 2SBTROV14_V59a metaG | ecosystem: Environmental > Aquatic > Marine > Volcanic | place: Kolumbo...
CTATAGCCCTCAACAGGTTGAAATTGCCTATTGAGAAACCATTTTAACATCCTAATTTATTTTATTGAAGGACTACTAGTGGTGGTGTATGCTGAGACCAGCGCGCTGAAACGCAGGGTGGAGGAACTGCGGGTGGTGACCGAGCGGGTCGAGGCGCGGCTGCGTGAACGCATTGCCCAATTGGAGACCGAGCGCAATTTCGTGGCCGCCGTGCTGGACAGCATGGTGGAGGCAGTCGTCACCATCGATGAACAGGGAGTCGTCCAGAGCATGAACCGGGCCAGCGAGCGGATGTTCGGGTACAAAGCCGACGAGGTCATCGGGCAAAACGTCAGCATGTTCATCCTCGGGCCGTATGGTAGTGAGCATGTGGGCTACCTCGCGTGCTACCTGCGTTCCGGCTCGCTCCGTGCCATCAATGCCGGGCGCGCGCTGTTGGCGCAGCGCCGGGACGGTAGTATCTTTCCGGTTGGGTTAAGCGTGACCGAGGTCCTGCTCGATGGCCGCCACGCGTTCACGGCCGTATGTCATGACCTGACCGATCAGCGCCGGGCCGAGAAGATCGCCAGTGAGCGCCAGCAGGAACTGATCCACCTGCACCGCCTGTACACCGCAGGCGAATTCGCCGCGGTCATGGCCCACGAACTCAACCAGCCGCTCACGGCCATCGCCGGCTACAGCGAGGCGGGCCTGCAGCGTCTGCGCCGTGGAGAGATCGAGTCGGACAGGCTGATCAGCGAGCTTGAGCATATCGCCGTGCAGGCGCAGCGCGCCGGTCAGGTTGTCCGCGACCTGCGTAAATTCCTGGCACGCGACGAGCACACGAAGCGCGAGCCGGCGGATCTGAACGCGCTGACACGCACCGTCATCGATCTACTGACGCCGCAGGCCCGTGCCAACGGCGTGCGCCTGGTGTTCGAGCCCGCCGCGACACCGCTCACCGTGCTGATCTCGGATGTGCAGATCGAACATGTCCTGGTGAACCTGGTGCAAAACGCCATCGAGGCCCTACGCGGTGCCGGCAAAGCGGGCGGCACCATCACTCTGCGCGCCGCCAGAGAGCCCGAAGGCATGGCACACCTGAGTGTACAGGACGACGGACCCGGATTTGACGGTGAAGTCCCCGAGCAATTGTTCGAGCGCTTCTACACCAGCAAGCCCGAGGGTCTCGGGATGGGGCTCGCAATCAGCCGCGCCATCATCGAGGCCTACGAGGGCAAGATCTGGGCCGAGCGCCCGGCGGAGGGCGGGGCGATGTTCCATATCACCCTGCCTCGGCAAGCATGAGCGCGGACGCCACCGTCTTCCTGGTCGACGACGACAACGCGGTACGCGATGCGCACATGCGCCTGCTCGAAGCGGCGGGTTACGCCGTCGAGGCCTATCCGGATGCCGAGGCCTTCCTCGCGGCCTATGAGCCGCAGCGTCCCGGTTGCCTGCTGCTCGATATGCGGATGCCCGGCATGGGCGGTCTCGGTTTACAGGCGGTGCTCGCCGAGCGCAAGGATAGCCGACCGATCATCTTCCTCACGGGGCACGCTACCGTGCCCATGACCATAAACGCTCTCAAGTATGGCGCCTTCGACTTTCTGGAGAAACCCATCCAGGGCAAGACGCTCCTGGCATGCGTAGACAGGGCCTTGCAGCGGGATGGGGAGCTCCGCCGCGAGGCGGTGGACCGCGACCAGGCCCGGGTCCGCTGCGCCACGCTCACCCGGCGCGAACGCGATATCCTACCGCTGGTGGCCGCCGGCGGCAGCAACAAGGGCATCGCCCGACATCTCGGCATCAGCCACCGCACCGTGGAATTGCACCGCATGCGCATCATGCACAAGACCGGCGCCCAAAACGTGATGGAACTGGCAGCGATCGCGCGGGCCGCTGGATTCTGCCTCGATCCACCTTTTGGTGGCGACGTCATTACGCCTGAAACACGCTGATCAATACGTGCGTCCCCGTACGTAGTGGCACGAATAGACCTCGTCTTGGCTATGCTATTTAATTCGCTCCGTTGAACGCCTGCGCGTTTTCTGTTCGACGGGTTCCCTCCGGGCTGATGGCGTCCCTGCCACAAGCGCGGCCATTTTCACAAGGAGGTCAAATGAACGTCCAAAGCGCGACATTTATAGCGCCGCGCACACCCACCGTCGAGGAGCCGGTCAATCCGTCCTCAACCCTCGAGGCGGCGATCTATGACCGAGTCGGGCCGGGCGATACAGGCTCACGGTTGTGACTTCGGCGACGGGCGCGAGGCCGAGCGTGAGTTAACTCAATGGTCGGTCAGTCGTAAGGACGCGTTTCATGACTGCCTTGTCGTCCTTACGCTAGCCAGTCAGCGGATATGTCATTCCATGCAATCCATGACGGATTTCCTTAATCCACCGCAAACAGCACCCATAGTAGGCGGGCCGCTGGCCCGTACGGTGCTTGACACTCTCCCGGATGCCATCCTGATCACGGATACCGTGGGAGTCGTTCTGTACGTCAATCATACCGCAGTGCGACTGCTCGGCGTCGCAGCTGCTAGCGCGTGCGGTCAGCCGATCCATGAAATCCTCGAGTTGCATGATGGCGCCACGGACCAGCCGATCGTCGCGCCGCTGTCATTTTTATTGAGTCTGAGCGGCGCGGATACCGCTGCATTCGGCAGTTACACCCACCTGGTACGTCGCGACACGACGAAGATTCCCATCGACTGCTCGATCAGCACGATTCATGCAAGCCGCCACTGGCCCGCCCAGTTGGTTCTGACGCTGCGCGATGCCAGTCACACCCGCGCGCACAACGAACGACTGCTCGAGGCCGTTCGCCGCGATGAACTAACGAAACTGTGGCGTCGCGGCGAACTCGAACGGCGGCTGGCGCGCTTAATGAAGGACGGGGGCGACGGTCATGTGTTTATGTTCATGGACCTGGACGGCTTCAAGGGAGTCAACGACCATGCCGGACATGCGGTCGGCGACGCGGTGCTGCGCGAGGTGGCGGCACTGTTCAGCACGCAGGTACGCGAACGCGACACCCTCGCGCGCCTCGGTGGCGATGAATTCGGCCTGCTGCTCGAGCACTGCCCGCTCGAACTCGCCCGTAAACGCGCGCAGGACTTGCATACGGCGCTCGCCAACCATACCTTCAAAAGCGGCGCTCAGAACTTCGCGCTGGGGGTGAGTATCGGCATCGCCGCGCTCCGTCATGGCCGCCACAATGTGCGGGAGGTGATCGCTGCGGCCGACGCGGCCTGCTACGCGGCGAAACGTCAGGCCGACGCGGCGCCGCGGATCAGAGAGACGATTCTGGAGTAGACAGGGCACGATCCGATAGGATTCATGAGTTACCAACCGGCAATCTCTTGATCATGGCCAATGGCCGTATTTGCTTCCATGATTTTGGCCTGGCGGGATATCTGGATCAGGCGACGCGGCAAAACCTGGCCACCCTCATGCAGGCCTTTGTCTACCAGGACAGCGAGTGGTTGCTGGACGCTTATCTGAATCTGGGCCTGCTCAGCAGCAACTGTATGGCCCTGGCGCCGATCTGGAATTGAGCAACTTATGGTTGTTTGCCGCTAGGCGGCCGCGCAAAACTAAACGGCTAGCCTGCATTTCTCACCGGCGATCTACTGCGGCCGCCTAATCCGCTGAATCTACGCGGCGTACTCCCTCCAGGTTCCTCGACATACTATCAAGTATGCCTTCGTCGCCCTCTGGTCCGTGCACCGCGCATCTTCAACGTCTTAGTCGCCCTCGCAACGACCACCGGTGAGAAATGCAGGCTAGAATTCAAGTAACACTAAGCGATCGAGGCTGGTAAGATACGGCTCGCGTTGTTGGACACGATGATATGATCAGCGTGCGAAACAGGGCGATGGCAGTGTTTGATGCGTTTCCCGAATCGACTATCGATCACGGAATGCCGCACCGGACGCGCCTGATCCAAAGGAGTTTATCATGTCAGACAAGAACCCGTCTTTTTTCGGCCGCCTCGGTTTGAGCTTGCGCGTGTTATTCAGCGGCGGTGTGGCCGGGCAACTGGTTCGCGCGCTGCACGGTCAGTCGCCACCGCCGGCACCCGAAGCCGCACCGGCGCCGCCGCTCAAGGCCGCCACGCCTGAGGCGGCTTTGCAATTGCTGGGATTGCTGCAGCGCGATGTCCGTTTTATCGATTTCATTCAAGAAGACGTGGCCAATGTCGGCGACGCCGACATCGGCGCGGCCGCCCGCGTGGTGCACGCGGGTTGTCGCAAGACCCTGCGCGAGCACTTCACCATCGAGCCGATCCGGGCCGAGCCGGAAGGCAGCCGCATCACCTTGGCGCCGGGCTTTAATGCCTCCGAGCTGCGCTTGACGGGCAACGTGGTCGGTGCGCCGCCCTTCATCGGTAGTCTTACCCACTGTGGCTGGCGCGCCAAAGAAGTAAAATTGCCGAAACTGGCGGCCGAGCACGATGCCGGTGTGTTGGCCGCGGCGGAGGTGGAGCTGTGAGCGAACCGCGGTACGCCGTCGGCATCGATTTAGGGACGACCCACTGCGCGCTGTCCTACGTGGACCTGCACGCCAGCGAAGGCGAACACGTCAGCCAGCATGTGTTGGCCGTTCCGCAACTGACGGCGCCGGGCAGCATTGAGGAGCGCGCGCTGCTGCCCTCGTTTCTCTATCTGCCCCATGCCAGCGAGCTGGCACCCGGCGATTTGACCCTGCCCTGGCGGGACGATCTGGCCTATGCCGTCGGCACCCTGGCGCGGGAGCGCGGCGCGCAGACGCCGATCCGGCTGGTGTCCAGCGCTAAGAGCTGGTTGTGCCATGCCGGCGTCGACCGACGCGGGGCGATACTGCCCGCCGATGCGCCCGCCGAAGTAGAGCGTATCTCGCCACTGACGGCGACCACGCGTTATCTGGAACATCTGCGCGACGCCTGGAATTTCTTTCATCGCGACACCCCCCTGCCCGAGCAGGCGCTGACCATCACCATCCCGGCCTCGTTCGATCCGGCCGCGCGCGAGCTGACGGCCGAAGCGGCGCGGATAGCGGGGCTGGAGCATATGAGCCTGCTCGAAGAACCGCAGGCGGCGCTGTACAGCTGGATACAGAACAGCGCCGGCGCTTGGCGCAAGCAGGTGCGGGTGGGTGACGTGATCCTGGTGGTCGATGTGGGCGGCGGCACCAGCGACTTTTCCCTCATCGCGGTGGTCGAGCGCGACAACCAACTGGAAATGCATCGCGTCGCCGTCGGCGAGCATATTCTGCTGGGCGGTGACAACATGGATCTCGCCCTGGCCCATCGTGTGGCGCAGAAGCTGACGGCGCAGGGCACGCAACTGGACCCCTGGCAGTTGCGGGCGCTGACCCACGCCTGCCGCGCCGGCAAGGAGGACTTGCTCAATGATACGAGCAAGGAGCAGGTGGCCGTCGTCGTGCCGAGCCGCGGCGCCAAACTGCTGGGCGGCACCCTGCGCACCGAGCTCACCCGTCAAGAGGTCACGGAAACCCTGCTCGAGGGTTTTTTCCCTGGGGTGGACGCGGCGGCGCGACCCATCGCGCGAGCGCGCACGGGTTTGATGCAGCTCGGCCTGCCCTATGCCCAGGATGCCGGCATCCCCCGCCACTTGGCCGCCTTCCTAGGCCGCCAAACCGGCGCGACCGCCGAGCTGGAAAGTTTTGCCAACGCCTTGCCGCCGGGCGCGAGCTTCCTTCATCCCACCGCCGTGTTGTTCAACGGCTGTGTGTTCAAGGCGGCGATCTTGGCCGAGCGCATCATGAACACCCTCAACGCCTGGCTGACCGCGGAAGGCGCGCCGGCCGCGCGCTTGTTGACAGGGGCGGACTTGGATCTCGCGGTGGCGCGGGGCGCCGCCTATAACAGCTACGTACGTCGCGGCGGCGGCGTGCGCATCCGCGGCGGTACGGCCCAGTCCTATTATGTCGGGGTCGAGTCCGCCATGCCCGCAGTGCCGGGGTTGGCGCCGCCAGTGCAAGCCTTGTGCGTGGCGCCCTTCGGCATGGAAGAAGGCAGCGAGGCCGAGTTGCCGCCGCAGGAGTTCGGCCTGGTGGTGGGCGAGCCGGTGCATTTTCGCTTTTTCGGCTCCTCGGTGCGGCGCCAGGATCAGGTGGGGGCGATGCTGGATCAGTGGTCGGCAGACGAGCTGCAAGAGCTGGGTGAAATCGAGGCGACCTTGCCGGCCGAGCACCGCACGCCGGGTGAGATCGTACCGGTGCGGCTGCATGCGGCCGTGACCGAAACCGGCACCTTGCGGCTCGAGGCCTGGCCGCGTCAGGGCGACGAACGGTGGAAGGTGGAGTTCGACGTGCGCGGTCGACAACCGGCTTGATGCCCGCGGACGGCAAGTACATCGTCGGCATCGATCTCGGCACCAGCAACACCGTGGTGGCCTATGCCGAGCGCGACGCCGCGGCGGCTACCATCGACATTTTCGACATCGAACAGTTGGTCGCCTTGGGCGAAGTGGCGGCGCGACCCTATTTGCCGTCGCTGCGTTATCACCCTGCCGCCGGCGAGTTGGACGACAAGGATTTGCAACTCCCGTGGCGGCATATTGGTCTCGTCGGAGAAAGGCCGGTGGTGATCGGTGCCCTTGCGCGGGAACTGGGTGCGCAAGTGCCGGGGCGCGTGGTCGCCAGCGCCAAGAGCTGGCTCTCGCACCCCTCGGTCGATCGCACCGCGGCGGTGCTGCCCTGGGGCGCGCCGGCGGAGGTGGTGAAAATATCTCCGGTCGATGCCAGCGCCGGTTATTTGGACCATGTCCGTCACGCCTGGAATCACCGCTTTCCCGATCACCCTCTGGAAACCCAAGACCTCGTGCTCACCGTGCCGGCATCGTTCGACGAGGGCGCGCGCGCCTTGACGGTCGATGCGGCGCAACGCGCCGGCCTGCCTCATGCACGCTTGCTTGAAGAGCCGCAAGCGGCGTTTTACGACTGGTTGTTTCGCCATCGCGACACACTGAACTCCGCGCTGGCCGCTACGCGTATGGTGTTGGTGTGCGACGTCGGCGGCGGTACCACGGACCTCAGCTTGATCCGCATCGAAGCGGGAACGACCGGCCCCACGTTGACGCGTATCGCCGTGGGCGATCACCTGATGCTGGGCGGCGACAACATGGACTTGGGGCTGGCTCACATCGCCGAAGGCCGTCTGTCGATAGCGGGCGCCAAACTCGGTGCGGCGCAAATGTCCCAACTGATACAGCAATGCCGCTCGGCCAAAGAACGCCTGCTGGCGCCCCAGGCACCGGAACACATGACGGTCACGGTGCTCGGCGCCGGCGCCAGACTGATAGGCGGTGCCCGCTCCACCGCGCTCAGTCGCGATGAAGTGGCTGCGATGGTGGTCGACGGTTTTTTTCCCAAGGTTCCGCCCGATGACAGGCCCCGGCGCGTACGCGGCGGCATAGTCGAATTCGGTTTGCCCTATGTGGCCGATCCGGCTATTACCCGCCACGTCGCCGCCTTCCTGCAGCTCCATGCCCAGGCGGTGCGTTAGGCATTAGGTGAACATGCGCCCGCAGCCGAACACAGCGCCGTTCCCGACGCCGTATTACTCAATGGCGGCGTGTTTCGTAGCGCCGTCCTGGCCGAGCGTCTGGCCGAGGCGCTGAGTGCTTGGCGCGGCGCTCCGGTCCATCGACTCTACAACGATAATCCCGACGCCGCCGTTGCGCGCGGCGCGGTCGCCTATGGCTTGGCGCGTCTGGGTGGCGCGCCGAAAATCGGGGGCGGTTCGGCGCGCAGCTATTTTTTAATGCTGGATGGCAAAAACAAACAAGGCGTTTGCGTGCTGCCGAAAGGCAGGGGCGAGGGAGAGGAAGTCCCTCTCCACGACCGCCGCTTCGCGTTGCGTCTAGGCCAACCCGTGCGCTTTCATTTGCTCTCATCCACCGCGGACCAGACCTATCAAGCGGGCGAACTGGTGTCGCTGGATAAGGCCGATTTCATCTCCTTGCCGCCGATCGCCACCGTGATTAAAACCGATCGTGAAACCCGGGCAGGGGAAATGCCGGTGCAACTCGCCACCGTGTTGACCGAAGTCGGCACTTTGGAAATGCATTGCATCAGCCGTCAAGCGCCACCGCGCCGCTGGAAGCTGGAGTTTCAATTACGCGTCGAAGCCGCTCCGGCTTCGGCCGGTGTCTCCACCGAATTGCCTCCACGTTTCGCCGAAGCCGCCGGACTCATCGATCGCATTTACGGCGGTCGTTCGCAACAGGTCGGACCGAAAGATATCAAACAGTTGCCCAACGCCCTGGAGAAAGTACTGGGCAAACGCGAGGTGTGGGATACCCCGCTGTTGCGCGAATTGTTCGGCGTATTGTGGGAGGGACGCAAACGACGGCGGCGCAGTGCCGCTCATGAACGGCTGTGGTTCAATCTTACGGGTTTTTGTTTGCGCCCCGGCTTCGGCTTTCCCCTGGACGATTGGCGCGTCGATCAACTCTGGAGCCTTTACCATGAAGGCGTGCAATTCATCCCCGAAAGCCAGGTATGGTCCGAGTGGTGGACGCTGTGGCGGCGAGTCGCCGGCGGCCTGGATGAGGCAGCCCAGGTTCATATCCTCGATGACATCGCTTTTTATCTGCAGCCGGCGGGTAAGGCCAAAAAGCCGGCCGGCCCGAAAAAACAGGGCTACGACGACATGGTGCGCCTCGCCGCTGCACTGGATCGCATCACCGTCGCGCGCAAAATCGAAGTGGGCGAGTGGCTGCTGGAACGGCTGCGTAAGCCCAAGGAAGGCACGGCCACCTGGTGGGCGGTCGGACGCCTCGCCGCCCGCGATCCTTTTTACGGCAGCACCCACAACGTCGTACCCCCTGCTGTCGCCGCCGCCTGGTTGCAACAAATCCTCGACGTCGATTGGAAGAGTAACGAGCTGGCCGCCTTTGCCGCCGCGGTCATCGCCCGCAAAACCGGCGACCGCGAACGTGACATCGGCGATCAGTTGCGCGGGCAAATCATCGACAAACTCCAAACCGCGAAAGCCCCGCGAGGCTGGATCGCCATGGTCAGCGAAATCGTGCACCTGGACGAAATCGATGAACGTAGGGTGCTCGGCGACTCCTTGCCGCCGGGATTGAAGCTTGTCCACTGAAATTCATGACGCTTGCCGGCCGCGAGGCGTGTACTTCCGAACGAGAAGGGGGAGGCAAAGTCGCCCCTTGGACTGTCCTATTCTTCGCACTGACACGATATTTATGGCAAGCGACCGCATGCGCCAAGCCAATGTCCGTGGCATAACCAATCCTCGGGTCAGGCGGTTTGGGCTCATCAATTCGGCATTCGCCATCGCGCTGTATACGCATTTTGCACAAGATCGGTGCCCAAGCCGTGATTGAACGGGCGGCGATCGCGCAGACCGGCGGATTCTCCATCGATCATCCCTTGTCGACGACGTCACTTGAGCCGGGGCGGACTGACCCATACGTGCATCCACGTACATAGGCACGTAGCCGCACGCATAGAACTCGTCATGCCTCTTGGCTTTAATCCACAGAAGGTGGGCGTCAGCGATTCGCCTGACGGCGGATTCCGTCGGCGCTTATGACATTCCTCGTAGAACTACGGCGACTCTCACAAGGAGAACAAGATTTGAAGACCCTAACATTACCCACGAAAAACCAAGCGCAGCGCACGCCAACGGTCGAGGCGCCGGTCAAGCCGGCTATATCCATTGAGATCGTCGGGCGCGGGCTGTTACCGGGCCAAGCAGTGAGAGTTCGCGTCCGGCGGCGAGCTCGGCGGCTGGATAAGGCCGAGCACGAGTTAGCTCAGCCGTCGCTACAGGAGTAAGGGCGTATCGCAAGGATGCCTTCTCATCCTTGCATTAGCCTGTTAACGGGGCAGTACAACCCATGGCGGACACCCTCGACTCACCGAAAACAGCACTCAAGATGGGTGGCAACACGACGCATGCCTGTTTTTTCCGGAGAGACGGATACTCAATGGCGTGATCGAAGTTACCGTTCACGACGACTCTATTCATGCAGCTTATTGGCGGAAAGGCTTCCTCGCCCCAATCGCGCACGTGTAGCTTCCCGGCGGATCGGCGGCTTTTGTGCTTGCGAGCAGCATTAATCCCATCAGCCCGTCTTTGGCATGAATTATCAGCGCCTTCGGGAGGCCCGTATTGCTTTCTAACCGCCACGCTGCCTCGCCCGCCAGTTCCACGACGCGGCCCTTTGGCAGCGTAAGTCGCCCGGCATCGACCAGCATTCCGCCCACGCTGGAATTCTTGACCGATGCATTGATAAAGCCGATCTGTTTTTCAAAGACAATAATCGGAGAATGAACTTCCTTTCGCGAGTTGAATCGATGCTCCATGCCTTACTCCAATCATGATTCCGGCCTCGAAAACCTCTCGCACCGCTTCATTAGAGGCACGAACCCTTTGCCGCTACTTGAATTGGAAGTATAGGGAGGTGGGAAGGCTGAGGAAATCCGGCCGCTCCCCGACAGCTATAAGGGTTTCCCCTTACTTACTGCTGACCACCAACGTGGCGGGCGCGGACGTTATGAATCGGTCACAACCATTGAAAACATGGGCGGATAGCCCATGCAGACAAATCAACAAATCCACCGCACCCCAAAAATCAGTCCACATTCCGAGTCGTACCACTTTGGAATGACAACAGGATGAGGGGGTTGTAAACTATTGTCGAAAGTCGAGTTTGCGGGTGTAGTTCAATGGTAGAACTGTAGCTTCCCAAGCTACTAACGTGGGTTCGATTCCCATCACCCGCTCCATTTCGCGCCCGCACCCCCTAATTCGCAGAGGGTTTCGTCACGCGGCGCCGACTCGACTCACGCCGGACGCCGGCTCGGCGGCACCAGGCCTTCGGACGCCAGATGGCCGTGCAGATCCTGCGGAGACAAGCGACTCAAGTCCTTGGACAGCTCATGCACGGCGAAGCCCGCCTTGGGCGGGACGCGGATCTCATTGCGCAGAAACCCGAGCATCTGCTTTTCCGCCACCACCACCAGGTTCTTCACCCCCTGGCGCTCGGCCAG
>Ga0114931_10010515_pt1 | contig 11011 bp, 8 predicted proteins | sample 2SBtaG_FD_89579 | JGI IMG/M metagenome (GOLD analysis project Ga0114931, IMG submission 89579) | Deep subsurface microbial communities from Kolumbo volcano to uncover new lineages of life (NeLLi) - 2SBTROV14_V59a metaG | ecosystem: Environmental > Aquatic > Marine > Volcanic | place: Kolumbo...
CCCAACCGATCAAAAATCTTATATTTTTTGATGGGCAGTAATGACAAGTTTGATGTTGGAAACGGTGGAGCCGTGACCGTCAAATTGACTAGCATTTCGCAAAATTACCTGGCGAAGTGGTTTGATACTCGTTCGGGAAACGAAACTGGGCTTGGAATTATCACCGGGGGCCAGGATCATGTCCTCGTTCCGCCTTCAACTGATGATTGGGTCCTGCTGCTTTCGAGTGCTAGCCAAGACCAAGATCCGCCCGCAGTTCCATTTGGATTACAATTTCAGCCATAGTCCAGTACCCTCAACCTCCTACACTTGGCGACATGCCAGGTGTAGGAGGGCAAAATTCCTATCTTGCCCTTTGATTTTTTGTGGGTAACATTTCCTATCAAAGTTAGCGCGGAGGACCACGTGGCGTGAGCCCGTGGGTGAATGCGCTCCCCGCTGGAAGCGGGGGACTCCTTGCCAACTGAGCGGTTCGTGATGACACGAGCGCATGGAAGTTCGCCTCAGTGCCCATGGTGCGTATCAGCATCAATACCATTGTGGTGTGGATCCCCAAGTATCGCCGACGCATTTTGCGGGGGGCGATCAAAATCTTTCTGGAGGAAAATCTACCTCAGATCCAGCACTATCACCCAGATGTGCTTGTCCAACAATGGAGCGTTCAGGTTGACCATATTCATGTGGTCTTGGTGATTCTTCAAAAATATGCGGTGTCGAGCATTGTGGGCAAGATGAATGCGAATCTGAGTCGGCAACTTCGTCTGCGGTACCCCGAGCTGAAGCAGATCTACTGGGGAGCGGTGCTGTGGTCGCTCGGGTTTTTCTCGACGACCGTGGGGTGAAATGAGGCGGTGATCCGGCGGTACGTGGACCATCAAGAACGAGTGGATAAAGGGCGCATGTAGCTCAAGTTTGAATTTTAAGTGCCCCGGGGCGTGAGCCGGTGGGTATCTACTGGGTGATGTCTGACCCTCCATTTCAAGCTTAAAGTAGAGCCAAGTTTATTTTCCACCACAAGAGAGAAAAGATCTATGGAAGATAAGTCCACGTTAGGCTCATTAGTGTTAGAAGATGGATCTTCGTTTCAAGGAAATCTTATTGGGTCACAGCAGTCGATTGCCGGCGAGGTGGTCTTCAATACTGGAATGGTTGGCTACTCGGAGTGCTTTACCGATCCATCCTATAAGGGCCAAATATTGTCATTAACGTTCCCGCTTATTGGGAACTATGGGGTCCCCCACTCTCAAGTCATTGATGGAATCTCCAATGTGTTTGAGTCCAATCAAGTTCAAATCCAGGGCTTAGTCATGACGGATTACTCATTTGAGTATTCGCATTGGAATGCTGAAAAAAGTTTAGATAAATGGCTGAAAGACCACAACGTGGTTGGGCTGTATGGTATTGATACTCGGAAGCTGACGAAAAAGTTACGTCAGCATGGCAGTATGTTGGGGAAAATTGTTGTGGTCGGTCAAGATCGCGCCTTTTATGATCCCAATCGGGAAAATTTAGTGCAACTTGTCAGTGTCAAAGAACCGCTGGAATATGGGAGTGGGAAAAAGAAAGTCGTGCTGATTGATTGTGGAGGGAAGTTTAATATTATTCGAAGTTTGGTTGGCCGGGATGTTCAGGTAAAGCGGGTGCCTTGGGACTACGACTTCTTGAATGAAGATTTTGATGGTGTAATGATATCCAATGGACCTGGGGATCCTCAAATGTGCCAGCCGACCGTGGCCCTTGTCAGGAGATTGCTTGAAGGAAATCGTCCGGTGTTTGGAATTTGTCTTGGCCATCAAATTCTTTCCCTCGCGGCTGGAGCGGAAACCTATAAAATGAAATTTGGGCATCGGAGTCAAAATCAGCCATGTAAGGAGCTGGGAACGCAACGATGTTACATCACCTCGCAAAATCATGGGTTCGCCGTGAAACCCACTGGGTTATCTTCTGACTGGGAGCCCTGGTTCGTCAATGCAAATGATGGGTCCAACGAAGGTATTCGTCATCAATCCAAACCGTTTATGAGTGTGCAATTTCACCCTGAGGCCACTCCAGGTCCGATGGATACGTCACATCTGTTTGATCGGTTTATTGATTTGCTGTAACCGATTCTCACGCCAACCAATTTTTATCAGACGTTCCTAAGCTAATTCAGGTAATTTCTTTCCGCTGGATGAAACAGTTTTGGCCACATCCTGTCATGGGAAGGAGAGACCACTTCGACCAGGAAACAGTATTTTCGATTATTTGGTCAAAAGGCTCATGTCGTGTGCAGTTAATCAGTAAGGGTCATTCGAACCATGAAAGAAAGACGGAAGCCAAAAAAAGTTTTAATGCTCGGCAGTGGCGCGCTCAAAATCGGTGAGGCCGGAGAGTTTGATTACTCTGGGAGCCAAGCGATTAAAGCGCTTAAAGATGAAGGGATTGCCACGGTGTTAGTCAATCCCAACATTGCCACCATTCAAACTTCGGAGAACCTTGCTGATCAAGTGTATTTTCTGCCGGTTAAGCCTGAATTCGTCAAAAAGGTCATCGAGAAAGAACGTCCCGATGGAATTTTGCTAGGATTTGGTGGCCAAACGGCCTTGAATTGTGGCCTGGCATTGGATGAAGCTGGGGTCTTGAAAGAGTATTCCGTTGAGGTTTTGGGGAGTACGGTTCAAACCATTCGAGAGACGGAAGATCGTGGGTTGTTCGTGAAACGTCTAGAGGAGATTGGGGTATTGGTGCCCAAGAGTGCTGTGGCTGAATCGGTTGATAGTGCCCTTCAGATTGGTCAGGACATCGGCTATCCCCTCATGCTACGCATTGCGTTCGCACTCGGTGGACTGGGATCGGGAATTTGTCAGACGAAAGAAGAATTGAAAGAACGAGCGACCAAAGCCTTTTCTTATACCGGTCAGGTGCTGATTGAAGAATATTTGACCGGATGGAAAGAGGTGGAATATGAGGTCGTTCGCGACCAATACGATAACTGTGTGACGGTGTGCAACATGGAAAATTTGGATCCCATGGGCATCCATACTGGTGAAAGTATTGTCGTGGCTCCAAGTCAAACCCTCAATAATGAAGAATACCATCGGCTTCGAAATGTCTCGATTCGTATCGCCAGGCATGTGGGTATTGTCGGGGAATGCAATGTGCAGTTTGCGATGGATCCAGGCTCAGGGGATTATCGTGTCATCGAAATGAATGCGCGATTATCTCGAAGTTCGGCATTGGCGTCGAAAGCCACCGGCTATCCGCTTGCCTATGTCGCCGCGAAGTTAGGTTTGGGATATAACTTGGCGGAATTGCCCAATTCAATGACCGGGGTGACAAAGTCCTGTTTTGAACCGGCCTTGGATTATCTCGTGATCAAAATGCCTCGATGGGATTTGAAAAAATTCCACCAGGTTTCCAAGAAGCTCGGTTCGGGGATGAAGTCGGTGGGCGAAGTGATGGCCATTGGTCGTACCTTTGAGGAGACGTTACAAAAGGCCCTTCGCATGCTGGAAATTGGCGTGCAGGGGTTGGTGGGTAACAAAGAGCGGGCGAAGGTTACGGACATTGAGTTGGAATTGAGCGAGCCAACGCCCGAGCGAATTTTTGTCGTGGCCGAAGCCATGCAACGGGGAATGTCTATCGATCGCATTCATAAACTCACGCATATTGAAAAATGGTTCCTCTATAAAATTCAGCATATTGTTCAGGTTGCGAAACAGTTAGAGGAGAGTTCGCATCCTTTGGAATCAAATCAACTCCTCTGTCACACCAAGCAGACAGGATTTAGCGATCGCCAAATTGGACAACTGTGTAAGATCGAAGAGTTTCAAGTGCGGCAAGCCCGTGAGCGCCACGGTATTCATCCGTCCGTGAAGCAAATTGATACCTTGGCGGCTGAATATCCCGCGCAATCCAATTATCTCTATCTTACCTATCATGGTGATGAAGATGATTTGCAAGTTGAAAAGCGAAACTCGGTCATTGTGTTGGGATCGGGATCCTACCGGATTGGCAGTTCAGTGGAATTTGATTGGTGTTGCGTGAATACGGTGAATACTCTTCGCTCCCTCAATTACCGGACAATCATGGTGAATTTTAATCCGGAGACGGTGAGTACGGATTATAACGAATGCGACGCATTGTATTTTGAGGAAATTAGTTTGGAGGCGGTGCTTGAGATTTACAGGAAAGAAGCGCCGATTGGGGTGATTGTGTCGATGGGAGGGCAAACGCCGAATAATCTTGTGATGGCATTGGATCAAGCGGGAGTTCGTGTGCTGGGCACATCACCTGTTTCCATTGATCAGGCAGAGAACCGCCATAAGTTTTCCCAGATGCTCGATCATTTGCATATCAAGCAACCACCGTGGGGTGAATTGGTCGGCGTTGATGAAGCCAAAACGTTTGCATCCAAAGTTGGCTATCCCGTGCTGATTCGACCTTCCTATGTCCTCAGTGGTGCAGCGATGGGTGTGGCGTCCAATCATGACGAACTAGAGAAGTTTATCGCGCGTTCAGCCAAAGTCTCAAAAGAGTTCCCCATTGTGCTCAGCAAGTTTGTCGAAAACGCCAAGGAATTAGAAATGGATGGCGTGGCGTGTAGCGGAAAACTCGTGCTGTCCGCAATCTCCGAACATGTCGAAAACGCTGGAGTCCATTCTGGGGATGCGACATTGGTGTTCCCGGCTCAACGCACATATTTGGAAACGGTCCGGCGCATCAAAAAGGTGTGTGCGAAAATTGTTGAAACCTTAAAGATTAATGGACCTGTGAACATTCAATTCATGGCCAAGGATAATGAAGTGATGGTGATTGAATGTAATCTTCGCGCTTCACGGAGTTTTCCCTTCGTGTCAAAAGTCTCGAAGGTCAATTACATTGATTATGCCACTCGAGTCATTATGGGTGAATCAGTCCCTGCGCATCAGGGGAACAATGCGGAGTTAGAGGTCGTTGGAGTGAAAGCCCCGCAGTTTTCCTTTACTCGGCTGGATGGCGCTGATCCCGCGCTTGGGGTTGAAATGGCTTCCACCGGCGAAGTGGGTTGTCTTGGAGATGATTTCGAGGAAGCCTTTTTGAAAGCGTTGCTGTCTGTCGGTTATCGTATGCCTGTGGAAAATGTTCTCCTGTCAACGGGTCCGGTTGAGTCAAAGGCCGCCTTTCTCAAATGGGCTCGTCTGTTGGTCCAGATGGGCATGACATTATATGCTACTCAAGGGACAGGAGAGTTTTTGGCCTCGGAAGGGATGGATGTGACGATATTGCATTGGCCGTTGGAGGACCGAATCCCGAATGTGTTGGACTACATGGGCGAAGGGCAAATTGACCTTGTAATCAATATCCCCAAGAATTTCCAAGCAGCGGAATTGACCAATGATTATCAAATTCGCAGAAAAGCGGTTGATATGAACATTCCACTCATTACAAATTTGCAATTAGCGGAACGGTTTATTGAAGCCCTTAGCAGAAAGACGATGGACGACTTGCACATTAAAAGCTGGGCGGAATACTAGGCGTGGGGTTTCCATTTCAAAACGAAACCGGAATTTTGTTGATACGTTGGCCGAATAATTTCAGGGTCTACCCTGGGTTATTTAAGGAAAATTTCCATTAAGATTCCATTTTTTTTTGCTCAATATTCGCATTTTTCCGATCATTTAAGGCTACATGCTCACTGACCTTCTTTGTGAAAAAAAATAACAGGAAGTCATTGACTTTTAAGGGGAAATTTAGTATTTGAGAGATTGAATTTTGTCCCTTCCATACTATTTCAAATCACAACCCATATATTGGCCAAGAGGAACAGGGTCGCTATGTGCAGAAAGAGTGGTTCATGATACCAACGGTCAGACTCAAAATGTTGGTAATATTGGTTTTCGTCTTTGCGGTTGCGTTTCCACTGTCCCAAGTCCAGGCCAAACTTACTTTGGATGGCTCCCTGTCTGTCTCTGAACGATATACGGACAACCTCTTCTTTACTTTTGCCAATAAACGTGATGATTTTGGAACCATTGTGACCCCAAGATTTACCTTGGGTTTTAGCACTAAGGATATCGTGTTGAGAGGGACGTATGCGGCCAGTGCCCAATTTTATGTTAACAATACCCGGGCGAACACTGTGGCCCAAAGCACCAATTTTTATATTGATCTTCCATTCATCAATAGAATTTCCAAGCGGTTGGAAGTGAGTGTGAACGAATCCTTCAATCTTAGCCCTTCCCAACCGGGCTTTTCAGGGAATGGAAGTCGATTTGGTAGTGGCAGAGGTTTTGGTGGTGGCAGCGGTTTTGGTGGTGGTGGCAGCAGTTTTGGCGGTGGTGGCAGCGGTTTTGGTGGTGGTGGCAGCAGTTTTGGCGGTGGCGGTGGCGCTGGGGTTGGGGGTATTGGAGGTATTGGAGGTTTAACCGGGAACTCCTTGAACAATCAGGGGATTTTTAATCGGCGGGGAACGACGTCATTTCAAAATCGCGCCAGAATTCGAATTGGTTATAATTTTACTCCACGATGGGATGGAAATGTTCAATACTCGAATACCTTTCGAGGGGGCTTTCAAAAATCCATTCGTCATATAATTCGAACAGGACTATCGTTTGGCCTTACCGAAAATACGAAGATTAATGCTAGATATAGTCTCCGTATTACTGAATTTAACGCGAGTGGAACCACATCATCTAATCCCCAAGCTCCAGGTAGTAGTGGATCTTCAACAAGTCACTCTCTAAAGCTTGGCGTTAATCATCAATTAACACCCACGGTCACCATGAATGGGAGGGGTGGGGTCTCGGTATCGAGAACGGTCGTAGGAACAACTCGGTTGAATTTTACGGGAAGGGGAGGTATCTCCAAAACCTTTTCCGATGGGGTGATCAGTTTCCGGATCAATCAACGAATTGGAACTGGTGGAGGATTGGCGGCTTCGACGACTCTGAATCAAAATGTTGTATTCAGGGCTTCAAAAACAATTACGCGTTATATTAGCGGATTCCTCAATTTTGGTTATGGCAGAAACCGTTCATTAGCTGGACGGACTATTAAAACTGATTCGTACCAATTCCGGGGTGGAGTCAATGTGAAAATTTTAGAATGGCTCAGTGGAGGCGTGACGTATTCCTATAGGAATCAGGATTCCAGTGGACAATTTGGGCGTTCAGCTCAAAGTAATTCTATTTTTGTTGGATTAACCGCCATAGCAGACACCTTTACATTTTTTAAATAATCGGTTTTGCCTTTTCCTTCCTTCTCGATTTTCTCGTTTCACCTTTCCACACATCAATTTCGTTGAGTTGAACTGATAATCATCTGGTTATCGGTGGTTTCTTTTCGATTTTTCCTTCTCTTCATTCAACGTCCAGTTTCCACCATATGAAGAATAAACGATCAATCGGACTTTCGGTTGTTGTGCCGATTTTCAATGAGGAGGAGAGCATTCCTCAATTGTATGCCTCTATTCAAACGGCCTGCGAAAAGACGGCGGAGATATATGAAATCATCTTTGTTGATGACGGCAGTCGAGATGGAAGTTTTCGGCAGTTAACGAGGTTTTATCATGAGGATCCTCATGTGAAAGTGATTCGCTTTCGAAAAAATTATGGACAAACGTCCGCTATGGCTGCGGGGTTTCGAGCTGCGCGTGGTGATATCGTGGTGAGTATGGACGGCGATTTACAAAATGACCCCACGGATATTCCTCGACTCTTGGCGAAGATTGACGAAGGATATGATGTGGTGTGCGGGTGGAGAAAAGATCGAAAAGACAAACTCATCTCGAGAAAAATTCCCTCTCGTATTGCCAATTGGATCATTGGGAAAATCACTCAAGTACCGATTCATGATAATGGATGCTCACTCAAGGCCTATCGAAAGAAAATCATTAAGCAGGTTTCCTTGTATTCCGAGCTCCATCGATTTATCCCTGCCATGTCGAGCCTTGCTGGCGCCCGCATCGCGGAAATTGTCGTGACACACCATGCCAGGCAGTTTGGAACAAGCAAATATGGGATTTCTCGGGCTTGGAAAGTATTTTTAGACCTATTTCTTATTAAATTGCTTACGGGATTTGCCGCACGGCCAGCGTTATGGTTCGGCTTGGGTGCCTTCTTTGCGGTGTTATTTGGTCTGGGCGGATTGTTGGGGAGCATGACCGTCGGCATATTCAATATCACCTTGCCGACGGTTGCCTTACTCTTTTTCTCTATGGCAGGGCATTTAATGGTTATGGGTATCATAGGTGAAATTATCGTCAATGCTGGAAATTATCGTCCGGCCAAAATGATTGTGGTGCAGAAGTAGTCGCGACAGATTTCCCATTTTTGTAGGAGTTTCGAGTATGGCGGTGTTAACCAAAGAATCCTCAATCGTTCCCAACTCAATTACCCTTGGTCGATCAAAAGGGGTAGGGGTTTCCCTTATCGTTCCCGTCACAGAGCGGTGCGAGGATCTTGAAGAGATCTTTCGCGTGCATCGGGACATTTTGGATCGTCGCGGAGTGACCAGCGAATGTATTTTTGTCGTGGATCAGGAATTTGAACGAGACGCCGACACGGTTCGTGCACTTGCGCACCATGATGATTCAGTGCGGGTGATCCAATTGTCTCGAGCGTTTGGTGAGGCCACAGCTCTTGGAGTAGGGTTTGAACAGGCGGTAGGAGACATTGTGGTGAGTATGCCATCCTATTTTCAAACGACTCCCGAGGGCTTGGATGCTCTTCTGGATGCTTTAGAGGGAGAATGTGATGTCGCGATTGCCCGACGTTGGCCACGTGATGATAGTTGGATCAATAGATTACAAAACGCCGGATTTCATTATGTCGTTCGTCGGTTTACGGGTGTGACCTTTCATGATTTAGGTTGTGGTTTGAAGGGCATGAAGAAGCATGTGGCGCGGGAAATTCCACTGTATGGGGATTTACATCGATTTCTACCATTATTCGCCTATCAGCGAGGTTTTCGGGTTCGGGAAGTCGATGTCTCTCAACACCAGGCGGACCAATCGACCCGCCTGTATAAGCCTGGAGTCTATCTTCGCAGACTATTGGATATCCTCACCATTGTGTTTTTGTTTAAATTTACCAAAAAGCCTCTCAGATTTTTTGGATTAATCGGATCGGGCTTGTTTGCCATGGGATTTGGGTTATCTTTTTTTCTTGCCCTGGAACGTTTGGTGGGGGTGAGTGGTCTTGCGGATCGGCCCATATTGATTCTGGGAGTATTATTAATGGTGTTGGGGGTGCAAACCGCATCAATCGGCCTATTGGGAGAAATTATTATTTTTACCCATGCCCGTAAGATGAAAGATTACGCCATCGAGAAATTCCTTAAATGAAGAAACCCGTCCACACCTCCTCCTGACTGATGTGCTTTCATCAGTTGTATGGCCTTGAGCCGTTTTAATCCTAGCCTCTATCAATCCTAAGTAATTCGATACTTACCTTTTATGTCCTTAGTAAGGGGGAATGAAGCATGCCGTCTACCCTATCAGATTCCAAAAAAATTGAAAAAACTAGAGGGTCTCAACGTGGAGCCGTTTCCGGGGATCATCAGGGCGGCCCCTCTACGTCTAAAGCGACTGTGTGGGGTCATATTCAGATCTCTCGTATTGATCATTGGTTTAAAAATGTCTTTGTGCTCCCCGGCGTCGTGGTGGCGATTGGGATGGATCCTTCTTTGCTTTCGGTCTCCGAACTTCCTATGCGACTGTTCCTTGGCTTACTTTCAATTTGTTTAGTGGCATCGAGTAACTATGTGGTTAATGAGGTGCTCGATGCACCCCATGATCGTCTACACCCCACGAAATGTAAGCGTCCGGTCCCCTCAGGAAAAGTGAACATTCCCATGGCCTATGTTCAGTGGCTTGTTTTGATGGTGATTGGTATGGGGGTTGCGTTTCAGATATCGGTGCCCTTTGCTATCACAATGTTTGTGTTATGGGTCATGGGATGTATCTACAATATCCCACCGGTACGAAGTAAGGATCTTCCCTATTTGGATGTTCTGTCAGAGGCCGTGAATAATCCTCTCCGGATGTTAGCAGGCTGGTATATTGCTGGGGCGTTGATGGTTCCTCCGACATCTCTCCTCCTGAGTTACTGGATGATTGGGTGTTACTTTATGGCGATGAAACGGTTTGCGGAGTATCGTCACATTGATGACCCGGTTCGAGCGGCCGCCTATCGAAAGTCATTTTCTTTTTATACGGAACCTCGCCTATTGGTGTCTGTGATGTTTTATGGGTCAGCAGCGATGTTATTCTTCGGAAGTTTCCTTATTCGGTATCGTTTCGAATTGATTCTTTCATTTCCCATGCTTGCACTCGTCATGGCGGCGTATTTGAGTTTGGCGTTTAAAGAAGATAGTGCTGTGCAAAGACCGGAGGGGTTGTATCGAGAACCGGCACTCATGGCCGCCGTAATTAGTTGTACCCTTGTGATGGCCTTGCTGATGTTCACGGATATTCCCGCTTTGTATGAGGCCTTTAATCCCACCGTTCCCATGGCTCAATAACGGGTAGCTGCAGAATCATCACCTTGACTTCTGATGAGGTCGTGCCATTCATGAATAATTGTTCGCCGTTTTGGTCAACCCTTCATTCAGATATATTACGCTTTGCAGATGAAGGACAAGGAATGCGCGGAATTGTGCGTGGGTTGTTAGCTCAAGGGTTTTGGGCCATCCTCGTTTATCGAATATTTCGATGGTTTCACGAACGGGGCATTCCGACTCAACCAATTCGGTTTTTTGTCGAACGAACCATTGAAATCTTGACTGGCATTTCTATACCTGCGCAAGCCACTATTGGCAAAGGTCTGCGAATTCAGCATTTCGGAGGAATTTTCATTCATTCGGATGTAGTCATTGGGGAAGGCTGTACCATTTACCAAGGTGTCACTTTAGGGGATCTTGGTGGATGGGGTGGAGTTCCTCATGTGGGAAATCGTGTCATTATGGGCGCTGGGTCGAAGCTGGTTGGCCCAATTGAGGTTGGGGATGATTGTCGAATAGGGGCTAATGCTGTCGTGCGGACAACGGTCCC
>Ga0114931_10010516_pt1 | contig 11011 bp, 10 predicted proteins | sample 2SBtaG_FD_89579 | JGI IMG/M metagenome (GOLD analysis project Ga0114931, IMG submission 89579) | Deep subsurface microbial communities from Kolumbo volcano to uncover new lineages of life (NeLLi) - 2SBTROV14_V59a metaG | ecosystem: Environmental > Aquatic > Marine > Volcanic | place: Kolumbo...
CTCACCCGCGAAGCGGCCCAGCGGTTGAACCTCGTCTCCGACTACACCTACACGCTCGAGACGATTATCCAGGCTGGCAAGAAGCGCCTGTCCATCACGCACGTCAGAATCGAAGCACGCCAGACGCGCCCGAGCCGTCTCATCCGCTCGAACTGGGACTACGTCAAGCGATCGGCGGCCACGATCGTCCGTATCTACGCGATGTACGAACCGCTCAAGTTCTTCAGCTACGTGGGCGGAGCGTTCGTCGTGCCCGGCGTCGCCCTCTCGCTTCGCTATCTCTATTTCCGGGAGATTCTCGGAGAGGGACAAGGCCACATACAGTCGGTGGTTCTGGCGGGCGTGCTCTTGATTCTGGGTTTCATGATTTTCCTGATCGGGCTCGTGGCGGATATCAACGCTTCCACGAGACGCCTGCTCGAAGAAGCGCTCTACCGGCAGCGCAAGCTCGAGGATCGGCTGGACGCCGAAGCCGCCGAGCGCGAAAAGCAGGAAGCGCATCGATGACGATATCCGAGAGGACGAGCGTTCTCATTCCCGCCTATGAAGAGGAAAGTGCGATCGCCGACATCATCGCCGAGATTCGAGCGCTCGGGCGCTGGAAGGAGATCCTCGTCGTCGACGACGGCTCGTCGGACCGGACGGCGGAGGAAGCGAGAAAGGCCGGAGCGAAAGTCATCCGCCACCCCTACAACAAAGGAAACGGCGCGGCCGTCAAGAGTGCCGTCCGCGCCGCCGAGGGTGATTTCATTCTCCTGATGGATGCCGACGGCCAGCACCCTCCCGCGGAGATCACGAAACTCATCGACAAGCTGCCTGACTACGACCTCGTCGTGGGAGCGCGGTCCTTCGGGGGCCAGGCGACGCTCTCGCGAGGACTCGGAAACGGCGCCCTGAACCGATTCGCCTCCATGCTCTCTGGATTTCGCATCACCGATCTGACTTCCGGGTTTCGTGCGGCGCGCCGAGATCGATTCCGAGAGTTCGTGCACTTGTTTCCGAACGGTTTCAGCTATCCGGCCACGAGCACCCTCGCCTTCATCAAAGCAGGCTTCAACGTCACCTTTGTCCCGATCGAAGGCAAGAAGCGCGCCGGACACGAGAAGAGCAAGATGCGCCCATGGCGCGAGGGGTGGCGATTCGTCATGCTGATCCTCAGGATGGTCACGCTGTTCTCTCCGCTGAGAATCTTCTTCCCGATATCCCTCGTTTTCTTCCTGTTGGGTTTCGGCTACATGGTCTACACGATCGTGGACGAGATGCACGTCACGAATACCTCCGTGCTGCTCATCACCGGCGCGGCTGTTCTGTTTCTCTTCGGCCTCCTCTCGGAGCAAATCGCGGCTCTACGTTTCGAGAAGACGGACCGCGAATAATCACCGCCAGCCAGAATCGCGCGAATCACGCTCTGGAGCCAACGAAAAGCTCCCCGGTAGAGACACGGAGCGCGCAGAGAAAAAACGGGGATGGCGTTCTCGGCGTCTCTGCGGTGAGGTTTTCTCTCGCGTTTTTGGCATCCCGCTATACGTCTAGCTGTCCGACGTCTTCCGCGCGGTCCATGATGAAATGGAATCGCGCTGCGGGATCCTTTCCCATCAGATCGGAGATGACGCGATCGGTTCTGAGAGGGTCGCCGATGCTGACACGCAAGAGTCGCCGCGTCTTGGGGTTGAGCGTCGTTTGCCACAAGACCTTGGGCATCATCTCACCGAGCCCCTTGAACCGGGTGATGTCCACTCTCTTGCCCTTCCCGTGCGTCTCGAGAATGCGCGTCTGCGCGTCATCATCGGCGGCCCAAAAAGTCTCCTTGCCGATGTCAATCCGGTAAAGCGGCGGTTGAGCGATGAAGACCCGGCCAGCACGGATGAGCTCGGGCATGTGGCGGTAGATGAATGTGAGCAAGAGCGTCGTGATGTGGTGCCCGTCCGCGTCCGCATCCGCGAGCAGAATGAGGCGTTGGTAACGGAGCTTCGAGATATCGAAGCTCTGCCCGAGTCCACAACCGAGCGCCTGCACGAGATCGGCGAGCTCTTTGTTCTCTAGAACCTTGGCGAGCGAAGCTTGCTCGACGTTCAAGACCTTACCGCGCAGCGGCAACACCGCCTGGCGCGCGCGCTCGCGACCCTGTTTCGCCGAGCCGCCAGCGGAGTCGCCTTCGACGATGAACAGCTCGGTGTCCGTCGAGCGCGTCGCGGTGCAATCGGCTAGCTTTCCGGGCAACATGAGGCGCGCTTTCGTCGCCGTCTTGCGTGTAATCGCCGCCGAGGCCGCGCGGGACGCTTCGCGCGCTCGCGCGGCGAGAATGATGCGTGCGATGATGGCTTCAGCCGTGGAACGATGGTGATTGAGCCAGAGCTCCAGGGCCGGTCGCACGACGCCGTCCACGTACTGCTGCACCTCAGGATTGTTCAGGCGGTCCTTCGTCTGCCCCTGGAACTGGGGGTCCGTGATGAACACGCTCAGGATCCCCACGAGGCCTTCCCGGATATCGTCCGCGGAGATCGAGACACCTTTGGGGGAAAGCTTGTGGGTCTCGATGAAATTTCTCACCGCTTTGCCGAGCCCCGAGCGAAACCCGTTCTCGTGGGAGCCCCCCGAGCCCGTCGGCATCCCGTTCACGTAGCTACGCAGGTGCTCGTCGGTGGACTCCGTCCACTGGAGCACGAGCTCGAGCCTCGTCCCGTCCGCGCCCTGTGCTCGCTCGAGTGGAAAAGGCATTTCATTCACGGGTTTCGCGTGCCGCTCCTGAAGGATACGATCCAGGTACGCACCGATTCCTTCCTCATGATGGAAGACGAGCTTCTGTTTGGCAGCCTCGTCCACAAAAGTAATGCGTACCCCTTTGTGGAGGTAGCTCGTCGTCTCGAGGCGCTCTCGAATGACGTTTGGGTTGAACCGCGTCTTGGGAAAAATCTTCGGGTCGGGGTGAAACGTGATCGTCGTACCCGAGCCACGGCCCCGGCCCTTCTTCCGGAGCTTCGTCACCGGTTTTCCCGCCTTGAACTTCATCTCGTAGACGCTACCGCCACGTTTGACGCTCGCTACGAGCTGGGAGGAGAGAGCGTTCACGACGGAAGCGCCGACGCCGTGGAGGCCGCCCGCCGTCTTGTAGTTTTGTCCGTCGAACTTGCCACCCGCGTGGAGCGTCGTGAGGATGACTTCGAGGGCGGGTTTTTTCGCGCGGGGATGGCGATCGATGGGAATCCCGCGCCCGTCGTCCGAAACCGTAATCGAAGAGCCGTCGCCGTGAAGGGTCACGCGGATGTCGGTCGCGAAGCCGTTCATGGCTTCGTCGACGCTGTTGTCGAGAATCTCCCAAATCAGGTGATGAAGCCCGTGCGAAGATACGCCCCCGATGTACATGCCGGGGCGTTTTCGGACCGGCTCGAGCCCCTGCAAAACCGTAATGTCTTTTGCGGTATAGCTCGCCATGTCGTCAGTCGTTAGTCTCCAGGACCAGCTTCTGGAAGCGGCGCTGGCGCCGTCACCTCGGGACGCTCGATTGCCGTGAGCCGGCCGTTTTTCAAGAGCTCGCGGCCACGGCCCGCACGGGACGTCCGCGCGTACCGCCCGGTGCTGATCGTCTTGCGCGCTCCGCGATTGGTGATGACGACGAGTTTGTCCTCGTGGCTCGAAGCAGCCGTGAAACCGATGACGCGGTCGTCCTTCGCGAGCTTGATGAGAATCGTGCCGCGCCCCGTGCCCTCGAGATAGTTGATCTCTTCCGCCTTGCACAAGAGCGCGCGGGCTCTCGCGCTCGCGACGAGGATCGTCTCGTCGCCGCCGATCGGGAGCACGCCCACGACCTCCGCCCCCTTGCCGAGCCGCGCGAAACGCCGCCCGTTGCGCGTGCTCGGGTCGAGAAAAGATTCCAGGCCGCACCGGAACGCATAGCCGTCCGTCGTGACGACGACGGCGTGGGTCTCTGGGGCGTAGTCAGGCTGGGCTTCGTCGACGAAGACGTTTCCGATGGCGCGCGGATCGAGACTGAACGCGCTGACGATGCGCTCACCATCTCGGAGCTTGAAGAGCTTCTGAATGGGAACGCCGTGTCCCGTCGTCGCGGGAAGGTCGATGATGCGGGAGGTATAGGCATAGCCGAAGTTCGACCAGAACCCGCAGCTCGCGCGCGTGCTTCCCGCGAAACACGCCATGACGCCGTCGCCTTCCCTGAGTCTCGTCTTCGCAGGGTCCTTGATCTCGCGCTGGCGCTTCACCCAGCCATCCGTCGTGACGAGCACATGGTTGTCCTCGGCGACGATGAAATCGTCCGCGGTGAACGACGGCTCGTCCTTGACGGACTCGATGATCGTGCGCCGCGGGTCGGCGGCGCCGTAGCTCTTCTGGATCTCGACGAGCTCCTTTTTGACGAGCTTCCAGCGGGCCTCCTCGTTCTTGAGAAGCCGTCGGATCTCGGCGGCGCGCTTTTTCCTTTCGAGAAGCTCTTTCCGCACCATCAGGATCTCGAGCTTCGCCAGACGATAGAGCTTGAGCTCCAAAATCGCCTCCGTCTGCTCGGCGTCGAGAGGGTACTTGGCCATGATCTTTTTGGCAGCGTCTTGTTTTCCATCCGAGCGTCGAATGATGCGGAGAATCTGATCGAGCCCATCGAAAACCGTTTCGAAACCCTCGAGGATATGGATGCGCTTTTTCAAGCGCTCGAGCTCGTTCTCGAGCCGACGGGTGACGACGTCCATCCTGAAGTGGAGGAAGTGCCAGAGGATCTCGCGAAGCTCCAGCCTCTCGGGTCGACCCACCTCGGGGTTTTCGGTCGGCACCAGGCACGTCAAGTTGACGCTGAAGTTCGACTGGAGCGGCGTGTTCTTGAACAGGTAGGCGAGGACTTTGTTCTCGTCGGCACCCTCTTTGATGCTGAGCTGGATCCGCACGTCATCCGTGGATACGTCCTTCACGTCGAGGAGTAGCGGCATCTTTCGTGACACGACGACGTCGGCGATGCGCTGCACGAGCTGGGACTTGTTGACCATGTAAGGAACCGACGTGACGTAGAGGTACTTCGTGCCCCGCTTGGTTTCCCCGGGCTCGACGACGGCACGCATCCGGATCGTGCCACTTCCCGTTTCATAGATGCGTTTGATCTCCTCCGCGTCGTTGAGAATCTGTCCGCCCGTCGGGAAGTCCGGACCTTTGATGAAGCGACAAAGCTGACGCGTGGAAAGCTCTTTGTCCTGGAGCTGCGCGTCGAGCATCTTGACGAGTGCAGTCAGGATCTCGTCGAGATTGTGAGGGGGGATGTTGGTCGCCATGCCCACGGCGATACCGGTCGCCCCGTTGACGAGAAGCGCCGGGATCTTCGTGGGCAGCACGACGGGCTCGGATTTCGTGCCGTCGTAGTTGGGACGAAAGTGAACGGTACGCTGGCCGATCTCGCCGAGTATCTCGTCGCACACCCGCGAGAGACGGCACTCGGTGTAGCGCATCGCCGCGGGAGGATCCCCATCGAGCGAGCCGAAGTTACCCGAGCCTTGAACGAGAGGCAGCCTCGTTGCGAAAGGCTGCGAGATGCGAACGAGAGCGTCGTAAATCGCGCTGTCGCCGTGCGGGTGGTAGGAGCCCATGACATCCCCGACGACTTTGGCGCATTTCCGAAACTTGGCGTCCGCCGTCATCCGCTGCTGCCACATCGTGTAGAGGATCCGGCGCTGGACGGGCTTCAGGCCATCTCGAACGTCCGGCAGAGCGCGCGAGGTGATGACCGAAAGGGCGTAGTTGAGATACCGCGCCTCGGCGGCTTCGTAGAGCTCGACGACCGCGGCGTCGGCGGCACCACCTCTCGGCGCCGCGACGTCATCGAAGGAGAGCTGTTTCGGGCGGCGTGCTCGCCGCACCGGCGACGCGTTCGTCGTCTCTTGGGGTTTGGTGCCTTTCGACGAGCTCTTTTTCTTCTTCGGTGTTCCTTTCTTGGCCGATTTTTTCGCCAATGCGCCCGTTACCTCCTCGTTGCAGTAGTAAGTTAGAGAAAAGAGAAGGGAATCGCAAGTCTAGGCAAAAAGCGTCCTGAACAGTTGCAGAGTACCCATCATCGCGAAGAACACCAGAAACAGGAACAAGCTCACGCCAACGAGCAGCGCCACGACCGTTGCCGCCCTCGGCCGAGACAGCTTGCCGGCGACCTCCAGCGTGAGCGCGGACACGACCGCCAGGTAGAGAAGCGCGAAGAAACCTAGAAACGGCCCGAGTATCGGCACGGCCTGCACCCATTGGACCGGAGCCGCGAGACCCAGAGGACGATAGAGCTCGAGAAAACTCGATTTTGATCCGAACAACCGCGACAACACGTTCAAGATTCCGATGAGCACGAAGGAGAGGAGCGTGACCAATATCGGTCCGAACACGAGAGCATGGAAACTGTACTGCCCGGCACCGATGGCGAGTCCCGCGACCGCGAAGAAAAGCAACGCCGGAACGAGCGCGTCTTCGTCCTTGGAAACGCTCCGAATCGTCTCGGTGTCGAGCTGAAGGATCTGGATTCCCTTTTGCAAGTAGCTACCGAAGTCCATACGCACGCCTCGTTTCGACTCCGCCGGAGCAGAAGTGGGCTCGACCATCATCAATCATCCCTCGGCCAGGAGGCAGACACTCTCACGCCGTCGCCAACGAACAAACCCAGCCCCTGAGAACCGCACCTTCATCAGCGCCGCGTCTCCCTCGAATCGCACGCAACCTGATCTCCAAAATCGGGAACGGCCTATCTTACCAGAAACAAAGTGACTCCCACCCTATCGAGTGCGTAAAAGATACACCTAGCCCCCAAGGAGTGTGTCCTATATGACACACTCCACTCGACAGCTGCGGGTGGGTTTTCGTAAGATATAGCTCTGCATGGATTTAGAAGCGTCGTCGCATGACCTTGGATGGCACGATAGTTGCTTTGGGTGCAGGATTGACACCGGGGGACTTCGGGAACCTTACAGCGAATGCACAAGCAGAAAACCCTCAAACAATCTACGAGCTGCATCGGAACAGGACTCCACTCGGGCCGTAAGGTTCGACTGAGCCTCGAGCCCGCGGCCGCCGACACCGGCATCGTCTTTCGCCGCACGGATCGCGACAACATCCGGATTCCGGCGACGGCGCCCCATCTTTCCCAGATCAACCACGCCACTTGCCTGGCGCGGGACGGCGTGAGCATCGAGACGGTCGAGCATCTCCTGGCTGCGCTCCATGCGCTGGGCGTCGACAACGTCATCGTGGAGCTCGATGGAGCCGAAGTACCCATCATGGACGGGAGCGCGGCTCCGTTCATCTACCTCATCCACGAAGCCGGCATCAAGAAGCTGGCCTCGCCGCGACCGATCCTGAAGCTCACGAAACCCATCTCCGTCGTCGGAGACCGAGGACGTACCGTGGTGGCTTACCCGAGCGAGTCCTTGAAGCTGAGCTACACGATCAACTTCAACCACCCGCTTCTCCGGCATCAGGAATATTCCGCGGAGATCGACGAGACGAGCTTCGTGGAGGATATCGCTCCCGCGAGGACGTTCGGGTTCCTGAAAGACGTCGAGCTCATGCGTCAGGCCGGGCTCGCTCTCGGCGGCTCGCTGGACAACGCCATCGTTCTCGGCGAGACTGGCGTGCTCAATAATCCTCTCCGCTTCGCGGACGAGTTCGTGAGGCACAAGGTGCTCGACTTGCTCGGAGATCTCGTTCTCCTCGGCAAACCTCTCATCGCCCACGTCGTCGCGAGGCGCGCCGGACACGAGCTCCACTCCGAGCTCGTGAAGAAGATTCTCGGCTCGCCCGAGTGTTGGGAGCTCGTCGTCGAGTCGGCTCCGACACCAGCCACCGCTGCGGCGGGTGCGCCCGAGCCCGCTCTCCTCCGCACATCCAGATGAGACGATCTACTCCGGAACCTCGACGAAGGCCTTCACCCGAACCGTCCGAACCCGCGCGGGATCGTTCGAAGCCACCGAGATGCTCCTGTTGATGACCCCTTTGTACTTCCGGGTCTCGAGGGTCACGCGGAGCGTCGTCGTCCCACCGGGTTTCACCACGCGAGATGCCGCGATGGCGGCGGTGCAGCCGCAAGACGTCGCAATCCGCTGAATCTCCAGGTCTTCGGTTCCGACGTTCGACACGGTGAACTCGTGAACGAGCTCCTGATCCTGCCGGACGTCCCCGAAATCGTGCTCCTCCGGTTCGATTTCCATGCGCGGACCGCTCTTCGTCTTGCCCCTCTGGGCCGCCGTACCCGCCGTGGCCACAACGAGAGCACCCGTGAGCAGGACTAGAACAAACCCCCGAGTCCCTTTCATCCTCCTCTTCATCTTCTTCATCATCATCATCGGGCGCCGCCGGTCACTCCTTCGAATCTTCGTCCTTTTCAGCCCGTCCCGTGAGTTTCTTCATGTACGCCCCGAGACGCTCATTCTCGTACGTCACGGTATTCAAAAACAAACTCTCGACGAGGTACTGCTTTCGAGCATCCTCATCCATGGAGTCGACGATATGAACGATTTCGTTCATCATGTCGTCGAAGCTCGCCTTCAGCTCACGCTTCAGTGCGACCTCTCGATAAAGTGATTCCAGCATGTAAAGAAGCTCCCCATCGAGCGGAATCTCGTGTCCCGTTAGCATCTTGACTTTTTTCATGGCTTCGTCCCGTGCTCGTCGTCAGTCAACATTCAACATTCATCAGTCAATCAGTCGAAGCTCTCGAGTGCCGCGGATTCGTCGCGGTAGAGCTCCATGAAGTTGTGGAGACCGGTCATGCTGACCATGGTCTCGACGCGTTCCTGAAGTCCGACGAGTTTGATCTGTCCCGATTCCTCGGCGACGGAACGATAGATGTCCATCAAACATCCGACCGACGCGCTGTCGATATAGCTGACGGCGCTCAGGTCGAGGCACAACTTCGTCGCACCGCCTTCGATGACCGCCGAAACCTCGGAGAAGAATTTGCTGAGCATGGCGTAGACGAGCCGCTCCTCCTGGACGCGAACGATCTTGACGTCGCCGTGAGTTTCGATTCTTAGGTTCATGATACTTTTCCTGCCGACTCGGCTCGGGTTTTGTTTCGGTTGGCCGCGGCGACCAGGGCCCTACCGAGCTCGAGTCGTCCGCGATTGATCCTGCTCTTGACGGTTCCTTCCGGAAGCTGCAACTGCTCTACGATTTCCTGATACGTCAACCCTTTGATGTCCCGGAGCACAACGGCTTGCTTCAGCTTGGCCGGGAGTTGGGAGAGCGCTTCGAGAATCATCTTTCTCTTGTCCCGTACTTCGACTGCGCGGTGAGGGTCGAATCTGCCCGACGCGAAATCTTCGAGCTGTAGCTCACGCTGCACCAGCATCTCCCGTTCCCGACGACCGCTTCGATAGTGATCGATGCAGTGATTTCGGCTGACCGAGTATAGCCAGGTCCCGAAATCGGCGTTGGCATCAAACTTGTCCAGAGATCGGAAGACTCTGAAGAATATCTCCTGCGTCAGGTCCTGCGAATCTTCGTATTTCCCCGTGAACTTATAAGCAATACCGAAAACGCGGCGGCGAAATCGGCGGACAATCTCTTCCCACGCTCGCTCCTTTCGCGCTCCGTTTCGGGAGCACAGTCGGATGAGCTCTCGATCTTCGAGATGCGCAAAGTCGCTCGCTTCATCGCCGTCGCCGTGCACGCGTTTATCCTGAAAAAGATGTCCCGCCGACCCTCAGCCAGCCCGGGGCCGACCCTCGACAACCTCTCGGAACCAATCAGCTCACCGCTTGGGAAACTCTGGCCTTCTGGCCGTGATCCAGGCAGTGTACCAGAAGCTGGCCGTATCGAGCGCAGCCGCTTTGAGAAGCTGTTTGAGGAGCGGCTCCGCTTTCAACCACATGTTGTCGTAGTAGAAGCGATCGTAGCTCTTGACTCCCAACCGGGACGAGTAGTCGAAATAAAGGAGGTTGTCCACCCAAATATAGCTCTTGCGAGGGATCGAGAGCGCGTAGTTTTCCGGGTAGTCCAGAAGGATAGCCGACGGCGTGTCGATCTTTAACTTGCCGCTGAACACCTCGAGAAGACGCGAGTCGAACCGCTCGCGTAGACCCTGCTGTCCGGTAGGCTCACCGTCACCGTTCTGAGAGACGTTCACCGGCGAGTACATGGCGCCGACATAGTGAGCGATTTCCGCCGATCGCTGGATCACGGCGTCGTAGTCGGCATTCTTGTGCGCCTCGATGAGCGCGTGGTAGCTGTCGATCAAGCGCCACGGAAGATCGCCGGCCTCCTCGAGAGCGTCTTCACCGTATTTGCGGACGGCGAGCTCCCGGTCGACCGGGAGATCCAGAAAGGGGAACGGCTCGAGCCGATCGACTTCGAACAGCAAGCGGGGAGGAAATTTCGTCGGATCGCTTGCGGTCTCGACGAGAGCCGGCTCTCGATCCTTGTAGAACTTTTCGAGGGGCCCATCCAGAGCCTCGATAGCTTTGTGCATGAACAGACGGACTCCCTCTTCGCTCCAGGAAAGCCCGACGTCGATACTACCGGCCAGGACGAGTGCCGTCGCCGTCATAACGAATATCCTTCTTGCCATCGTGAGCGTGACTCCTCGATAAGAAACTGGGCGGCGCTGCGGATGACGGCCGCGACACCTATTCTAGCAATCCTCGGCCGCGGGCCGAAAGCGGAGGGTTTCCCGAGGGCATCGTCGTCAGGGAACGCGGGCGAGGGTCAAGACGTCCACGGCCCCGACCCCTGACAATCCGAGGGCGGATGAAGCAGCATCAGCGGTAGCGCCCGTCGTGAGTATGTCGTCGACGAGAAGTACTTCTCGTCCCAGGAGCGATTGCGGGACGCGGGCGCGATACGCCGAGGCCGCGTTGGCTCGTCTCGCGGAGGCGGAGAGTCCCGCCTGAGGCGGGCACTCCTTGACCTTGACGAGGACCCGAGTACGAAGGGGGACCTCGATCACTCTTGCGACGGCGCACGCGACGCGCTCGGCCTGGTTGAAGCCCCGCGTACGGTAGCGGCCCCGGGAAAGCGGCACCGGAACGACGGCGGCATAGTCCCCGAG
>Ga0114931_10010517_pt1 | contig 11011 bp, 9 predicted proteins | sample 2SBtaG_FD_89579 | JGI IMG/M metagenome (GOLD analysis project Ga0114931, IMG submission 89579) | Deep subsurface microbial communities from Kolumbo volcano to uncover new lineages of life (NeLLi) - 2SBTROV14_V59a metaG | ecosystem: Environmental > Aquatic > Marine > Volcanic | place: Kolumbo...
ATCAGTGCCTGGCGTGGGGCCTGCTCGGCATCCAGGCGGCGGGCACGCCGGTCGTCTCCGTGATCCACCACCCGTTGCACATCGACCGCGAGGCCGACTTCGCGATCGACCCGAGCCTCAGGAAAAAGGTCAAGCGCACCCTCTACTTCCCGCTCCTCATGCAGCAGATCGTCGCGCCGCGGCTCGCGAAGATCGTGACCGTGAGCGAGGCCTCGCGCGGCGAGATCGAGCGCTATTTCGGCATCTCCCAGAAGGACGTGGGCGTCGTCCACAACGGCACCGATCTCGAGACCTTCCAGCCCACGCCCGGCCTGGAAATCGAGACCGATCTGCTGTTCGTGGGCCGCACCGAGGACCGCAAGAAGGGGGTGGGCACGCTGCTCGAGGCGCTCTCGCGGCTGCCCGAGCACGTGACGCTCAAGATCGTGGACGGCCGCATCCCCGAAGACGGCCTCGTACCGCGGCTGATCCGCAAGTTCGGCCTCGGACAGCGCGTGATCCTGCGCCAGGAGCTGCTGGACCTGTCGGATCTCGTCGCCCAGTACTCCACGGCGCGCGCCGCGGTGGTGCCGAGCTTCTTCGAGGGATTCGGGTTCCCGGCCAGCGAGGCCATGGCCTGCGGCCTGCCGGTGATCGCCAACGCGGCCGGAGCCCTGCCCGAGGTGGTGGGCAGCGACGGCCGCACGGGTCGGCTGGTGCCACCGCGCGACCCGCAGGCCCTGGCGCAGGCCATCGCCGAGGTCATCTCCGACCCCGCTCGGGCCGCCGCCATGGGGTGCGCGGCGCGCGAGCGCGTCGCCCGCCTGTTCCGTTGGGATCAGGCGGCAGCCGGGTTGGCGACGATCCTGGAGGAAACGGTCCGTGCTGCTCACCGTCGATCTCGAGCGGCTTAGGATTCGGCCCGGCGAGAAGCTTCTCGACGCGGGCTGCGGCGAGGGACGCCACTGCTTCGGCGCGCTCGAGCGCGGTGCCCGCGTCGTGGGGCTCGACCTGGACCGGCCGTCCTTGAAGGCGGCAGCGAAGCCCTTGCGCAATCGGGCCGAGGCGCTCGGCTCCTTGGGTGCCATGCTCCAGGGCAACGCCTTCGCGCTGCCCTTCCGCGACGAGAGCTTCGACAAGGTGATCTGTGCCGAGGTGATGGAGCACGTCCACGACTACCCCGCCGCGGCGCGCGAACTGGCCCGCGTGACGAAGCCCGACGGCGTCGTGGCCGTCACCATCCCGACGGCGACCAGCGAGAACCTCTACCTGCGTCTCGGCGACGAGTACTTCGAGTCGCCGGGCGGGCACATCCGGATCTTCCGCCCTCGCGATCTCGCGCGCGCCCTGGCCGACGCCGGCCTCGCCACGGTCGGCTGCGGCTTCGCCCACGGGTTCCACACGCCCTACTGGGTGCTGCGCTCGGTCATGCACCTGCCCGACGCGGACCAGAGCGCCCTCGTGCGCGCGTACCGAAAGTTCCTGATCCAGGCCACGGGCTCGCCCCTCATGACCCGGATCGAGCGCTGGCTCGACTGGGTCTGCCCGAAGTCGGTGATCCTCTACGCCGAGAAGCGCGGCAAGCGGCCCGCGCCGGCCGCGGGCTAGGGCGGTGGCACCGGGCGCCTGGGCCGACGCCCCGCTGCGCGTACTCTTCCTCGCCTACCGCGGCAACATGCGCTGCGGCGGGCAAGGGGTCTACCTGTGGTATCTGGCCCGCGAGCTCGCGCGCCAGGGTCACCGCGTCGACGTCTTCGTCGGACCGCCCTACCCCGCCGCCATGGCCTTCGCGCACTCGGTTCGCGAGCTTCCGGACGGCGAGTTCTGGGCAAAGTGGTTCGCCGGAGAGAAGGCCGCCTTCCGGCCCGAGGGCGGCTGGCTGCGGCTCTTCGAGCCGCTGTCGTTCTACGAGCTCGCCAGCAGCCGGCTGGGCTTCCTGCCCGAGCCCTTCGCCTTCAGCCTGCGCGCCTTTCGGGCCCTGGCCGCCCGCCTGCGGGCCGGCGACCGGTTCGACCTGATCCACGACGTCCAGACGCTCGGCTGGGGTCACCTGGCGACCCGAGGCCTGGGCCTGCCCATGGTGACGACGATCCATCACCCGCTGTCGGTGGACCGCAGGCACTCCTTCCAGCGCGACGAGACGCTGAGCGATGCCATCGGAACCATGCAGTTCCACCCCGTCGCGATGCAGGCCTTCGTCGCGCGCCGGCTCTCGCGCGTGATCACCTCCTCGCAGGTCTCGGCCCGCGCGATTGCGCGGGATTTCCGCGTCGCTCCCGAGCGCATCCGGAACCTCGCGAACGGCCTCGATACGGAGCTCTTCCGCCCCGACCCGGACGTCGCCCGCGACCCCCACGAGATCCTGTGCGTCGGGCGCGCCGGCGATCCGACCAAGGGTGTCGACACCCTGGTGGACGCCCTGGCGCTGCTCCCGCCGCCGGCGAAGGTCACCCTCGTGGACGAAGACCATCCGCTCCACCGCGCCCGCAAGCGGGCCGCCGAACGGGGCTGCGCCGACCGCCTGCACGTGACCGGCCGGGTCTCGGAGGCCGAGCTCGTCCGCCTCTACAACCGAGCCGGGCTGGTGGCCGTGCCTTCGAACTTCGAGGGTTTCGGGCTTCCCGCGGCCGAGGCGATGGCGTGCGGAACACCGGTAGTGACCAGCACCGCCGGCGCCCTGCCCGAGGTGATGGCGGCCGGCGGGGGCGGCCTGTTGGTCCCGGCGCGCGACGCGGAGGCCCTGGCCAAGGGCATTCGCACGCTGCTCGAGCAGCCCGAGGCGTGCCGCGAACTCGCGGCGCGGGCTCGCCAGCGGGTGATCGCGCGCTTCTCCTGGCCCGCCATCGCACGCCGCACCGTCGAAGTCTACGAGGAAGTGCTGCGCGAGCGGCGATCCGCCGGGGGGATCCGTGCGCGTCGTTGACCTCGATCGCGACATGTCGGACGTGATTCCCACGGGCACGACTCGCGACAGCGAGTACCTGTTCGCCCGCATGACCGAGGAGACCCTGGCCGCGACCCGGCCCGGGGACGGCCGCCGGATCCTCGACGTGGCGAGCGGCGTCGGCCAGGATGCCATCGCCCTCGAAGCCGCGGGGGCGCGGGTCGTGGGGGCCGAGCCCTCGCGCCGCATGATCGGCCTGGCCGAGCTCCAGGCGGCGAAGGCCGCGGGCCCGCTGCCCGCCTGGGTCCGCAGCTGGTCCGACGCGCTGCCCTTCGCCGACGACAGCTTCGACGCCGCCTTCTGCAAGGGCGCCCTCGACCACTTCGACCGACCCGAGCGCGCCATCGCCGAAATGGCGCGGGTCGTCCGGCCCGGAGGCCGCGTCGTCCTGGCGATCGCCAACTTCGACTCGCTCGCCTGCCGGACCTCGCGAGCCTTCGACGATTGGCGCGAGCGCACGCTCGGCCGGCCCATGCGGCGCGAACGCCGCGGCTACGACGTCCCGAGCGACCACTTCACGCGCTACGAGCTCGACCTGATGCGCGAGCAGGCCGAGCGCCACCTCGCCCTCGACGTGGTCCGCGGCATCTCGCTCGGATGGGGCCTGCCCGCCTGGACCCGAGCGTCGAGCCGGCTGCCGGAGCAGCTGGCCGGCGCCCTGCTGCGCGGCCTCGATCGGCTCGCCCGCGCCGCGCCGCGCCTCGCCGACGTGATCGTGCTGGCCGGATCCCCGCAGCGCCGGGGGCCCGCGGACCCAGCCCCAGGCTCCCTCGCGATGAACCCGAGGGCCGAACCCGAGGGACCCTCGCGATGAAGGCTCCGTGTCAGAGACGGCCGGCCACGAAGTTCGCGAGCAGGTCCGCCAGACCCGGGTCCACGGCATCGAACCGGATCCCGGCGCGCCCGGAGGCCGGGTCGGCCCAGGCGACGTGCCCGGCGAGCGCGAGCGGCAGGGCGATGCCGGGCAGCACGAACTCGCTCACGAGCTCGGCCGCCACGGGCGGTGGCCCCGACAGCTCCAGGCCGATCCCGTCCACCGACAGGTCGCAGCCCTCCGCCCGCAGCCGCTCCGGGCCGATCTGGAGCTCGACCCAGCCTCGGTAGGGTGCACGGCTGCGGCGGCGCGAGTCCATGAGGCCCTGCTACGCAAGATCCGTGCCCTGCCCTCCCTACGCGGAACGGCGGGAGAAACGGGTATGCTCCTCGGCCGGATGGTGAATTCTCTTCCCCAGAAGGGAAAATTCTTTCCCCGCGCCGCGGCGGCCGCGGCGGCGCCCGGCGTCGACCGGGGCGCATCCTTCCGGGTCATCTACGCCGCGATCTTCGCCTTTGCCGTCCTCTACGTGTTCACCGTGGAGGCCGCCCAGTGGCTGCTCCAACGCCACTTCGAGACGGTCGTGGCCGAGGCCGTCTCGGTCGATGCGACGCGGGCGCCGACGACCGGCGTCGCGAACGAGATCCGCCGCAACCTGCGCGAGACCGTGGCCCGCTCGGCCTGGGTGCGCATCGGGCGGGTTCGCGTGCTGGCCTTCGTCTACGGCGCCGATGGCGTCCTGATCCACCCGGCACCGGCCGTCCTGCCGGGCGTGCTCGATCCCGGCGCGGTCACGCGCGAGGCCTCCCGCATCCTCCCGGCCAGCTACGAGGTGTCGGTTTCGGTGCCTCACAACTCACTCCTGGCCGTCGGAATCCTCATGAGCTACGCGGCCACGCTCCTGTGGGCCCTGTACCTCTATACCCGTGCGCTCGGACGACAGGAGGAGCAGCGCCTGCTCGCCGCCGAGGCCGCGCACCAGGCGGCCGCCGCCCGCGTCGAGCAGATCGAGCGGGAGCTCGATCGGGCGCGCCGCAAGGCCGGCGAGCTCGACCCCGCGGAGACGCCCCACGCCGAGGAGATCCGGCAGCTGCGGGCCCAGCGCCGTGCGCTCCAGGACAAGCTCGCCGGACTCGCCCGACGCGAGGAGGAGCTTTCGGCCAAGGCCGCCCGCAGCCTCGAGCTCAACGAGGAGCTGCACACCCTGGAGGACCTGCTCGACGAGTCGCTTCGCGACGTGGACGAGAAGAATTCCGAGATCGAGCGGCTGCAACGCCGGGTCCGGAAGGCCGAGAAGAGCGCGCCGAGCGCGGCCAAGGGCGCTCGGACCGGCCGCGAGACCGAGCATCTCGGCCGACGCCTGCGAACGCTGTACAAGAACCTCGAGGTCGACGAGCGGGCGCTCGCCGACCTGGTGGCGCTTCGCGATCGGACCATGCAGCTGAAAGCGGAGGAGGCGCTGAAGCGGCTGTCGGACGAGGCAGAGAACGCGGCAGTGCGACGCAAGGTGGGGGGACTGCCGCCGGGGCTGCCCTGCTTCGAGATGGGGTTCGCGGGCAAGGGGCGGCTCTACTACACCCATGGGCGGGCCCGACGGTTCCGGCTGCTCTGCGTGGGTGCGAAGAACACCCAGAAGCCGGATCTCGAGTATCTGTCGAAGGTGGTTCGAGAGGCGTAGCGCTGTCCGAGCTGGCTCGAAAGGCGTAGCCGAGCGCGGGCGGAGGCTAACGGAGGGCGGAGCGGAGCTCGGCCTTCAGGTCGGCATCGTCCCAGGGCTTGGGGATCAGAACCTGCACGCCCAGGGCGTCGAGATCTCGCTGCTGCACGGCCTCCGGCCAGCCGCTGATCAGCAGGCGCGCCGCGCCCGGGCGGCGACGCCGCGCCTCGCCCAGGATCTGGAGTCCCGTCATTCCGGGCATCTTGTGGTCCGAGAGGATCGCGTCGATCTCGCGCTCGTCGAGCAGTGCCAGCGCCTGCTGGGGCGTGGAGGCCGTCAGGATCTCGTAGCCCTCCTTGCGAAGCGCCCGACGCAGCGCCGAGAGGACGCGGATCTCGTCGTCGACGATCAGCAGGACGGGCTTCACGAACCCGGCCCGGCCGGCGTGGCGGGCAGCAGCACGCGGAAGGTCGAGCCGGCACCCTCCCGACTCTCCGCCTCGATCCGGCCGCCGTGGGCCGAGACCAGGTGGAACGCCGTCGACAGACCCAGGCCGGTCCCGGCTCCGACTTCGCGCGTGCTGTAGAACGGATCGAACACCCGGGCCAGGGCTTCGGGCGCGATCCCGATGCCCTGGTCCTGGACCGAGACGACGATCTGGTCGCCGACCCGGCGCGTCTCGATCGCGATCCGGCCCAGCTCGCCCGAGTCTCCGACGCGGGCAACCACGGCCTGGTAGGCATTCATCAGCAGGTTCATGAACACCTGCTTCAGCTGGCCCGGATGGCAGAGCAGCGCGGGCAGCTCGCCGTAGTCTTTGTGCAGCTCGACCGCATGCTTCATCAGGCTCCATACGATGTTGGCGGTGGAGTCGACGCACTGATTGACGTCAGCCCAGACGCGCTGGCTTCCGTCGGGCCGAGCGAAGGTGCGCAGGTCCTGCACGATGTGGCGGATCCGCTCCGAGCCCTCGCGCGATTCGCGAATCGCCTTGCCGAGATCCTCGAGCACGAAGTCCGCGTCCAGCTCGTCCGCCTCGGCACGCCAGGCGCCGAGCTCCGAGCGCAGCGCCTCCAAGCCTTCGGCCCCGGTCGCAAGGGCCGAGCGCGCCGCGGACTCCAGCCCCCGAGCGCGACGCCACAGGCGTCGGAGATCGGCCACGTACTCTTCCATCTGGAAGAGGTTGGCGTCGATGAAGCCAGCCGGATTGTTGATCTCGTGGGCCACGCCTGCGGCCAGCTGGCCGATGGAGGCCATCTTCTCGCTCTGGAAGAGCTGGCGCTGGAGGCGCCGCATCTCGGAAAGATCCTGGAGGATCGCCACCGCGCCGAGGTCACGGCCCTGCTCGTCACGCATGGGGCCGCAGAAGATCGCCACCGGGATCCGCTGGCCGTCGCTCCGTTCCACCAGGAGCTCGGCGCCGCGGAAGCGCTCGCCCTTCTCGAGGGTGCGCCGCAGGGGGGTGTCGGCGGCGTCGCCGGCGAACCAGCGGGTCGCCACCCGACCGACCAGGGAGCCGCGGGGCTCCCCCAGGAGATCCTCGGCCGGCGCATTCGCGTAGCTGACGCGACACGCGCCGTCCACCACCAGCAGCGCACCATGGATGTTCTGGATGATGTTCCGTGTGGTCCGGCGCAGCGAGGCGATCCGGCGCTCGGCCAGGCGCCGCTCCCGGCTCGCGCGATGACGACGGATCACGTCCAGCGCCGCGACGGCGAGGGCTTCGTCGGCGGATCGGGCGGCCACGCAATCGGCTGCGCCGCGGCGGAACCAGTCCATGGCCAGGGCATCGTCGTCCCGGTCCAGGACCACGACGACCGGCGGGCCCTCGTCCCGAACCCGGTCGAGCAGCGCCCTCAGCTCCGAGGCCCGCACCCCCGGGTCGGTCACGATCAGATCCACTTCACTCTCGAGAGCCCGCGCCCCGGCCGCGCTCGCGCTGGCGACGGGCTCCACCCCGACCTCGGCGCCCAGTCGCGAGAGCGCCCCGAGGGTGGCCGACTCGGGTGCACCCGGGGGCCCGAGCAGGACGATGCGTACGGGCGCCGGCTGCGCCAAGCGGCGACCTCCAAGACGGGGCGGTGCGTGCGCTGCGGCTACGCCGCCCGGAGCTTGGGTCCCCGCCGAAGGGACCCCGGTTCCCAGGAAGGACGAGACGGCCCGTCCCGTCCAACGGTCGATCGTGCGCGAGGGGGGGATTGCGAGGCTAGCCGATCGGATCGGCCCCAGCATCCGCCGCACCGCGGAAGGCGCCCGGGTCGAGCCCGTGCTTGGCGAGCTTCCGGTAGAAGGTGCTGCGCCCGAGCCCCAGCCGGCGTGCGGCCCGCGGCACGTCCCCGCCCGCCTCGGCCAGAGCCCGCTCCAGGGCACGGCGTTCGTAGGCCTCGAGCGAGAGCGGCACGCCCGCCGCCGCCACGTCCGGCCCACCTCGGCCCGGCCGCGCGAGCGGCGGATCGCCGAGCCGAAGCCCCGGCCGCGGAAGCGGCAGGTCGCCGAGCCGGAGCCGCGGGCCGGGCGCGAGGGCCAGGGCGGACTCGATCACGTTCTCGAGCTCGCGCACGTTGCCCGGCCAGTCGTAGGCGACCAGGGCGTCCAGGGCTTCGTCCTCGAGCCCGACCCCGCGCGGCGCCGGGCCGAGCCCGGCATCCATGCCGTGCTTGCGCAGGAAGTGATGTGCCAGCAGGGGGATGTCCTCGCGCCGCTCCCGGAGCGGCGGGACCTCGATCTGGACGACGGCCAGCCGGTAGAGGAGATCCAGCCGGAAGGTCCCCTCGGCCACCATGGCGTCGAGATCCCGGTGCGTGGCCGAGACCACGCGCAGATCGACCGGAATCTCGCCGGTTCCCCCCACGGGCCGGATGGCCTTGCTCTGGAGCGCACGCAGCAGCTTCGCCTGGACGCCGGGCGGGAGCTCGCCGATCTCGTCGAGGAACAGCGTCCCGCCCGCGGCCATGCGAAACAGGCCGGGCGCACCGCGCGCCCCCGTGAACGACCCCGCCTCGTGTCCGAAGAGCTCGCTCTCGATGATCGATTCGGGCAGGGCCCCGCAGTCGACCGGCACGAACGGCCCGTCCGCGCGCGGGCTCGCGCGGTGCAAGGCGCGCGCCACCAGCTCCTTGCCGGTCCCGCTCTCGCCGTGGATCAGCACGACGCTCTGGTTGTGGCGCAAGCTCCGGAGGGTCCGGTGGAGCGCGTGCATGCCGAGCGACTGGCCGACGAGCTCGCCGCCCCCGCCCCGGCCCCGCAGCTCGTCTTCGAGCTCGCGGTTCCGCCGCACGAGCCGGCGGCGCTCGAGCGCCTGGACGACCGTGGTGCAGACCCGGTGGGGATCGTCGAAGGGCTTGGCCAGGTAGTCGAGCGCACCGCGCCGCATGGCGCCGACCGCCGTCTCGATGCTGGCGTGACCAGTCATCATCACGACCTCGAGCTCGGGCCGCTCCGCCTTCGCACGATCGAGCAGGTCGAGCCCGCTCTCGGAGCCGATCCGCAGATCGAGCAGCACGACGTCGAGCTCGGGATCGGCGAGCTGGCGTTCGGCCTCCGAGCTCGAGCCCGCCAGCCGGACGTCGTGGCCCTCGGCGCGCAGGATTCGCGCCAGGGATCGCAACAGCAGCGGCTCGTCGTCCACCAGCAGGACGCGGCCAGGGGCCGCCATCGGGGCGTCCGCCCCGATCGGACCGTCGCCGTGGTCCGGCTCGCTCGCCGGATCGTCCTTGAACGGGAAGACGGCCATGGGGGACCCATCGGTGGCGCTCTCGGGCCGCTTGAGGCAGCCCCGGGCTCGTGTCTTGAAGGCCCGGAGCGGAATCCGTAACTTGCGGGTCCCCCTCCGAAAGGAGTTTCGCGCTGCGAAAGGCCACCGTCCTCGTCGTCGACGACGAAGAGCTCTACCGGCGCGCCCTGGAACGGATCCTCAAGCGAGTCGGCTACGAGGTCGTCACGGCACGCGACGCCAGCGAGGCCATGGGGGTCGTCACCTCCCGGCCGGTCGAGCTCGTGCTCTCGGACGTGAAGATGCCGGGCATCAACGGCCTCGAGCTGGTGCGTCAGGTACACGAGTTCGACGCCGATCTGCCCTGCATCGTGATCACGGGCTACGGGAGCCCGGAGAGTTCGGTCGACGCTCTCCGGGCGGGCGCCTTCTGGTATCTCGAGAAGCCTTTCGAACAGGGCCACCTCGACGTGGTCCGACGGCTGGCCGAGCAAGCCATCGAGCACGGACGCCTGCGGCACGAGAACCGCCTGCTCCAGGGCCAGCTCGAGTCGCGCCACCAGTTCGACAGCATCGTGGGCGAGAGCCACTCGCTGCGCCGCGTGCTGGAAACGGTCGAGCGCGTCAGCGTCACGGACAGCACGGTGCTCGTGACCGGCGAGAGCGGGACGGGCAAGGAGCTGATCGCGCGCGCCATCCACTACAACAGCCCCCGCAGCTCGCGCATGATGGTCACGGTGAACTGCGGCGCGATTCCGGAGGAGCTGCTCGAAGCGGAGCTCTTCGGCCACGTCCGTGGCGCCTTCACCAACGCGGTCAGCCACCGCGAGGGCCGCTTCGCGTTGGCCGACGGCGGAACGATCTTCCTCGACGAGATCGGAGACATGAGCCTGAACCTCCAGGTCAAGCTCCTACGGGTGCTCCAGGAGCGAACGTTCGAGCCCGTGGGCTCGTCGAAGTCGCAGGCCGTGGACGTTCGCGTGATCGCCGCCACGAATCAGCGCCTCGGCGAGCTGATCGAGCAGCGGAAGTTCCGGGAGGACCTCTACTACCGCTTGAACGTGATTCCGGTCGAGGTGCCGCCCCTGCGCGAGCGGCGCGAGGACGTGCCGGCGCTGGTCCTCCACTTCCTCGAGACCCACGCGGACCGCAACGGCATGAGCGTGAAGGGCATCTCGCCCGACGCCGTGGAGACCCTCTGCCGACACCGGTGGCCGGGGAACGTCCGCGAGCTCGAGAACCTGATCGAGCGGATGGTCATCCTGCGCCGCGAGGGCGAGATCGGGCTCGACGACTTACCCGGGGAGTACCGTCTCGCCGAGGAGGAGCCGTCCCCCGGGATGCCGACCCTGGCTCCCGAAGGCATGAACCTCCGCTCGGAGCTCGACGCGGTGGAGGCGCGCTTGATCCGCGCGGCCCTCGAGCGGACGAGCTGGAACAAGAACCGCGCGTCCCAGCTCTTGCAGCTGAACCGCACGACCCTGCTCGAGAAGATCAAGAAGCACCACATCGAGCCCGACTGAGCCGCACCCGAGGCCGCGAGAAGGGCTCCAGTCCGGGCCCCTGTGCGTCGAAGAGCAGGGGCACGGGGCCAGGTCCCCGCCCGAGTCGGCCGGGAGCCCCGCGCGAGCCGGCCGGGGCGACCGCGTCCCGGCGAGCGCCGGGTTCCCGACGGCCGATCGGCCTCGGGCGTCGAAGGGCCGACGCTCCTGCCGATCCCTTGCCGGGGCGCCGCCGCGGGCGGCAGGCTCCCCGGTGCGCCGGCCCCGTCGCTCCCGCTGCCCCCGGACCCAGCGAAAGGCCTTTGGCCAGAGGGGCTTGGCCCCGGAAGTGAAAGCGGATCCGGGGCTCGGGTGCCGCACATCGGCTCGCTTGCCGCTGCTTGGCATGCCCCGTGCTTTGGGC
>Ga0114931_10010518_pt1 | contig 11010 bp, 8 predicted proteins | sample 2SBtaG_FD_89579 | JGI IMG/M metagenome (GOLD analysis project Ga0114931, IMG submission 89579) | Deep subsurface microbial communities from Kolumbo volcano to uncover new lineages of life (NeLLi) - 2SBTROV14_V59a metaG | ecosystem: Environmental > Aquatic > Marine > Volcanic | place: Kolumbo...
CACCTTGCTGAGTGCCGGGTCGTCGAAATCTTTCCACCAGACACGATCGACAGCTCGTTTTACGCCCTCGACTCCCCGCTCCGTAGTCCAGTGCGCGGGCACCGGAACACCAAGTTGCGGCTGTCGCAGAGCGGGCGCAGCCGAGCATCCGAGCAAGCTCGTCGCCAGCAACAGGGCAACCGCTCTCACGAAGCGCTCCTTTCACCGAGGGTCGGCGGGCCCTCGAGGCCGCGCACGCAAAACGCTATGAGATAGGTAAGCGAAGCCTCGTGGTCGTCGGCGTCCACGGTACCTTTGGAGAGAAACGACAGTCGCACCGGAGCAGCCAAGGTCGACGCCATGGCGCCGACCACGAAGCTGAACCGGTGCACGAGTTCGGCCCATTCGAGCTGGGGCAGCTCTTCGTGAAGGGCTTCCAGATAGCGATCGACGACCGGACGGAACTGTTCGAAGACGACGCGGCGGACGAAGCTGCCCTCCTCGCCATGTAGGCGGCCGAACAAGCGCGCGAGCGTCGAGGATTTGCCCTCCGCGACAGCCGTGAGAAAGGCCGGCCGCACGAAAGCATCAACGATGGCCTCGACACCGTTTGCGCGGGCGCGGGAGCGGCCGCTGCCGTTGCGAAACTCTTCGAGTAACCGTAAGCGCTACCGGTTGACCGGCTCGAGGCGGCGAGCGAATACCGCCCGCAACAGATCCTCCTTCGATCCAAAGTGATAGTGGACCGCGGCAATGTTGACGCCCGCCTGCGAAACGATCGTACGAATCGACGTCTGGGCGAACCCGTCGTCGGCAAACAGCTGTTCGGCGGCATCGAGAACCTTTTGTTTGGTATCTGCAGCAGCCAACTTGTCCCGTCCCGTCTTGCCGACCGCTTGCCCCCGGCTTTTCCGCTTCGCCGTTGCCTGCGTCCCGGTCGCCGTTTTCCCGGCCGTGAGCTTGCCGGCCGTGGCCTCCCGGCGGGACCGTGACGCCGTAACGCGCGGCCTAGGCAAAGCCGAAGGGGGTTCAAACGATCGTTTCAATCATACGTTTGAATTTTGCAGTTGTCAACGAAAAAACTGACAACCTTGGAACCGGATGCTAACCGAGGCTTCACGCAGGGGGCTTAGGCTGTGGGTATGGCAATCTCCACCCCTCCTTACGGCAACTATGCCCTCAACCGTGTGATCGACTTCGACCGGCGTCTGATGCTCGCCGTCGATGCATGGCGCGAACCCCCGAGTTCGCCCCTCACCCTGGCAATGAGGGCGCTGACGCGCCTCGGCGACACCGACGTGGTGATCGCGCACGGGTTGGCTTTGGTATTGACAGCCAACCGCGGCTCTCGCTCCGCGACCTTCGCGGCAATCGCTGTGGCGCTCACGACGACGACCTGCCTCGTACAGTTGCTCAAACGCGTGATTCGCCGTCCCCGGCCCAGTCGTGACCTCGCCGGTCTTCGCCTGTTGACCCGCGAGCCCGATGCCTTTGCCTTTCCCTCTGGACACAGTGCCGCCGCAGCGGCGCTGACCACGGTCGCACTCGTCTGCGGCCACGTAGCGGCACCGGCCGAAATCGCGCTTGCCTGCGGTATCGCGGTATCGCGCGTCTACCTTGGCGCTCACTATTTCGCCGACGTCGTCGCGGGCCTGATTCTGGGTTGCAGCCTAGCGGCTGCGGCCGTCCTCCTGCTGCCGGGTTGGGGGAGCTGAAATCGGACCCGTACGACGAAAGATCCACTGCGCCCACGCTTCGTCGCCGGCTACCGGCTCTAGCGCCTGCGGCGCATCGCGGCGCACGGCATCAATCTGCCGGCGCAAGAAAGGAGCTTCACCGAAACAAGACCCGGGCGCGTCAATAAGATAGTCGGCCCCGACGACCCGCATGCGATCGATCAAGCGTGAGGGCGGGCCCAGCGGTTCACGGTCGGCTCCCTCCTTGTAGTACAGTTCAACGGGCTCGGCACTGAACGCACGGTCGGCCTTGCGGCCCGTGTACAGGTAGAACAACGGATCCAAGGTACTCAGGAGTACAGCGTCGGAGCGGGTTTCGCCTTTCACCCACGACGCGATGGATTGGTAGTCGGTCCAGCGGTCTCGACAAGCCAGAACCGGCCACGAGATCCCCGATCGCGCGATATAGAACGACTCACCCACCAGGCCTGTCGCCGCCAGCACGAACGCCGCCGCGACGGCAACCGACGTCACCCGCGACGCTCCGGCGCGCGACAGCGGCAACCCGAGCACCAAGCGCCGAAAACCGGTCCAGATGTAGAGGAGGATCAAGGGATACATCGGCACCAAGAATCTCGTCACCGGCCACGGCCAAAACAGAACCAGACCGATGGAAAGAAGAAAAAAGCCGTCGAACACATCCGCGCGATCCCTCAGCCGGACGGCCACGCCCACGAGCATGAGTAAGCCGAGGACCGTGCCGACGGGCACCAGCAAACGCTGCGACACGCCTAAGATCTTAGCCGGCGCCAATACGGTCTGGACGACGTTGGTAAGCAGCACGATAAGCTTGTCCGTCCAGCCGAAGTTCCACAGGATCGTCCAATGCGAATAACTCGAAGAAGCGTAGTACCCCGCGTCGGCCGGCACTTGCTTCGTCGCCATGAGGGCCCAGACAAACCAAGGCGTGGTCACCGCGAGGGTAACGGCCGCAAACGCGGCCGCGGCTCGGCGACGGCGGCGGACAAACAGCATCCACAAAGTCGCCGCGGCGGGCACCGCAACGCCGATGGTTCGGGTTATGACCGCCGCGCCGGCGAGCAGTCCGGACGCACACACCCAACCGACACCCCCGTCGGCGCCAACGCTCCCCGGTTCACCGGTGTATGCGCCGGGGGGCCGGGTCGGTTTGCCGCCTCCGGGCAGCTTGTCGAGAAGCAGCAGGGCGGACCAGGCCAAGGCGGCGAATGTCGTCTCGGAGAGAATCGTGGTCGAGAGGAACAACACCCACGGCGACGCGAGCGTCAGCCAGGCGATCACCCACGAGGCGCCCGGTCCGGCCCGCGCGCGGATGACGCGAAAGCTCACCGCACACCAAATCAGGCCGGCGACAAACGGCAGCAGCTTCAGAAAGAACGCGTTGGACGGGAAGTCCGGCAGACAGCGCCATATCAACGACAACAGGAACGGGAAAAGGATCGGATACTTGGTCTGAGGCAGCGGCCGAGGAAGAGAAATGATGCGATAGCCGTCACCTTGGGCTAGCGCCTTCGCGGTAACCACATAGACGCCGTCGTCGTGATAGGTGCCTACGGCCGGAGCCCTCAGCGCCACCCCGTAACATACGGCCAGCAACGCGAGCGCCGCCGCGACCAACACCGCCTTGCCCAGCTTCACCAACCTTCGGCCCCCGCTTCCCCGTACCGGAACTTCCGCTCACAGCGGTGCCCATAACACTACACCGGAAGCGTTCGCGAAGCTTGCCCGGTGCCGTCGGCGCAGGTGGCCCGCCCGGACGCCCCAGGCCGGCGTTACTTGCCGCCGGCCGGCGGACCGCCCGCGGCCGCGTCGCCCGTGGCCGCGTCCCCCTTCAAAGACTCCAGGTAGGCGATGATATCGGACAGCTGGTTGAAGTTGAGAAGACCGGCGTAATCCGAAGGCATCCGCGAGTCGGGGAGAATTTCCACCTTTTCCACCTCCGACATCGGATAGGTCTCGTAGCGATCATACCCGACGAGAAGCTTCACCTCCTCACTGCTGTTCTCGCGTAAGACCCCGGAGGCGATGTCGCCCGATTTCAGGTAAACGTTGGTGTTCTTCCAGTTGGCACCGACTTCGGCGTTGGGATTCACGATCGACTCGGCAAGCCAGGTCCAATTGCGGTAGGCTCCGATCCGGCTGAGGTCGGGGCCCACCGATACAGCCTTTTTCTGAGGGCTGGTATGACAACCCGGACACCCCATGGTCACGAAGGTCTCCTTGCCCTTTGCCGCATCGCCGTTGTGAAACGGATTCGCCGACGGCGTACTGGCCAATACCTCGTCGTCGAATTGGATTGACCAAGTATCGACGTCCCCACCCTGGCTTTGCAGGTAGGCGACCACCGCGGTCAAATCGCCGGCACTCAGATTGATGGGGGTCTGATACACCCTGGGCATGTCGTTCGAGTAGCCTTCGACGATATAGGCAGGCGGCTCTTGAATAGATTGAACGATGTATGCCGTACCGCTGTCGAGCCCGAGCTTCTTCGCCCGCATAGCCGATCGGAAACCGACGTCAGCAAGATTGGGACCACGCAAGCCGTCGCCGCGCTTGCCGATTCGATGGCAGTTGTGACACTGAGCGCGTCCCCAGAAGAGTTTTTCGCCCGTCTTGACGATCGGCGGAATCACTTTGACGTGGGCGAACTGCTTTTTTTCCGCTTCGGTGAGTTCGAAGGATCCGGTCGTCGAGATCGCCCCGGTCATACCGCCGTGGATCGTGCAGTATAGTTTGAACAGCCCGGAATCTTTGAGCGTTATCGTAACCGATTTGCCCGGCTCCAACGTCGTCGCCGGCACGATGACTACGTTGCGGTTGGCGGCGCGCACGAGAAAGACGTCGTGATTGAACGGGTCTTTGTTGATGAACTTGATCGTCTCGCCGGCCGACAGCTGCAACTTGTCGGGGTTGAAACGAATGTCGTGCAACACGACGGTGTGGTCGGGTTTGCCGGCGGCCGGCGCTCGCGTCGGCACCAGCGCCGCGCCGAGCCAAGCCGCGGCAAACACCGCAACGAGCGCGAGAGGGCGGCTCCTTGCATGGGCCGGTTTGTCCGCTGCGCCGCCGCGGCTTTTCGTAGGAACGCGCCAACGACGTACGCATCGATCCATCGGCTTTGTCTCTGACAATTGAACGGGCCTCCCGTCCCCCGTCCCCACACGCATTCCTGACCGCATCGAGCGTGCGCGAACGGCTCGCGGTTCGGCAAGCGACCGCGAGCCGTCCATGCAGCCCTGGCAATGGCGAACGACTCTCTACTTGGCGCTCATTTTGATGTTGCCGAACATCACATGGAAGAAAGGCTGGCCGTCCATTTTTCCGGCCTTCATCTGCTCCATGACGTGCTGCTTGGTGTGACCCATCAATTCCTTCACCTGTTTGAGAATCGCCATCTTCTTTTCACGCTCCGCCTTGGGAAGCTTGGAGACCATCTTCATGGTCTGCTCCATATGCTTCTTTACGAACGGGAAAGGCACAAAGCCCGTACGCAGGGGGTCAGGCACGAGTCCCTTCTTGGTCGGCCTGAAGGGCGGGACCATCAAATGCATCGTGAGCCCCTGCGGAGGGTTGCCGACGCCGCCGTCGAATTGGAGCTTATAGTTGTCGCCGCGCACGACTTCGGTGACCATCACATGGACCATGTGGTTCTTGTTGATGATCTTGCCGTTCTTGTAGATGTCGCCGACGCCCCAGAAAGCGGCATACACGAACTCGGTCGGCATCAAACGCGTACCGATACCGGTTCCACCGTGCATGAGATGGTTGGTAACCACCCCGCCGAAGAACGGATAGGCCATGCCGTGTGGAAGCGGTTTCTTGCAAACCACACGGAACTCGTTGCCGTCGGGCGCCTTGAAGGTCGCATCGAAATCGATCTTATCCTTCGTGCGTGCGCCGTCGATCGCGGTTTGATCGACCACCGTCATCTTCACGCTGCCGACACCCACCTCGCGCCAGTCGCTGAACGGAGTCGCGTGGTTAGCGAAGGTGTAGGCACCACCGTGGGAGTTTCGCATGTTGAGCGACACGCCGAGTAGAGGAAACGGCGCAGGATCGAATCCGACCGGATTCTTGGGGGTACCGAAGACCGAAGGATCGAGAAAACGCGGACCCGGCAGAACGAAGCGGGTACTGCCGTTCTTCTGTGAGACTTTCACCGTCAAGGCACCGCCGACTCGGTCGGGCGGATCGGCGTGCATCGCGTGCCCGTGCGTGTAGGCGTGCAAGCCGGGAACCGGAGGCCCACCCGCGGCTTGCGATTGCCCCGGCAATCCAAACGTCATCGCCAGTAGGGCGGCCGTGGTTACGAGCACGACGTTACATTCTCGTCCAAATCGAACAGAACTCGCCATTATCATTTCTCCTTCCTTAAAAGGGTTCTGGCTGTTGCCACACACACTCTACGGTGCATGGCCGCGACTTCGAAAATAGAATCGACGACCCCCACCCCTGTTGCTTCCCGCTGCGTCGTACTACGAACGCCGTGGGCAAAAGGTTACCGAACGGCCGGGGGGGCCGTGAGGATCGCGACCCGGGTCCCGGCGACGCCTAACGGTCGCGGCCCGAGTCCCGGCGAGCAACGTAGGTTTGATAGCCGCCCGATAGATTGCGCACTCGGACGCCGCGTTGCACAAGAGCGCGCGTCGCGTAATAGGCTCGCTGCCCGACCGCGCAGTAGGTCCAAACTTCGCGGTCCGAGGGCAACTCGTCGAGCCGATCTCGTAACTCGTCCAAGGGGATATTGACGGCACCGCCGACGTGTCCGGCGGCGAACTCGTCGGAACTGCGAACGTCAAGAAGAAAAGGATTTTCGGCGGTTTGCAACTCATTCCAGTGCGCGAGGGGATGATCGCCGCGGAGCACGTTGGCGGCGATCATCCCGGCCAGGTTCACTGGATCTTTGGCCGCCCCGTACTGAGGGGCGTAACACAGTTCGGCCTCTTCCAGGTCGTAGACCGTCATCCCTTGTTGGATCGCTATGGCGACAACGTCGATACGGCGTGCGACACCCTCGCCGCCAACGGCCTGTGCGCCAAGTACGCGTCCGTCGCAGGGCCGAAAGATAAGCTTGAGGTGGATCGGCTGCGCGCCCGGGTAATAGCCGACGTGATGCCCGGGGTGTAGATAGATGGCCTCATACTCTTCGCACCCCGAGCGGCGCAGAGCCTTCTCGCTCGCGCCCGTCATCGCTACCGTGAGTCCGAAGACCCCACAAACAGCAGTGGCCTGAACACCTCGGAAGCGTGCAGGACGACCGAAGATCGCGTTGGCGGCAATCCGCCCTTGGCGGTTGGCCGGACCCGCCAGCGGGACGACCACCTCGGCGTCCGTCACGATATCGGTGGTATCAACGGCGTCCCCGACCGCAAAGATGTCCGGGTCGCTCGTGCGCATACCCTCGTCCACTTGAATGCCGCCGGATGTACCCAACGCGAGCCCGCAATCGCGAGCAAGCGTGACTTCGGGACGCACGCCGATCGCGAGAAGGACCAAATCCGCGGCCAACGTCTTGCCCGAGGCCGTCTTCACGCTGAGCCCGTCCGCCGATTCTTCGATCGACGACAAGCCGTCGCCGAGAACGACCTCGATCCCCTCTTCGACCAAGCGTTCCTCCACAGCGACCGCCATTTCCTCGTCCAATGGAGGCATCACCTGCCGGGCCATTTCGACCACGGCGACCTCCAGTCCACGCCGTTTCAGGTTCTCGGCCATTTCCAAGCCGATGAATCCGGCTCCGACGATCACCGCCCGTCGCGCGGCTTCTTCGTCGATCCAGGCGCGAATGCGACGGCTGTCGGGAATCGTACGCAGAACAAACACGCCGGGCAGGTCGACCCCCGGCAAAGGCGGAACTACAGCGTGAGCGCCGGGCGCCAAGATAAGTTTCGTGTAGGATTCTCGATACACACGGCCGCCGTCGACTTCTCGGACCTCGACTTCGTGACCGCCTCTGTCGATTGCCGTCACTTGGCTGTTGGTCCTGACTTCGATGTTGAAACGACTGCGAAACAGCTCGGGCGAGGCGACCAGCAATTTCTCTTGTTCGCGGATGACGTTCCCGACGTAGTAAGGCAGGCCGCAGTTGGCGAAAGAGACGTACGGCCCCTTTTCAAAAACGATGATCTCGCAACGCTCGCACAAACGTCTAGCGCGCGCCGCCGCCGAGGCGCCGCCGGCGACACCGCCGATAATGAGAAGTTTTTCCGCTGGGCTTTCTCGAGTCTCGTCCATATCTCATTCCTCTTAGCCACGCTCTGTCCTCTTCGCTACGCTCTGTCGCGCGCACAAACCCCGACAGCACTTCGCAGCGCGCGCGGCGCCGGCTCGCCGGTGAAAGCGAGGCTGCCGGGGCTCAGTGGCGTCTGGGCCCCCTAAGGGGTCGACCCAGCGACTCTGTCGTGGGGTCCTCGCCTAGGAGAACGCCACCTCACAAGTCACCGTTGAAAAATCGATCACTGGATCACCTCCTTGTTGCGGCGGGAGCTGAGGGAGCGGTCCCGAAAAACCGCTGCTGCTCGAACGACCGCCGGTTGCCGCTCGAACGGCCCCGGTCGCCGGAACATCATGGCACGGAGGCTTGTGTGGGCCTCGACCGGGCTTACCTAACATCTCGAAGGTACGCGCACTCGGTTCGGCTCGCAACGTCGCCGAACGACATCGCCATCGGCGCCGCGCGCGCGAAGGCCGAGCCCCGCCCCCTGGATTGATCGGCGCCGACGGGCCATAAGGAGGCATGGCCCGTCATCGCCGAGTTCCCAGACGTAAAAAGCCTAGAATCCGCCGCCGTACAGAACCCGGCGCACCGCCGGGCAGCTTTCGGGTTCACCCCGAGGCGCCGCATTGCGTCGTTCGCGTACTCGCCTACGGGCCCGATGATCTCATCGAGAACAAAGACCCGAACCTGGATACGATCGCGGCCGACCTCGATCGCTGGGCGGTCACGTGGATCGACGTGAGCGGACTCGGCGATGCCGAAACCTTGCACCGCCTGGGTGGTGTGTTCGGCCTGCACCCGTTGGCGCTTGAAGACGTCGTCAACGTGCACCAACGGGCGAAAGTGGAGACCTACGGTGAGCAGCTGTTCATTGTGGCACGGACAGCCACGCAATATCCGCAGGTCGACTCCGAACAGGTAAGTGTCTTTCTCGGCAAGAATTTCGTTTTGACGTTCCGTGAGTCGGCCGCCGACTGCTTCGAACCGGTCCGCCAGCGCATTCGCTTGGCGGGTGGACGGATCCGCTCGGCCGCTGCCGATTATCTAACCTATGCTCTGATCGATTCGGCGATTGACGGATACTTTCCGATCGTCGAGCAATATGCAGACGTACTCGAAGCGCTCGAGGACGATATCATCGCCGACCCGAAACCGGTCGATATCACCAAGATCCACGACTTACGGAGCGAGCTGTTGATGCTGCGTCGATGGGTGCGTCCTCACCGCGAGGCTCTCAATGCGTTGATTCGTGACGACCACCCGACGATCTCCGACGAGACCCGCGTATACCTACGCGACAGTTTCGATCATGTGATCCAGCTCATCGATTTACTCGACACCTATCGCGAGGTTTGCTCGGACCTGCGCGATTTTTACCTGTCAACCGTGAGCAACCGGATGAACGAGACGATGCAGGTTCTCACCGTAATCGCCACCATGTTCATTCCACTGACTTTCATTACCGGAATCTACGGCATGAACTTCGACCGCTCCTCGTCGTGGAACATGCCGGAACTCGGCTGGAAGTTCGGCTACCCGGCCGCGTTGGCGTTCATGGCGGTGATCGCGGGAGCCCTGTTCTGGTTTTCCAAGCGCCGCGGGTGGCTGAGTCCGGACGGTGCCCGCCGTACGGGGTCGTCCGAGGATCCACCCCCAAAAGGATAAACGCACCGGTCCCTGGACAGCTCTCCCAAAGTCGGCCACCCTGAAGGCGGGGGGTCCTATGCGAATCACGCCGTTCCTGGCTGTCGGATTGCTCGTCGTCGCGTCGACGGCGTCCGCGCAGTCGCACGCTGGAGAACACGCAAATCTCCGACACGCACGCGTACGTCAACAAGGAATCCAACAGGGACGCGTGTCGAACAAAAGATTGCGCCGCATCGGCCTTCGCATCTTCACGACGCCTTTCAACCGACTCGACGGTTACGGCGACGGCCCGCTCAATCCCTCCAACACCTGGTCCCCCGGTGGGCGGCCTACGCTGCAAGGCAACGGCATGCTGTTGCGGGTAAACGGCCTCGACGCACAAAGCTGTCTGGAGTGTCACTCTCTGATCAGCGCAGCTACAGTACCGATGACTCTCGGAATCGGAGGAGCCGGCGGTTCGGTAACCAATGCCATGGTCGCACCGTTCAGTTTGGATCCCGCCGATCTCACCGACCGCGACGGTAACGCCGGCTTCGACGGGCGTTTCATCAACCCGCCGGCGTTGTTCGGCAGCGCAGGCGTGGAACTGTTCGGCCTCGAGATGACAGCCGACCTCCAGCGAGCCAAAGCGCAAGCTCTGGCGAACCCCGGCAGGTAGGTGCAACTTGTCAGCAAAGGCGTCTACTTTGGGAGCATCCGTGCCGATGCCGGCGGAAACATCGACGCATCCGCGGTAGAAGGACTCGACAGCGATCTGATCGTAAAGCCTTTCGGTCGTAAAGGGGAGTTCGCGACCACGCGTGCTTTTGACCTCGCCGCGATGCAGTTTCATCTCGGCATGCAACCCGTTGAGGTTGTCGGTAGGAACGTCGACGCCGACGGAGACGGAGTCGCCAACGAAATCGGCGTGGGACAGATGTCGGCGTTACAACTGTTTACGCTCTCGCTGCCCGCACCCGTGACGGACGCCTCCAACGAGAAGGCGCAAGAAGGGCGCATCATCTTCGCCCGCACGGGCTGCGCCGACTGTCACACCCCCCGTTTGGACACCACCACGACTCTGTTGCCGCTGCGATTTCCCGAGGTTCCCACCGACGCCACCGCCAACGTCTATCGCCGGATCGATCTCAGCCGCCCGCCGGCGGGCTTTGCGCCCAACCTGCAAGCAGGCATAAGCGTAGCGCTGTTTTCGGATCTCAAGCGCCACGACATGGGCGTCGAACTGGCAGAGAACTTCGCGTCGGCCGGGCCGTTGCAGAATCGAGAGTTCATCACGGCACGGCTCTGGGGGGTCGCCGACACGGCTCCCTACCTCCACGACGGCCGGGCTTCGACGTTGAGCGAAGCAATTCTCATGCACGGCGGAGAGGCCGCGCCGGCCGGCGACGCTTTCGTCGCTTTGAACAGCCACGACAAACGGAGCCTTCTGGCGTACCTGCGAACACTGCGGAC
>Ga0114931_10010519_pt1 | contig 11010 bp, 10 predicted proteins | sample 2SBtaG_FD_89579 | JGI IMG/M metagenome (GOLD analysis project Ga0114931, IMG submission 89579) | Deep subsurface microbial communities from Kolumbo volcano to uncover new lineages of life (NeLLi) - 2SBTROV14_V59a metaG | ecosystem: Environmental > Aquatic > Marine > Volcanic | place: Kolumbo...
GGTCTTTGTGAAAAATGTCGATGCACTGGCCAATCAGGTCCTCCGCGCGGATGGGAAGATATTGCTCGATCGTCTTCAATGTCTTGATCGAAGCCGGATTGGCGTATTGAATCTTGAAATCCCCGGCGCCGGCAAAAATCACATTGGTCGGCGCGTTCGCCATCATGTTGCTGATGCGGGTGATCTCTTGATTCCATCGCAGTTTTTCGGAAACATCCTCCCACACCACCACGTATCCCAGCGTGGAGTTTTTATTTTGGATGCCATTGATCCTGGCTTCGAGCGTTACCGTGCCGAATGAGAAAGCCGTTTGGTGCGGAAGTTTCGCCGGGTCGCGGAGAATTTGCTCCACGTGTTGAGGGTTTTCGTGGAACAGATGAATGGATTCTCCGATCAACCGGGAAGCATCCACCGCGAATGCTTTCTGGATTTCGCCGGCAATTTTTCCCAGAGTTTCCGAAGCCTGTTTATTCACGTGCACAATAACGAAATCGGCGTTGGCGATAAAAACATTGGCGCACATCTCCCGGCACGCTTCCGCTTCCAGTGCCAGCATTTTTTTTTGGCTGAGTCCCGTGGCATGACCGCCGTTTTCGCTCCAGGTTCCGGGAGCGAACAGACTGAACGACTTGCCGGGTTGTTTCGCGCCGTATGAATGCGGGGGCGTAATTTGTTTGGCGTGTATCATTGTTTCCTCCGTAACGAAGAGTTGACTGTCATCTTTGACTGCACCGTCCGGTCCTCATCGTCTCTCCGGATACAAGCAGTCGGAAATGGCCCGGCCGATTTGCGGATTCGGAGGATTGAGAACGCGCTGGCAAAGGTCGATAAGGTCCTTGGACTTTGGACTGCAAAGCAAATCCCGAATAAATGTAACCGTACCGTCATCCAGCCGGGAAATTTCATCCAGAACGACCATTTTTTGTTTCCCATTCGACTGGTTGCCCACGGAAAAAAATGTTTTGCGCGCATTCGGACCGGCACTCACAGCTTCACGCAAAAAGTCGATCGTATCGACGCATTTCGGGTCTTCCACCAAATCCCGTAAAAACGCAATGCTGGGCAGAGGCAATTGCTTGACGTTCAACGCGCTCGTCAGCTGAGCGCATATCTTGAGTTTTTCCAACTCCATCTCTTTTTCAAACTGCCGCAACGCCGTGCGTACTTTTACGGCCACATCATATTGACTGGCGGGTTTTTTGGCGAAATCGACATCCAGTGAGGCAAACTTCAACATGATATTCTGAGTCAGGTTGCCGGAAAAAACGATGATGCCCGTGGCCGGGCTGTTGCGGTGAATCTTCTCGGCAAGTTGAACCCCGTTGAGCCGCGGCATTTCAACATCCAGCATGGCGACCGCCGAAGGATTTTGTTGAAACAGTTCCCAGGCGGCGGCGCCGTCGAGCGCGGTCCGAATGTTGATGTCCGGACAAGCCATCTGGGCGTACTTGCTGTGAAGCGCAATGATTTGTTTGCTGTCGTCGGCAATGAGAATACTATTGGACTCAATACGGTTTACCTTAATAGCTTCCAATGTGCCCTCCTTTTGAAAACGTGTTTTTATTCGTTCTCCCCATAAACGGGAAAGGCGACGGTTATCGCGGTGCCGCGGCCAACCTCACTTTCAAGCGTGACGGACCCGTCATGCGCCTCCACAATTCTTTTAATCGTCGGCATGCCAATCCCCTTCCCTGTCCGCTTGGTCGTAAAGCCCCACGCAAAAATTTTTTCCTGATTTTCCGGCGGAATGCCGCACCCGGTATCCGTAACCCGGAGAAAAACATTGGCGTCATCCTCCCAGGTGCGTATCGAGAGAACTTTTTCCGCGCTGGATTCCATGGCGTGCATGGAGTTGCGGATGAGGTTCAGCGCCACTTGAACCATGTCCCGCTTGCGGCATTCGACAAGCACCGGAGCCAGGTCGCATTTCAGGTCGATACCCTGCATGGCCATTCTGTGTTGCAGCAATCCAAGGGGCGTCTTCACGATTTCTCCCAGCATTTGCAGGGTTCTCTCCTCACCGTGGCCCTTGCAAAGCGACTGCAAACCTTCCAGCAGGCTGATCCCCAAGTCAATGGCCTGTTTCAGTTCACCGCAATGTTCGTGAATTTTATCCACCGCTTCCAGCACGGTAGCCCGGGGAGCTTCCGCGGACAGGTTTTGGCTCACCTCCTGATGAATCAGGTCCAGGAAATCCTTCACCACCTGGCCGAAACCGAGTTCGGTGAGGACGCCGGTCAAGTCGTGAATGACGCCGCGCGCCATCTGCTCGATGGTCGTCAGACGTTCCCGTTCCAACTCGTCGGCGCGATAAGCCAAAAGCACCCGGTAATCGGCGATTCGCTTCTTCACAATGGCTATCATCTTGGATAAGTTGTAGGGTTTTTGGATGTAATCGCCGGCGCCAACCCGATAGCCTTCGAGGAAATGCTCTTCACCGATGCGGGCCGTCAGAAAAACCAGAGGAATCGCCCACCAGGCGGGATTGCTCTTCACCTTCCGGCAGAATTCATACCCACTCATCACCGGCATCCTCTCATCCGAAAGAATCAGATGAATGTCGCTGCCGTGCTCTTGCAGAATTTCAAGCCCCTCGCATCCGTTGTCGGCGACCAGCACTTCGTAACCATTGGCTCTCAGGTCGATGCACAGCCCCTCGCTCAGTTCCTTATCGTCGTCCACAAGCAGAATGCACTCCGGCTTGGACTCCGTAAAATTGTCCACAAACTCCCCGGACAATTCATCATGACTACCGACCTGCAAGTTGTTTTCGGATTCGGTTAAATTATTCATGGCTTGTCTTTTCCGTGTAGAGGGGAAACGTAAGATAGAAAACCGTGCCTTTGCCAAGCTCCGATTCAAAGTCGATCTTCCCGCCCATGTTGCGGGTCAGTATATTGACGATGGAAAGTCCCAGCCCGCTTCCGGACATCAGGTGCGAAGCGGTGGACTCGGTAAACTCGCTGAAAATTCGCGGCTGCTTTTCCGGACTGATGCCGATTCCGGTATCGTGGACCCGGAGTTCCACGCATTCGCCGGACCGCATTTTTGTGGTAATGCCGATTTCGCCTTTTTCCGTAAATTTCATGGCGTTAGCCAAAAGGTTGGTAATGATTTGGACCATCCGTTTCGGATTCGCCCGAATCGTCGGCAAGTTGGGAGCCAGTTGCGTCACCAGTTTTACTTCCGGCTGTTCATCCAGCAGGCCCGCCACTTCCTGCACCGTTTCTCTCACCAGTTGATTCAGGTCAAGCTCCATGGTATCTATATTTGCTCCGGATTCGATGCGCGCAAAATCCAGCAATTCATCCACCAGGTCCAAAAGACGCTTGACGTTGCGGTTGGCGATTTGCAAATGCTGAATCTGTCCCGGAAGCGGGCTGGGACACGTCGACGCCGGGTTCACGGCCCCCTCCTGTTTCCGCGCGGGGGGTTGCACGCCATTCAGGAGAAACCGCGTGCGCTGTTCGATCACGGTGAGCGCCGTCCGGATTTCATGCGCCCCGGCGCCGAACAGGATGGTGAACGTATGCAATGTCCGGGCAAGTTCTTTCTGCTCCTGTTCCGAGATTTTCAGCAGCCACTTGTTGACGATCTGCCGAATCTTGGCGTCCAGAAGTTTCAAGTCGAAGGGTTTTTCCACAAAGCCGGCCCCACCCATTTCCATAAATTTTTCAACGAGCGAAATATTTCCGTAGTGAGTCAGCATGATCACCGGCACTTCGGGGTTGATATTTTTTATCTCGGCGAACACTTCCAGGCCGTTGGTCTCGGGCATGTTGTAATCCAGGGTTATGGCATCGACCATGTTTTCCCGGATATAATCCAGCGCCGGCGGGCCGGCGTTGGCGGTTTCAACCGTATAGTTCCAACAACGGAACTGTTCACTGATCAAGCGCAGTATGGACAGGTTGTCGTCAATGACCAGGATATGCAGGTTTTCCTGTTTCACATCGAGTCCCTTTCTTCGCATGGCAGCGCGGCAAGGTTGAACCAGAAATCCCGCAGCGGCCGCGCCACCCGCATGAAGTTCTCCGGTTTGGTCACAAACGCATTTCCACCGAAGTCATAAACCGCCTCGATATCGTTCCTCGCCCCCGATGTGGTCAACACGATAACCGGAATAGAGCGCAGATACCGGTCCCCTTTAATGTCCTTTAAAACCTCGCGGCCGTTCTTTGTCGGCATATTCAAATCGAGAAGGATGATGTGCGGAGACGGCGCACGGCCCGCATCGGCGTATTCCCCCTGGCGATAAAGATAATCGAGCAGTTCCGTTCCATCCTTCACGCGCCGCAAGTCCACCTCCCAATCCAGGTCGGCAAAAGCTTCCCGCAAAAACAAAATATCGTCGTCATCGTCATCCGCCACAAGGATTGTCGGCATGGGTTTTCCGCTCATTTCGGCAGGCCTTCCATGCGGTCCCGGACTTTCTCTTCCATGTGGGTTTCTCCAGCCGCCGGTTGCGCGCCGTTGAAGGCAAGCGTCAACAGCTTGTCCAAATGAGCCTCCATGTGATCGGCAGCCCGGAGGATGCGTGCCGGCAAGTCGGCCTCCCCCGGCGCGGCGGCGCGGCAGGTTTGCAAAATCACGCCCAGGGAAATCATTTTCCGCAAGGATTCCATCAAGCCATGGAAAACCGCAACGGCGGACTCCCCGAGAATTTTATTGGTGTGGGCCAGTTCGGAGGCAATTTCCCGGCTGTGCTCCACTTCCCGTTTCCAGTTCAGCGCCAGCCGGACGTGCGCCACCAGCTCCGGCTCACAGATCGGTTTTCGCAGGAAACCCACACTGCCGCAGTCCATGGCTTCGCTAATGTTTTCTTCCGCCGAACCGGTCGTCACGATCAACAAGGGAATATCCCTGAGATGCGGCTCTTTTTTGATACGTGCACAAGCCGTCAGGCCATCGGTTTCCGGCATAAAGATATGCATCAGAATCAATTCTATGCCGTTGCCCCGTTGTTGCGGGTGCGCAAGCCCCAGGCATTCGTAGGCTTCTTGAGCGGAAGCCGCCATGACGATGCCGTATCCTGCCTTTTCCAGTAAAGCGTTGAGGAGCAAACGATGGCTCCGGTAATCATCGACGATTAAAATTTTGGTTTTTTCCGTGTCCATTCTTTTTCTTTCCTGTAAATAAGCCGCAGTTTTTTTGACGGTAACGGCGGCTCGGCCGCCGGCTTTGTTCCATTCGGCGGGCCGCTCTACGGCTTGCGGATTTTTAAAAGACCCCCCTTATTCCCGGATCACCTCAACCCGCGACAAAAAGTCATTGAAAGAGGCTACGAGCGCGACCACGGCGGCTTCTTGCTGTTGCTCGGCGGTGTACTCCAACGCCTGCCCCAAATGGGTGATGACCGTGAACCCGTGACTTGCGCCGCTCCCGGAATAGTTGTGAGCCATTTGAGCAATACCGGTGAAATCTTTTCGTTCCAGCGCTTCCCGAAGATCGGGCATTTCCATGCGTAAATCATGGAGGTAGGTTTGCGCCAACCCGCCCAGAACGGGATTCGTTATTTTCACCCGCGGCGATTCGGCCGGATCGTAATGGGGAATTGGCTGCGGCTCAGGCATCGGTTCCGGTAAAACGGTGTCCGGCACGTCCGGCGCCGATGGCTCGACCCTCTGAAGCACAAGGTGAATACGCACGCGACTGCACACTTCTTTTGGCAGAAAGGTTTGCGGATGTAATCCACCGCTCCCGCCGCGAAAAACCGCTCCACGTCCACAGGGTCGGTTTTTGCGGTAATGAAAATCACCGGCAGTGACCGGGTGGCGGCGTTCGTTTTCAACCGCCGCAGCGTTTCGAAGCCGTCTATGCCGGGCATCATCACATCCAGAAGAACGAGATCGGGCCGCGCCTTTTCGGCTATTTTCAATGCCACTTCCCCGCTGGGAGCGGCCAAAATAGCGTACCCCAGAGGTTCCAGCGTTATTTGCAGAATGCGCAGATTATCCTTCTTGTCGTCCACCAGCAAAATCGTTTGTTTATCAACATTGTTTTGTTTCACTGACCACTTCTCCCAGTCGTTCCATTAAAAGATCGATTTGAAAATTATCCAGGGGATCCCGCAAGGCCCGGGACAGCACCTGCCCATCGGGGCCGATCGTGTTCAGCTCGGCCAGCAGGGACTTGAGCGCCGTCATATTGTAGGTTTCCGCCGCCGTTTTTAATTGTTCGAGAATTTTATCGGGAAGCTTCAGCCGCTTGAGGTCCTGGTCGGCGGGCAAGGGTTCAGCCTTTTGGGCGCGCTCGAATTCAACCCCCAGGCAATCTTCCAGAACGTATAATATTTCCTCCACGACGACCGGTTTCTTCATGGAAAAATTGCATCCCGCATCGATAAAGGTTTGCTTCTGGTGGCTGAGCACCGAGGCGGACACGCAAATGATCGGGAGCTCTTCCTTGGAGAACATATCTTTTCGAATGCGAATCACCGCGGCCGTGCCGCTCATCTTCGGCATACGCTCATCCATGAATACGATATCGGGTTTGTGGAGCCGGATGGAGTCGAGGGCTTCCTTTCCGTTGGCGGCCTTTTCCACGGTCACGCCGATTCCCTCCAGGAAAATGCGCAGCACTTCGCGGTTCTCCCGGTCATCATCCACAACCAGCGCCGTCACCCGGAAACCGTCGGCCAGCCGGCAGACATCTTTGTAAATGTCCAAACGCCGGTTTGCCTTTTGCGGTGCGCGGTCGGCGGGAAGCGCCAGGGTGAAGTAAAACGTCGAGCCTTTTCCCGGGGCGGAGTCCACCTTCAATATTCCCCCCATCACTTTGACCTGCCGGTTGGCGATTGCCAGGCCGAGTCCCGTGCCCCCCTTCTGCGCCCCCTCGGCTTCCTGCTGGAAAGGCTGGAAAATCCGGTTTTGAGCCTCCGGGGGGATCCCTTTGCCCGTATCGGTTACGGCAAAGCGGTAACGGTTGCCACCTTCGGACATGACGGCAAAAGTGACGTCACCCCAATCCGTAAACTTTACCGCGTTCCCCAACAAATTAATGAGGGCCGCACGCAGCTTGTTGAGATCCCCCCGGACGGGGGTCGGCTCTTTCGGTAAACCCTTGACATGCCAAAGAAGATTTTTCGCCGAGCAGCGCATGTGAAAAATGCTGTCGAGTTCGGACATCAGTTTTTGCAGATCGAAGCTCGTCAAGTTGAGATCCATTTTCCTGGCCTCGATCTTGGAGATATCCAGAATTTCATTGATCAACTCCAGCAGATGATTGCCGCTGTCGGTAATGGACCGCAAAAAATTGTGATGTTCCCTGTCGAGCGAGTCGTCCTTGGACAAAATTTGTGCATACCCCAAAATCGCGTTAAGCGGCGTGCGGATTTCGTGGCTCATGTTGGCGAGAAAAGTGCTTTTGGCCAAATTCGCCAACTCTGCTTCCTGCTTGGCTTGGACCAGTTCTTTTTCCACCTCTTTGCGGTGGGTTATGTCATTCATGATGCCCACGAAGATGCGCTTGTCCTGAAAAGGGATTTCGTTAACGATGAGTTCGAGGGGAAACGTCCCGCCTCCCCGCCGTCTTCCGGTCACTTCCACAACCTGGCCGATGACCTTTTTCTGCCCCGTTTTCAAATAATGTTCGAGGTAACGGTCATGTTCGCCGTGTTGCGGCTGGTTCATGAGCATATTCACTTTATGTTCGATGGTCTCCTCGGCGGCATAACCGAAGATGCGTTCGGCCTCCAGATTGAACGTCTTGATGATCCCCCGTTCGTTGATCGTGATAATGCCGTTGCCGGCATTCTCCATGATCGTCCGCACCCTGGCCTCGCTTTGGATCAGGGACTTTTCGTTTTGCAATTGCAATTGGTGGGTGCGCAAATAATCCAGGCACAAGCCCAGAAAAGGCACGAGATAAGCAAGAATTTTCAGAAAATGCGCGATGTTGAAAGAACTGTCGAAAAGTTCCGTGGAGCCGAACGTCATGTAACACTGCACCGCCACCTGCGGAACGACACTGACGACAAGGGCGTGCGCGAACACATTGGGGCTTTGCCGGTAAAATTTCCAAAACACCCAGCCATTGATGATGAAAAGCAGCAACGGCCCCGCATCCCAGGGACGGGTGACGATGGAATCGGGAAACATCGTGCGGGGAAGCTGCTCGCTGACAGCGCAATAGCGAATGATGGCATAGGCCGCCAAGCCGAAACAGATGCTGACTCCCATCACAAATGGAAAATTTGCCGAGGCGGTGCGTTTCTTTTGCAACAGGAAAATACCCACTCCCACCATCATGATCAAGGCGTTGAACAGGCGGGAAATCGCCCCGGTGAACGGAATCAGGTTGCGATTGTCCGCCACCGCGTCGATCAGGCGGTCCGCCGCCAGCGTGTGAAATGCGTCCATGCAGCCGGAGCAGAAAAGAGCCATGACGACGACCGGCATCGCCGGGTTAGATTTGATCTTGAAGTGAGCCAGGGCCAGGAATGTCGTCAGGAACGCCGTCATAAAGGCACTCCACTCCAGAATGGTGTGCGAAAACGCTCCGGATAAGCGGTGAAACATCTTGTCCATCTGCTCATGCGGTGGAAACTGCGCCGCCGATTCCAGGGAAAACGGCTGTCCTTGCGTACCGAAATCCATGCCAAGAAATTGCAGCAAAAGAGGCAGGACGCAGATGGCGAGCACCGACCGGGTGATCCAGGATGGAATTTTTTGTGCGCCATGAAGAGAGTACATGCCTTCCCCGGTCAGACCTGTTTTACATGGGTTTGCCGCCGCGGCCAACGTTTTGCCGATGTCACCGCGGACGAGCCGTTCAATCGACCGGCAGAGTCGCCGGCAAACGAACAAAAAATGTACTGCCGCACCCAAAATCACCTTGGGCGAAAATCTGTCCGTTGTGGTATTCCACCACCCTCCGGCAAATGGCCAGCCCCATCCCACTTCCCGAAAAACGATCTTTTGCGTGCAACCTTTTAAACGGAGAAAAAATCTGCTCACGGTAACGGTTGTCGAATCCGATACCGTTATCCCGAACGGCGATCTCCCAGCAATCCGGTTTCATCCCGCGGTGATCGATTGCGATCTCCGGCGGTATGCCCTCCCGGCGAAACGTCAGTCCGTTGAGAATCAGGTTGTAGAACAGTTGCCGCATTTGGAGCGCATTGGCGTTGATTGTCGGCAATGAGCCGTAGGTAATGCGCGCTCCCGTCTCCAGGATGAGGAACTCCAAATCCTCCAGCACGGCGGCCACAATGCCATCCAGCTTGACTTGCCGATACGGCTGTTCCGAATCCTCCAGAAGCGAAAACACTAACTGGGCATCGATAAATTCGCGCATCCGCCGGCCCGCGGCGGCAATTTGTTTTACGTATCGCAATCCCGCCTCGTCCAGGGTCTTGCCGCAGTCTTTGCTCAGGAGATGCGCAAACCCGATGATGGTGCGCAGCGGTTCCTGCAAATCGTGAGAGGCGGACCAGGTAAAGGACTTGAGCATTTGATTGCTGTAGGCGAGTTTGGTCGTTTGCGCTTTCACAAGGACCTCCAGCCCGGTGCGGTGGCGCGCCAGTTCCGATTCGGTTCGCACCAATTCCGTAATGTCGCGCAACAAGGCGATAAAAAGACAGCGCTTGCCAATCAGGGTTTTGCTGACGCCGATCTCAACCGGAAACGATTCGCCGTTTCGCCGCCGGCCCTCGATCCGGCAACCGGGCGCTATGATTTGGGCCGTAGCCAAAAATGCGCGTGGCCGGCGGGACTCGGCGGCTGCGGCCGGAAAACGCACCGGGAGGAGAAGCTCAATGTCTCGGCCAACGATCTCCTCCGCCCGCCAACCGAAAATGCACTCCGCCGCGAGATTGAACGATTCGACCCGATGCGTTTCGTCAAAGGTAATGATGGCGTCCACGGCGTTGTCCAGAATGGTCTGCAGCCGCATCTTTTGCTCGCGCAGTTCCTTTCGCAAACGGGCAATCTTCAACTGGTAGTTCACGCGAACCGTCAGTTCCCCGCCGGAAAAAGGTTTGCTCATGTAATCATTGGCGCCGTGCTCAAACACCGTGCTTTTGAGGCCTTCCTCAGAACATCCGCTGGCAAATATCACCGGGATTTGCCGGCAACTTGCGGTCGCGCGAATCTTTCGCAGAAGCTCCCCGCCTCTCATGCCCGGCATCTCTTCATCCAGAATAATGAGGTCCGGTTGAGCTTGCTGGAGCATATCCCACGCGCCCGAACCATCCGTCGCGAACGTCGTTTTGTGTCCCTCACCGTTCAAATGATATTTCATAAGGTTGGCAATTTGGATATCATCCTCAACAATTAGAATGCTTCCCTGCATCAAAGCGCGTCCTCCTTTGCTCAAAAATGTTATGCGGCGCCAGTGCCCTTGTTTTTCGATCAGGATGTTTCGTAAAGTTCCGGGAAAACCTGCATCAGCCGCTTTTTCAATCGACGCGGAATGTCGTTTTCCCCTGTCGCGGTAAACTTCCGCTCCTTTTCATCGGAAAAAAACTTTTCCCAGAATATCCGGCTCAACTCCTGTCGCGGCACCACTCGCTGGATTTCTCCATTTGGATTAAAAACACGAACGTTGTAAAACATATCTCGCCTCCGTTTCTTCGGAAAACCACTGTTTTACGCCTCACGGCAACGCCTGGCCCTGCCGAAGAGGATTCTGAAATGCTGAATGTGGGAATGAAGTTACCTTTAAGATAAAACTTTGAGAAATTTTTTCAATTGCAGTAACTGTGGTTTTTATATAGATTTTTTCCGCATGAATTCACGTGTTTTTGCTATGGAATCCGCCGAATGGATTAGGGAAAAATAGTAAAAATTATGATGCGGAAAAGCGATTTTTTTTGAGGTAGGCCGAAAACCTTGCTTTACAAAACAAAAGGGGCTGGAGGACGTCAGGCAGGAAATCGTTGGATTCTCTCGCTAACGCCGCAGCAGATAAGCTACGGGGACAGATGGCTATCCCTTTTCAATGAGGCCCTGGGAGTGGGCGTAATAAATCAATTGGTAGGTGTTTTTTAATTTCAACTTTTCCAGAATA
>Ga0114931_10010520_pt1 | contig 11009 bp, 11 predicted proteins | sample 2SBtaG_FD_89579 | JGI IMG/M metagenome (GOLD analysis project Ga0114931, IMG submission 89579) | Deep subsurface microbial communities from Kolumbo volcano to uncover new lineages of life (NeLLi) - 2SBTROV14_V59a metaG | ecosystem: Environmental > Aquatic > Marine > Volcanic | place: Kolumbo...
GAACGGTCATTGACCCCCAGAACTTCCTCCAGACACCGCGGTGACACGGTCTCAATGAGTGTCCCCGCCCGGGCGGCGAGTCCGATCACATCGGTGAGGTAATACTCGCCCTGGCTGTTGTCATTATCCAGCTGCTGCAAAAAACCGCGCAGGGCTCCGGCCCCCAGGGCCATCAGACCGGTATTCCATTCCCTGATAGCCAACTGTTCAGGGCTTGCGTCCTGGTGCTCAACGATGCCCAGTACCTTGCCGGCCTGGTCACGCAGGATCCGTCCGTAGCCCGTGGGATCTCCAAGGCTCGTAGTCACCAGCCCCAGGCGCCCTATTGCCGCGGGCTCGCAAACCTTCCGCAAGGTGGTGCTGTCAAGCAGTGGGATATCGCCATACAGCACCAGCACCAGCGCCGCATCCGGGATCCCGGGCAGGGCCTGCAGCACGGCATGGCCGGTACCCAGTTGTTCACTCTGCTCAACCCACTGCACCTGGCGGTGAGACAGCGCCTGGCGTACCTCGTCACCAGCATGGCCATACACCACATGGATGGACTCAGGCTCGATTTTTTCCGCGGTCGCGAGCACATGTTCCAGCAGCGGTCGCCCGGCAATCGAGTGCAGCACCTTGGCCTTTGAGGAGCGCATGCGAGTGCCCAGACCGGCAGCGAGAACGACGACGTGTATGGGATCCATGTGCAAAACTACCCTTTAATTCCCGCACCTGGGCGTTCGCAACAGCCCGGTTAACAGCGCTGGGAGTGAAAGCCGGATATTAACTGAGAGCAGGAGGGGGAGGTATGGCCAAGCAAGACCGCGGGCCGCCGTGAAGCTGCCAGTGGACCAACATATACTTCTACACGGCGTGTCCAGTGTCGCAAAGAGGTTCAGCCTTTTCTGAGTTTGCGCAGGGCCTGTAACTGGGCCGCGGCCTGGATCAGTTCTGCGCGGGCCTTGGCCTCATCGAGTTCACTGCCCCGTTCGGCCAGGGCCCGCCGGGCTTCTTCCTGGGCCGCCAGAGCAGCTTCTTCATCGATGTCCTGGGCGCGGATGGCGGTATCGGAGAGGATGGTCACGACCTCGGGTTGGACTTCCAGCAGGCCGCCCGAGACATAGATGATCTCTTCTTCATCATCGACCGTGCGAACCCGCACATCACCCGGCGCCAGGGGCGACAACATGGCGGTATGGTTGGGGGCGATGCCCACCTCACCCAGCAGGGCCGGCGCGAAGACCATGGTCGCATCACCCGAATACAACTCAACCTCGGCACTGACAATTTCTACTCTGATGGTGTCGGCCATGTTGAACTCCAGTTAAATGAAGGCCACCGCCCGCTCGCTGTTACCCGCAGGCGGCTTACAGATCCTTGGCGCGTTCCTTGACTTCATCGATATTGCCGACCATGTAAAAGGCCTGTTCCGGATAGGCATCCATGTCACCATCGACAATGGCCTTGAAACCGGTAATGGTATCTTTCAGGGAAACATATTTACCAGCGGCACCGGTAAACTGCTCGGCAACGAAGAAAGGCTGTGACAGGAAGCGCTGAATTTTACGAGCCCGGGTCACGGCCAGTTTATCTTCATCCGACAGTTCATCCATGCCCAGGATGGCGATGATGTCGCGCAATTCCTTGTAACGTTGCAGCACTCCCTGCACGGAGCGGGCCACATCGTAGTGGTCGTTTCCGACGATCAATGGATCCAGCTGTCTGGAAGTGGAATCCAGGGGATCCACGGCAGGATAAATACCCAGTTCGGCGATCTGCCGTGACAACACCAGAGTCGCATCCAGGTGCGCGAAGGTGGTCGCCGGAGACGGATCGGTGAGGTCATCGGCCGGGATATATACCGCCTGGATGGAGGTGATGGAGCCGGTCTTGGTGGAGGTGATCCGTTCCTGCAGGGCGCCCATCTCCTCGGCCAGAGTCGGCTGGTAACCCACCGCCGAAGGCATCCGGCCCAGCAATGCGGAACACTCCACACCCGCCAGGGTATAGCGGTAGATGTTGTCGATGAACAGCAGAACATCACGGCCTTCCTCGCGAAAGAACTCGGCCATGGTCAGCCCGGTCAATCCAACCCGCAGGCGGTTTCCGGGTGGCTCGTTCATCTGGCCGTAAACCAGCGCAACCTGATTCAGAACCCCTGAATCGGTCATCTCATGGTAGAAATCATTGCCCTCCCGGGTGCGCTCGCCGACCCCGGCAAACACCGAGAAACCGCTGTGCTCGGCGGCAATATTGCGGATGAGTTCCATCAGGGTCACTGTCTTGCCGACCCCGGCGCCACCAAACAGACCCACCTTGCCACCCTTGTTGAACGGGCAGATCAAATCGATAACTTTGATGCCGGTTTCGAGAACCTCCACACTCGCGGCCTGGTCGATGTAACTGGGCGGCGGGCGGTGGATTGGCCAGCGCTCCTCGGTGACGACTTCATCCTGGCCGTCCACTGCATTACCCAGCACGTCCATGATACGGCCCAGGGTTTTTTGCCCTACCGGTACCGAGATGGGGGCGCCAGTGTTGTCAACGCTGGCGCCGCGGCGCACTCCGTCGGTGGATCCCATGGCAATGGTCCGTACCACGCCGTCACCGATTTGCTGCTGGACTTCCAGGGTCAGGCCGTTATCGACCTTCAGCGCATCATAGACCTTCGGCACTGAATCACGTGGAAATTCCACGTCAACGACGGCGCCAATAATTTCGACAATATTGCCAGCACTCATGGTTGCAACCTCTAAGCTCTTGTGAATACGTTAGATACTTCGCAGTGATGGATTCAAACCGCCGCCGCGCCGGCGACGATTTCTGACAGTTCCTGGGTAATGGCTGCCTGGCGGGCTTTGTTGTAAACCAGCTGCAACTCGTCGATCAGATTGCCGGCATTATCCGTGGCCGCTTTCATGGCCACCATCCGCGCCGCCATTTCCGAGGCGATATTCTCCATGACTCCCGAGTACACCAGGGATTCGATATAGCGCACCATCAGGTTATCGAGAACTTCCCGGGCATCCGGCTCATAGATGTAATCCCAGTGATGGTGGGCGGCCGCGTCCGCCGCGTCCACCTCCCGGGGCAGTAATTGTTCCAGGACCGGACTCTGGGTCATGGAATTGACAAAATCGTTGTAGACAAAATACAGCCGATCGATACGCCCTTGTTCATAAGCCGTGAGCATGATTTTGATGGCACCGACCAGTTCCTCAAGGGCCGGCGCATCGCCAAGGTGGGTCACCTGCCCGACCAGATTGGCACCCATGCGCTTCAGCCACACGGCGCCCTTGGTGCCGATGGCGCAAAATTCCTGCTCGATACCCTGATCGCGCCAATCGTCCATGTGCTTGAGCAGCATCCTGAACAGATTGCTGTTCAGGCCTCCACACAGGCCCCGGTCGCTGGACACGACGATAAAACCGATTCGCCTGGCTTCCCGTTCCAGCAGGTATGGATGGACATACTCGAGATGTGCTTCGCGTACGTGGCGCACGACATCGCGAATTTTCCGGGCATAAGGTCGGGCGGTCCTCATGCGCTCCTGGGCTTTGCGCATTTTGCTCGCGGCCACCATTTCCATCGCCCGGGTGATCTTCTGGGTATTCTTGATACTGCTGATTTTGCTGCGTATTTCTTTTGCACCAGCCATAATGCCAAGCCTTTTAATTCAAATCCGTGGCGCTCACCGCCGTGGAACCCTTACCAGGTGTGATTGGCCTTGAAATCATCCAGAGCGGCCTTGAGTTTTTCGGCGACCGTGTCGGAGTACTTCGGATCGGTATTGATGGAGTCCATAAAGGCCGGGTGTTCGCTTGCCATGTAGGACAGCAAGGCCGCTTCGAAAGTCCCAATCTCCGTGAGCTCGAGATCATCCAGATAGCCCTGGTCCACCGCAAACAGGGCTACTGCCTGCTGGGCGACGCTCATGGGCGAATACTGCTTCTGCTTCATCAATTCCATGACCCGCTGACCACGTTCCAACTGCTTGCGGGTGGCCTCATCCAGATCCGAGGCAAACTGAGCGAAGGCCGCCAATTCTCTATATTGAGCCAGGGCCAGCCGGACACCGCCGCCAAGTTTTTTGACGATGGGGGTCTGGGCGGCGCCACCGACCCGCGACACTGACAGGCCGGCATTGATGGCCGGGCGGATATTGGCGTTGAACAGATCCGTTTCCAGAAAGATCTGCCCATCGGTGATCGAGATCACATTAGTCGGGACAAAGGCCGAAACGTCGCCGGCCTGGGTTTCAATGATTGGTAGCGCGGTGAGGGATCCGGTTTTGCCTTTAACCTCACCATTGGTGATCTGCTCCACATGCTCGGCATTGATCCGCGCCGCACGTTCCAGCAGCCGCGAATGCAGATAGAAGACATCCCCGGGGTATGCCTCGCGTCCCGGGGGGCGGCGCAGCAACAGGGAAACCTGGCGGTAGGCCCAGGCCTGCTTGGTGAGATCGTCGTAGATGATCAGGGCATCCTCGCCGCGGTCGCGGAAGAATTCACCCATGGTGCAACCGGTATAGGGTGCGATGTACTGCAGGGCCGCGGTGTCGGAGGCGCTGGCGGCCACCACGATGGTGTGCTCCATGGCGCCATGTTCTTCGAGTTTTCGCACCACACTGGCAATCGAGGAGGCCTTTTGGCCTATCGCCACATAGATGCAGGTAATGCCGCTGTCCTTTTGGTTAATGATGGTATCGGTGGCTACCGCGGTTTTTCCAGTCTGGCGATCACCGATGATGAGTTCGCGCTGGCCACGTCCAACCGGCACCATTGCATCGATGGCCTTGAGGCCGGTCTGCACCGGCTGGTCCACCGATTGACGGCTGATCACCCCGGGCGCGACTTTTTCAATCGGCGAGGTTCCGTCCGCCTTGACATCCCCCTTGCCGTCGATGGGCTCGCCCAAAGCGTTGACCACCCGACCCAGTAACCCGCGACCAACCGGGACTTCCAGGATTCGGCCGGTGCATTTCACCGTATCACCTTCTGACAGGTGGCTGTAGTCGCCCATCACCACGGCCCCGACCGAGTCGCGTTCCAGGTTCAGGGCCAGGCCAAAAGTCCCGCCAGGAAATTCGATCATCTCGCCCTGCATGGCATCACTCAGGCCATGGATGCGGACGATGCCGTCCGTGAGGGTGACAATCGTGCCCTCCGTACGCGCTTCTACGCCGACGTCAAAATTCTCGATCTTCTTTTTGATGAGATCGCTGACTTCAGTTGCAGTAAGTGCCATGTTGTTAAAACCTCATTGGGATCGTGACGCCTTAGGCGACGGACTGTGCAAGTTGTTCGAGCTGGCCGCGAATGGAAGCATCGATCACGGTATCGCCGGATCGGATCACCACCCCACCGATAAGTCCAGGATCGATCTCCACACGCAGGTCGACCCGGGAGCCCAGGCGCCGGGTCATCGCCACGTTAATGGTGTTCTGTTGCGCGGGCGTCAATGCGTAAGCGGTTGAGACCACGACATCGGCGCGTTTTTCCTTGCGGGCCCGGGCCTCGTGATAAATTTCAGCAACATCGCGAATCACACCCAAACGGCGATTCTCACACAGGATACGCACGAAATTTTGCCCGGTTGGCGACAGCCCGTCTCCACAGACATCCATCACCAGTTCGGCGAGTTGCTGATTGGTGACGTTGGGATTGACGATCAGTGCGCCCATGAGCGGATCACTGACCACCGTTACCAACAGATTGAGCATCTCGGCCCACTCGGCCGTGCGACCCTCTTCCTCCGCCTGCTTGAAGGCGGCCAGGGCATAGGGGCGGGCGGTTTTGCTGTTGGATTCCATGGATCGGTGCCGGTCAGAGCTCGGCCGCGAGTTTTTCCAGGGACTCGCTGTGAATCTGTGCGTTCACCTCGCGCAACAAAATCTGTTCGGCGCCCTTGAGGGCCAGTGAGGCCACCTCACCACGCAGTTCCTCCCGGGCCAGGTTGCGTTCCTGCTCGATCTGGGATCGGGCAAGTTCGATCAGACGATTGCCTTCTTCGCGCGCCTGAAGCTTGGCTTCTTCGATGATGTCGTCACCGCGTTTTTGCGCCTGGGCAACAAACTCCTGAGCCTTTTCCCGGCCATCATGGAGCAGCTCGGAAGATTTCTCGTGGGCCTCCTCGAGGCTGCGTTTGCCCTTCTCCGCGGCGGCCAGTCCATCGGCTATGCGCGCTTCACGCAACTGCATCTGCTTGAGCAGCATGGGCCACACCAATGACATGGTGAACCATACCAGCAGTGCAAAGACCAGCATCTGCGCGAGTAGTGTTGCATTAATGCTCACTTCGCTTGCCTCCGTAATTCCTCAGGGGTGTCGTACCGGTGCAGCGGAATCAGCCGGCGGCAAGGGTTTTGACCGCTTCGGCAAAGGGGTTCGCAAAGGTGAAGAACAGGGCGATACCCACGCCGATCATTGACACCGCGTCGAGCAGGCCGGCGACGATGAACATCTTCACCTGCAACATGGGCGCAAGGTCCGGCTGGCGGGCCGCCCCCTCAAGAAACTTACCGCCCAGAATACCAAAACCAATGGCCGTGCCCATGGCGCCCATACCAATCAGAATACTGACAGCAATGGCTGTCATTCCCTGAATGTTCGCTACTTGATCGATGATGCCTTCCATCTCTTTTCTCCTGGGTCTGTAAGGTCTGGAACCTGGTGAGTGAATTGAATGATGAATGAATTAGTGTGATTCGTGCGCCATGCTCAGATAGACGATCGTGAGCATCATGAAAATAAAGGCCTGCAAGGTAATGATCAGAATGTGGAAAATGGCCCAGGCCAGCGCCAGCAGCACCTGGGAAACAAACATAACCACCGGGCCCACGCTGCTGACCAGGGAGGTGATGGTATGGTCGAGGGTGAACAAGGCGAGGAGTATGAAAATCAATTCGCCGGCATACAGGTTGCCGAACAGGCGCAAGGCCAGGGATACCGGCTTGGCGAACTCCTCGATCAAACGAAAAATGATGTTCACTGGAAACAGCGCCTTGCCGAAGGGTACGGTGCAGATTTCCGTGAAAAAATGCACCCCCTTGATTTTGATGTTGTAGAACAGTATCAGGATGAACACGGTGATGGACATGGCGAAGGTCGCGTTCATATCCGTGGACGGCACGACTTTCATGTATTTGATGCCGATGCCGCCAGCGATGGCCGGAATCAAATCGACCGGAATCAGATCCATGAAATTCATGGCGAATACCCAGCAGAATATGGTCAGCGCCAGGGGCGCGATCAGCCGGCTCGATCCATGAAAGGTACTGGTGACCTGGTCGTTGACAAACTCCAGAAGCATTTCCACGAAGCTCTGCCAGCCCCGCGGGGTATCCTCGCTGGCATTGCATGCCGCTTTGTAGAAGAACCAGGAAATGATCACCGCCAGGGTGATGGACCAGAACAGGGTATCGAGGTTCAAGGTCCAGAAACCCTCCCCCACCCGAAGATTGGTCAAATGATGGACGATATAGCCCGTGACTGTTTCCGGTGCTTCGTGTTCGACGGCCATCTTAAGATGTCCTCCCCGCCGTGGCCAGCAATGCCAGCCAGTAGATACTGAGTGCCGCCATGTAGGTCAAAATCACAATCAGAATATCCACGTCCAAATACACGATGGCAATGAGAAACATCAGCGCCGTCAGCGCCAGTTTAACCACTTCGCCGATATAAAATGCCCGCACCATCAGGGCGGGCGGTGTACCGGGCTTAAACCTGAACATTCGCTGTGCGAGATAAGCCCCTGAAAATACGCAAATCATTCCGCCAGTCAGCGCGGAAAAAGCCCCATGTGCCCCAGTCCATGAGTACACCCCAAGCGCCACTGCAAATGTCACCAGTGCCTGGGCTGTCAGAATTCTGAATGCCGTCAACCGATATGGGTGAACGCCCAAACGCCTCTCCGATCACAAGACGCCATCGTAAAGCGCGCGGAGTATATAAGCCACGCCTTGCAGGCGGCAAGGCGTATTATGCACATTCAGCCCCGTGGATTCACGTCCGGTGTCAGTTGCCGGGACCGGTTATTGAATACGTCCCAGGATCCCGTCCAGCTCATCCAGTGAACTGTAGTAAATGACCAGCGAGCCGCGGCCGCCACGACGCGATTTGATCTCCACCCGGGCTGCGAGCTTTTCCCGCAACTGGCGCTCCAGAACCCCGATGTCCGGATCCCTGGGGGCACCCGAGGCGGGTTTTCCGGCCGGCTTGTTGAGGCGCCGGACCAGAGCCTCGATCTGCCTGGCACTCAACCCGCGAGCGACGACCTCCCTTGCCACCCGGCTTTGCTCGGGGCCTTTCAATCCCAGCAGGGCCCGGCCGTGTCCCATGTCCAGTGCGCCGTTTTCCAGCATTTCCTGGACGTCCGGATTCAGCTCCAGCAGCCGCAGCAGGTTGCTCAGGGCGGAACGTGAACGCCCGACCGCCGTGGCTGCCTTGGCATGGCTGAGCTGAAATTCCGCGATTAACCGTTGCAACGCCCGGGCCTCCTCCAGCACGTTCAGATCTTCGCGCTGAATATTTTCTATCAGGGCGATGGCCAGTGCGTCCTGATCCGCTATATCCCGGATCAGCGCCGGGATGTGTTCCAGCCCGGCCAGTTGACAGGCGCGCCAGCGGCGTTCGCCGGCCAGAATTTCATAGCGGCCCGACTGGAGAGGGCGGACCACGATGGGTTGCAACAACCCCTGTTCGCGGATTGAGGCCGCCAGTTCTTCGAGTGCCTGCTCGTCAAACTGCGTGCGGGGCTGGAATTGTCCGCGCTCTATCCGATCCAGAGGTACAGAGCGCAGGTCGCCGGCCTCCTCCACATCCAGTGCCACCGAGCCACTCAGCAGCGCGTCCAGTCCCCGCCCGAGTCCTTTGCGCCGGGCCATTACTGCAGGATTTCCGGTCGCGCCCGATCCCGGCGCAGCACTTCACCGGCCAGTGCCAGATAGGCCAGGGCGCCACTGGAATTTTTGTCATACAACAGCGCCGGCAGACCATGGCTCGGAGCCTCGGCCAGGCGCACATTGCGCGGTACCACGGTGCTATAGACCTTGGCCCCGAAATGCCGGGTCAATTGCTGGGAAACCTGATTCGAAAGATTATTGCGGGCATCAAACATGGTTCTCAGCAGGCCCTCCACTTCCAGTTTCGGGTTGAGTATCTTGCGAATCTTGTCGACAGTTTCCAGCAGCGCGCTGAGCCCCTCCAGGGCATAGTATTCACACTGCATGGGGATCAACACCGAATCGGCGGCGGTCAGGGCATTGACCGTCAACATGCTGAGAGCGGGCGGGCAATCGATGATGATGTAGTCGTAGTTATCCCGTACCGGATCGAGGGCGTTTTTAAGCCGCAACTCCCGGCCCAGCTCATCGAGCAGTGCCACTTCGGCGCCGGTCAGATCCGCGTTACTCGGCACCAGATCGAAATGGCTGTGTTCCACATGGATCACGACCTCATCCAGCTTCGCCTCATTCATCAATAAATCATAGGCGGAATGGCTGACACCGCGTTTGTCGACCCCGCAACCCATGGTGGCATTGCCCTGGGGATCCAGGTCCACCAGCAGGATGCGGCGCTTCATGGCGGCAAAAGACGCCCCCAGATTCACCGCCGAGGTGGTTTTGCCGACACCACCTTTCTGGTTGGTCATTGCGATGATTTTTGCCATGAAATTGCGTGCCGTGAATGGCCTGGAAACCGGGCTGCTAAGCATAGGCGCGAATAGGTCCAGGGGCCAGTATGAATTTCTCAACCGCCGCACTGCGCTGGACTCCTCTCAACAGCCAATCCCCGGTACAGGCCCGCGGGGCAGACAAGACGGTCGTCATTGCGGAATAATACTGCCCGGAATCACCGCATGCGCCCTCATTATCTGAATTCACTGTTCTCACCCCGCTCCATTGCCGTCTTTGGTGCCAGCGAGCGGCCGGGTTCGGTGGGCCAGGTTGTACTGAGGAACCTGCTTGGCGGTGAATTCGCCGGCCCGGTTTATGCTCTGAACACCCGGCATCCACAAGTTCAGGGTCAGCCGGCCTTCAGCAATCTGGATGCGGTCGGCAAACCCGTGGATTTGGCCATCATCGCGACCCCGGCCAAATCCCTGCCCGCAATTATTGAGGATTGCGGTGAGCACGGGGTCAAGAGTGCCATTATTCTTTCCGCTGAATTCAGCGAGTCCGGGCGGGCCGGCAAACCACTCGAGGATAAAGTCATTGCCCTGGCCCGCGACCACGGTATCCGCGTCCTCGGCCCCAACTGTCTCGGCCTGATTCGACCCGCGCAGCGGCTCAATGCCACCTTCGGCAACAATACGGCCCAGCCCGGGAAGCTGGCGCTGATTTCCCAGTCCGGCGCTTTGTGCACTGCGATTCTGGACTGGGCAGATCAACGCGGCATCGGTTTTTCCGCGGTGGTCTCTACCGGGATCTCCGCGGACCTTGATTTCGGCGACATCCTCGAATTTCTCATGAGCGATCCCCACACCCACAGCATCCTGCTGTACATTGAAGGGCTGCGTGATGTGCGCCGGTTCATGACCGGCCTGCGCCTGGCGGCGAGAGCCAAACCGGTTATCGCCATCAAGGTTGGCCGCCATACCGAAGGCGCTCGGGCATCCCTGTCCCACAGCGGCGCCCTGGTGGGCGCCGATGAGGCCTTTTCCGCGGCCCTGGCACGCTGTGGTGTGGTCCGGGTCGAAACCATTGCTCAGTTGTTTTCGGCGGCCAGCACTTTGTCCTCACGTTACCGTGAGTGCGGCAAGCGGCTGGCCGTTGTAACCAACGGTGGCGGACCCGGGGTGCTCGCGGCGGATCACATTGCGGACTACGGCCTGGAACTCGCCACGCTGGATGCCGGGTCCGTGAGCGCCTTGAAACGGGTGATGCCCAAAACCTGGTCCCGCGGTAATCCCGTGGGCATTCTTGGCGATGCCGGCCCACAACGCTATACCGACAGCGTGAATATCTGTTTGCAGGACCAGTCGGTGGACGGTGTCATCGTAATCCTGACCCCCCAGGCCGTGAC
>Ga0114931_10010521_pt1 | contig 11009 bp, 5 predicted proteins | sample 2SBtaG_FD_89579 | JGI IMG/M metagenome (GOLD analysis project Ga0114931, IMG submission 89579) | Deep subsurface microbial communities from Kolumbo volcano to uncover new lineages of life (NeLLi) - 2SBTROV14_V59a metaG | ecosystem: Environmental > Aquatic > Marine > Volcanic | place: Kolumbo...
CGGACAATGTTCGCCCGCTGGCGTCTACAATGGTCCCGGAAATCATCACAGGCAGCCATTTATTGGCCGTGACAAAGTACTCTTGCATGGCAAACAGAGCGGCTTTGGCATTCAGCGTGTCAAAGATGGTTTCGACCAGCAAAATGTCCACGCCGCCGTCAACGAGCCCCTTTGTCTGTTCGCCGTATGCTTGTGCCATTTCCTCAAAGGTGACCGCGCGATCGCTTGGGTGGTTAACATCGGGCGACATGGAGAGCGTTTTGTTCGTCGGACCTAGTGAGCCGGCGACAAACCGCGGCTTGTTTGGATTTTCTGCGCTGAAGCGGTCCGCTTCCTGCCGTGCCAGTTTCGCCGCCGCATAGTTAATTTCATACGATTTCTCCTGCAACCCGTAATCAGCTTGAGAAATCGGGGTGCCGTTAAACGAATTCGTCTCGATTATGTCGGCGCCTGCGGCAAGAAATTGAGCATGAATTTTCCCGACAAGCTCAGGCTGTGTGATGGAGAGTAAATCGTTATCTCCTCTTAGTGAACACTCGTGGTTCTTGAAATGGGTGCCGCGGAAGTCCTCTTCCGTGAGATTGCATTTTTGGATCATCGTTCCCATGGCGCCATCAAGAACCAGGACGCGTTCTTCCAAAAGCTTGTGTAATGTTTGCCACGAGTCGTTCATCTTTTTCGATATCACCAACTTGTGTCCTCACCTACCGTATCAGTTCATTTTACTACCAGGATGTACACCCAAGTAAACGATTTGCGGTTTGCTGCCGCGCCCCGCATGAGCCAATCAGTTCCCGCTGAAGGCCTGCCCGTCTACTGTTTGATGGAAGTCGTCGAAATGAACTTATAACGCCGAAAAGTTGAAGCCGTTCCTGCGGTCAACCAAATTTTCTTGCCATCTTATCGTGTTTTCGAAGTGCTCTAATCTTATACAATTTGTCCGGTTAAATCCAGTTAATTAATTGGTATATTCATTTTGTCTAGTGACTTGCCCTCAGCCCTGTAAGTCAAAGATATAAGCCGATGGCTTATTTTGAAGCGAGTAATATACATGGCTCCATTTAACAATACTGTTAGCTTCTGAAAGACATCGTGTTTATTATTACACAGTAACTTTCTGAAGAGGGACAGTTTCAGAAAGCAAGTGGCCCCTTCCGGCGCTCAGAAATCACATCGAAGCACAATTTTTCGCGGGGGATCGACAGCGGGGTGGATGTGGGGGGCTGAGTGTGTGGGTGTGGTGTTGGGTGCTGTCCCCCCGCGAATTGTATTTCCACCCAGAGATTTCAAAAAATAATTTGTTCGACAAAAAAGGGCGGGACATTCCTTTTTGCCTTGTATGCTATTGGCGGTTTGCATGGCGGGTCATTTGTGTGGTTGCGCGCAGGGAGTTGACTGTCTGACAAACGGCTTTCGGGTTCATTGCCAGAACCAAGGTAACCTGCCGGGGGCAAAGTAAAAAGTTGACATCCTGATGCAATTATTGATACTTTGTGAACAACAGGATTAGAGCAACTCAGAACCACCACAGATTCAAGGGTTGTTGCAGACGTAATCCTCAATATTGTGCTACGTAAGGCCTCGCTTTGCAAAACGTCGATTCATTAGAATTAATTCTCGCCATTGGCCTGGCGGTGGCAAGTGTGATAACCGTGGTTGTTTCTTACACGGTGCATATCCTTATTTCTAACCGCCGCATTAGACGGGCAGAACTTCTTTCAACTTCCGTCGTAACCTTCAGTCCAGCCCTGATCATAACACTGGACAACCGCAACCGCATCGTTGCCTTCAACAAGAGACTCGAAGTGCTCAGCGGGTACACAGCGGAGCAAGTTATTGGGAAAAAGGGGGCAGATCTCGAGTTTTTGTCATTTCTACCTACGAATAGCGCCAGAGATGCCTCATCATCATATGAATTTCGGCATTCTGGCATACTCATGGCCGCCGATGGGTTCGAACACTGCATAGAATGGCAGGTCGGAACGGTCACAGACTATGAAAAAGATTCGGCGGTGACCATCGTTTCTGGGATCGATGTCACTGAATTGCATCTTGCCCAGGAGAAACTCAAAACCTTAACAGCGAAATTGTCGTCGACAGAGGAGCGGGAGCGGAAACGTATTGCCGAGGAGTTGCACGACCGCATTGGAGAAACGCTGGTTCTAACGGCCCGTCGTGTCGACGACTTGAAGCAGAAATTAAGTTCTGAGGAAATGCAAAAGGCTTTGGATGAGCTAGGTGAAAATATCCAACATTTCTTAAAGGACGCCCGTTCCTTGATTTTTGAGTTAATTCCACCAATCTTGTACGACATTGGGTTGGAAGCGGCCCTGCGCTCATTTGCCAGCTACTGCAAGAAACAGTACCAAATTACGGTCACGGTGAGCGATGACGGTAAGGAAAAAAGTCTGGACCACGACAAATCGGCCTTTCTCTACAAAGCTGTAAGAGAGTTGGTTTTGAACGTGATAAGACATGCTGACGCGCACGCCGCGCACGTCAACCTGACAGTGATGCAGGGTGCTGTTAATGTGGTCGTTGAGGACAACGGTTCAGGCTTTCCATCAAGCGTACTGCGATCAAACGGAACAGCGTTGTCAGGCTTCGGTTTGCTCAACATCAAAACGCAGGCTGAGCACTACGGTGGCTCGCTGGAGATCCAAACGAACGGCAAGGCAGGGGGCCGCGTCAGTATTTTGGTACCTTTGAACCGAGACGTGTATGCTGATTAAGGTAGTGTTGGTAGAGGATCACACGATTATCCGCGCCAGCCTCAGGGCCCTTCTGGACCGCCAGCCCGATTTGGAAGTGGTGGGCGAGGCAGGTGACGGACACAAAGCCGTGGAATTAGTAGAGCAAATAAAACCGGATGTCGTCATAATGGATGTGGTCTTGCGTGAATCTGCGCTCTGCGGCATGGAGGCGACCAGAAAAATTACTCACTTTGAAGAGAGTCCGAAAGTCATTGCGTTGTCCGTTATGGAAGAATTAGCCTATGTCAAACAGATGTTGTCAGCCGGGGCATCAGGCTACCTCTTTAAGGGTTGCACGGAGAAAGAACTTATGGAAGCGATTCATACGGTCCTGAGCGGGCGAACCTATTTCAGTAAAGATGTAGAGCGCGTGATTCAGGAAGATTACGTCAACCTGGTACAACAACCGCCCGAAAAAACCAGCACTGAGTTGACTGACCGGGAAATGGAGATTCTCCGGCTAACCGCGATGGGAAAGGCGGCAAAAGAGATTGCGGGCGATCTACAAATTTCCAGGAAGACGGTTGACGCTCACAAACGCAAACTCATGGCAAAACTAGAAATTTGGAGCATCGCGGAGTTGACCCGGTACGCTTTGCGCGAAGGCATTATTTCAGATGAAGACTAGGCGGTTGAATAATACAGCCATGCTGTGAGGGCTGTGATCCGAGGGTTTGTGGGTGAGCGAGGCACCCCACAAACCTGGTTTCTATGAGAATCCTATTCATTCTCCAGCGCATCGCTTCTACCCACCACGAAGACGATTCCCGCCAGGAGCACCGTACCCATCAGCAATGAAACGGTGCCGCTGAGACCCCAGCCCGTCGGGAGATATCCCGTGACACAGGCAACCGACCCCACCACCAGAGCATATGGCAGTTGCGTCCTTACATGGTCGACATGATCGGCGGCGGATGCCATAGATGATAGAATGGTGGTGTCGGAAATAGGTGAACAGTGATCGCCCAATACCGAGCCGGACAGGATAGCACCGATCGTTGCAATCAGCAAATGCTGGCTTAGCTCCATGGAAAGGCCCGCCTCTAAAGGGAGCTTAAAGGCAATGGGAACCATGATCGGTGTCAGGATAGCCATTGTGGCCCACGATGCACCGGTCGAAAAACTAATGAATGCCGCGATAACGAAGGTCACGACGGGAACGAAGTGCGGGGACAGGATCCCTCTGGTTAGTTCGATCACATAATCGGCGGTATGGAGATCCTTGCAGATATTGCCAATCGCCCAGGCCTGAACCAGGATCATTGCCGCCATCAACATGGACTTGTAGCCATTTACCGTTGCCGCCATCGTCTGCTCGATGTTCAGAATACGCTGGCCAATCGCCATCAGGGCGGCTGACAGCAAGCCCGCGAACGAAGCCCACGTCAAGACCGCGAAGGAATTAGCTTCACCGAAAATCTGTCCCAGCGTCGCCGAGGCGGCTGCTGCGCCCAGCGCATTCTTGCCATTGATGTAGAGTCCGATAAGTGTCACACCGATCACAACGGCGATGGGGACGATAGCACTTTGCCAGCGCAACGGTGTATCCTCATCCGCCAGCATGTCGATGGAGGCACTGTCGGCGATCGGTTGGGCACCATCGCGTAAGACCTTGCCTTCATCCACCGCTCTTTTCTCGGCTTTAAGCATGGGTCCGAAGTCGCGCAGGGTCACGGCCAGAAAAAAAACAAAAAGGATTGCCAAAATGCTGTAAGTCGAATAGGGAATGGATTGCAGGAAAGCATTGTAAGCATTCATGTTCGCATTGACAGACTTGAAGGCTTGGTCGATCAGCCCGACCTGAAAGCCGATCCAGGTTGAAATGAGAGCGATGGAGGCCACCGGTGCGGCCGTGGAATCCACGATGTAAGACAACTTCTCACGCGAGATTTTGAGGCGGTCCGTCATGGAACGCATCGTATTTCCCACGATCAGCGTGTTAGCGTAGTCGTCAAAGAAAATCAAAAGCCCCATGGCCCAGGTGGCAATTTGCCCGCCGCGACGGTGGTTAGCGAAGGTGGCCAGCTTTTCCACGATGCCCTGTGTTCCACCTGCTTTAGACATGATACCGACCATCCCGCCCAAAGTCAGGCTGAAGATGAGCACCGAGGCGTTGTCCGTGTCAGCAAGAGCACCAACAACGTAGGTGTCAACGGTTCTGATGAAACCGAGGATGGGATTGTAGTCGTAGATAAAGAGCGCCCCCAGCCAAATGCCGCTAAACAGCGAAATAAGCACCTGGCGTGCCGCAAAGGCCAGGGTGATGGCAAATAAAGGCGGCAGCAAACTCAAGATACCCGGTATGACGCGCACCTCGGCCTTCGCCATGACGCCGCCATGGTCGAGAGAGATGGTGGTTCGCCCGGTGTTTGTGAAGACGACATTCGGCAGCTCTATCACGCCTGCTTTGAACACAAAGGAGCGCGTTGCCTGTACCTGTCTCGAATCTTGTTCCAGAAGAATACCATCGATATTCACCGTGTCGGCGAATGTGGCTACTTGCACCCCGTCCTTATCCAGGGCACGGATGCTGACAACGGATTCGACATCAGCCAGTGCCAGACTCGGTGCCTTGATTTCGAATTTCACCACCTCTCCGGCAGCCAGCGACGGCGTCTTCCACGTGGTAGCGCTGGCACGAGATGTCAGAGGGAGAAGAACCAATACTGCAGGCAGGATCAGCTTGTAAGCGTTCATGGTAGAATGGATTTCAGTTAGTAAGTCATTCTATTTAGTCCGTTTGAATCGAGATCACTGATAGTGACCGTTCCGGTGACTCCCGGACAGTAAACGAAAATATGGAGGGTGACGAAAAATAAAGGTCCATTGTACAAATACGCCACAAGAAAGTAAAGGGAAATGTGCGGTTCCGTTTCTTGCTTTTAAGCTAGGTATTACTAAATTGTGTCGCCCCAATCGAGTCAACACGCTTTCATCATGATTGAAGGAGAGCCGTATTCCACGTTGTTTTTGCGCGCCGTAACAACTTTGTGGGCTGTTACGATTTTGGTGCTGCCCGCAACACTCTGCATGGGTCAAGACTGGCTGAGTGGTTATCTTCCGCGTCAAGAGACCACCGCGGCGGATAGCGCGTCCTGGAACGTTTATCTGAGCCCGACGCGGTCGCTGCTGAACCTAAACGGGACATGGCGCGCCCGCCGTCTGGCATCGGAGGAGGGGCGCAACGTCGAAGTGCCCGGGGCTTTCCACTCTGCGGGACAAATAGAATTCAGTCGTACTTTTTCCCTGGACTCAACCCTTGTTGGCAAGCGACTTCGGTTGCTTGCTTTCGGGATTCTACCCCGGTTTCGCATTTTCTTGAACGGCAGTTTTGTTGACACCAGAAGCGGCGGCCAGTCCCCCTTTTTTGTAGACTTGCCCTCAGCTAAGGTCAGAATTGGTGGTCGCAATGAGCTGCGCATCGTAGTTGATGGTCAGTTGGGGCCGCGCGACAGCTTACCTTTGAAACACCATCCCGGGCTTTCGGCTAATTTCGTTGGAATCGTACGGGATATCTTCATCCTGGTTACACAGGCCATTTCAATCGATGACGTTTCGGTTGACCAGGAGTTGTCCGCCGATCGCGCGGTGGTTCAACTAGGCGTTTCGGTGGCACTTCAGAATAGCACGCCAGGTACAAGCATTGCCGCCGGTGAGCCCAAAGTCGACCTGGTGATCAATATCCTTGATTCAGCCGGTCGCGCACTCCTACCACGTTCGTCCCGCACGTCAGTGAAGATCGATGCAAGTAGAAAAGAGTTCAAGGTCGATATGCCATTCAAGAAGTTTCAGATGTGGTCACCTCAAACACCGGCGTTGTACCGGTTGCGGTTGGACCTCATGCAAGCAAGGCGGATGGTCGACCGTGTCTTCGTGCCGTTTGGCGTGCGTCAGGTGGCAGTGAATGGGAACGGCCTGGTGGTAAACGGAACAGAGCTGCGATTGAAAGGAATCGATTATTACGAAAATATGGTTGCCGATAGCAGTCGTCCAACGGTGGAGGACGATATTCGAACAATCAAGCGTTTGGGAGCCAACGTCGTCAGGGTCGTCGGAGGCCCGCCCTCACCCAAACTCCTGGATTTGTGCGATCGGCTGGGTGTGTTCGTTTTTGCAGAGGTCCCCCTGTCGCTTGTTCCGGATGCTCGGTTGCGTGACTCAAATTTCAGCCGTCTGCCCCTTGACGAAACGTTGGATCTCTTTGAACTGGCCAATCGGCATCCAAGCTTAGCGGCAGTGGGCATCGGCCGAGATCTTGCGATCGGGTCGCCGGGGACGCAAGGTTTCCTGAGGCAACTCAGCGAATCGCGGGTTGGACATTCCTATCCTTTGGTCTACCTCATCGCCGACCATATCTTACCGCAGGCGCTGCCGGAATGGACCGATTTTATGGTTTCACAGGTTCTTGATCCGGGGTCATTTGCAGAGCAAAGAAAGCTTGCCTCCGATCTTCAGATCCCATTTTTCTACTCGGTTGTGACGCCTCTGCGGCCTGTGGCCGGTGCCGGCACAAATGTGGGGGCGCCATCGGAAGATCTGCAAGAGGGCGGCAGCGGCGAAAGTTTTTCCGTCGATGCGCAGGAGCTGCAAGCGTACGAATTGTGGACCATCTTGTCTTCGACTCAGCACAGCAAACCGGAAGGCTTTCTTATTAGCACATTAACTGATTGGCGCGTGGACCAACCCAACCTGGTATTTGGATGGAATCACGATAGTCATTGGATTCGAACGGGTCTCCTCAACCTTGACGGTTCGAAAAGGTTATCTTATGATATCGTGGCGGACTATTTTTCGGGGAAGCCTTCCAGGCGTGGCGTGAGGCCAAAGCCGTCCTCAGTTAGTCCCGTGATGTATCCGGTCATTGGGATCGGCCTGATCCTCCTGTTCTTATTTAATTTTAATAGAAACAAAAAATTGCGTGGCAATCTCCGCCGAATCTTCTTTTATCCACACGGTTTTTTTTCGGAGGTACGTGAGAACCGGAAAGTTCCGGCATGGCATACCTTCCTGCTCAGCGTGATGACTTCGGTCGGACTCGGCATGATCACGTCCGGCTTTGCTTTCTATTTTCGCAACAGCGGTGTTGCCAATGATTTTCTCGATCTGTTGATCCAATCCGAAACGACCAAACAGCTAGTTATCTATCTTTGCTGGCACCCGGGGGTGAGCATCGCCGTATTTACCTTTACTTGGTATGGGTGCTTCTACTTGCTCATTCTCATCCTGAAGATCACGTCAGTCGTGATGGGTCGCTATCTCTCCTTCTCCCAACTATGGACGCTGGTGTTTTGGTCCAGCGCCAATTTTCTTTGGTTGCTGCCAGCTATCCCGATTTACTACCGACTCCTCGAAGAAACCAATTGGTTTGCAGTCGCGACGCTACTCGTCACCGTTTTCATGGTATGGTTCCTGATGCGCTTATTAAAGGGGATGAAACTCGTGTTCCATCTATCTCTGTTCAATGCCGGAGTGCTTGCGATCATACTCGTTACTTTGACGGTGGGAGCCCTCGCCTATCACTTTCAGGAAGAGAGCGCACTGTTTGACTACCTTCCTATCTACTGGCACGTTTTCGCAAGCAGGTGGTAGGTGCTGTTGGTCAGAAAAATGCTGACACAATTGTAAGGGAGGCAAGTGACAGAAGAGTGCTGATCAGGACCGCTCCTCCGGCCAGTTCTTTGTCACCCCCGAGTTGTTCGGTGAGAATGTAGCAGGCTGCCGCGGTTGGACAGGCCATGAAAGTCATCGCGATGCGCATCTCAGTGTGGCCGAGCCCCAGGGCTTTCGCAATGAGCCATCCTAACAACGGTGTCACGGCAACCTTGAGCAGGGCAGGGATGCTCGCGACTTTCAGTTTGGTGCCGGTTGAACGTTGCGCCAGTGATCCCCCGATTGTGATGAGCGCCAAAGGCAGCGACATTTGCCCGATCGAGAGGGTCGTTCTGTTGATCATCACCGGCAACGGCCACCCCATGAGCGACACGATCGAGGCCCCAATGGACGCGAGGAGCAGAGGGTTGAGGACGATTTGCAGCAGTAGGTGCTTGACACCAACCGCATCAAGTTTCTTGTGACCGACTAGCAGCACCAGAATCGAGCAAGCGTTGTAGATAGGGACGATGGGGGCGATGGCGAAAACCGCTAGCCTTTCGAACTGGTGGGCAGACTCTGGCGCCAGATTGTGTGAAGCGTAGAGGAGAACTGGTAAGCCGACGAAGGCCAAATTGCCCCGAAAAGACGCTTGCACAAAGGCGCCGCGCTGGTTCCGTCCTAAACGCAATAAGGCGCTTAGTAGGTACCCAAACAGGATAACAACGAACATGGTGAGTACCACGGCGATGAAGATCGGGCCGGCTTCCCGCCCCAGAAAGTCGGTGGTCGCAATTTTTTGAAAGAGCAGACAGGGCAATCCCACCCAATAGGTTAGGCGACTCAGGCCGGCCAGCGTCTCAGACGTGAGGAAGCCGGTCTTCGCGAGAATCGTGCCGATTCCGATAATCGCAAAGACCGGGAAAATTGAATTGCCTATAACGAAAGGGAGTTGCCCATCCATCGCTCTGCAACCTGTTTGGCGGAAAATCGCACCGACTTGCCGGCTGTTAGGTCTGACAAAATTGCGACAAAATAAGATATGACGACCTTATAGTCAAGCTTCGGCAATCCCTATCTCGGGTTCAACATGACCGGCCCGACCCACCTGGATCAGGCAAGCGGAACATGAGAACCGGAAATGCATTGAAAAACAGCTTGACTTTGAGGCATCAGTGGATTATATTGCGGTCAACCTCTATATTGTGTCTTATGAATAGCCAATATACAGCATATAGTATTATTAGCTTTGTTGTCCTATCTCGATGTTTTTCTAACCGGAGATGACTTCGTGTACCTGGAGAGTTTGAAAGTAAGTGGTTTCAAGTCATTTGCGAAGAAGACCACCTTCGCGTTCAATGATGGTGTCACGGCCATTGTGGGTCCAAATGGCTGCGGCAAAAGCAACACGGTTGACGCGATTCGTTGGGTCCTGGGTGAACAAAAGGCGGGCAGCATTCGAAGCGAAAAAATGGAAAACGTCATTTTCAATGGCAGTAAGGATATCAAGCCGTTGGGAATGGCGGAAGTGTCGCTGAAAATCCGCAATACCAAAAATGTGTTACCGATAGAATACTCTGAGGTTGTTATCACCAGGCGGCTCTTCCGCTCTCTGGAAAGTCAATATCTACTGAACAATACACCCTGCCGCTTGAAGGATATTCAGAATTTATTTATGGATTCGGGGATGGGACCTGGCGCTTACTCGATCATTGAGTTGAGCATGGTTGAGACTATCCTCAATGGCCGACCTGAGGAACGAAGACGTATTCTGGAAGAGGCTGCAGGCGTTACAAAATACAAGATTCGGCGTAAAGCAGCCTTTCGCAAACTGGAGGCCACCGAAGCGGACCTGGTGCGCGTGAGCGACATCATCAGTGAAGTAGAGAAGACAGTTTCCACTTTACAGCGACAGGTCAAGAAAGCACAACGTTACCAGGACATCACCGAAGCGTTGAAGAAAAAAGACACACAACTCGCCGCCCACCGGTTCTCACAGATTCAACTTGAGTTGCAACCTCTGCTTGCGAGACAGAAAGATGCACAAGACAGTCGGGTTTCTCTTACAACGACTTTCGACGAAAAAGAAGCCCAGGTGGAGGAGGCGCGCCGGAGGCTGCTCGACGCTGAGCGGCAATTGAGCGAACAGCAGAGACTTCTCAACGAAGCTTCTATGCGCATTCAAAAGAAGGAAGAGGAGATCCTGGTCGGCAGAGAACGGCGGAAAGCTTTGGAAGAGGCCAAAGTTAAGTTGGTGCGAGATCAAGAAGAGATCCGGCAAAAACTTGAAAAGAATCGGCTGCAGGGGAGTCATTCCCAGGAAGCTCTGCAGATGCTTTTCCAGAAAATTCATGCGGGTGAAAACGATTTCAATGAAAAAAACGCCCAGTTGAACAAACTTGAGGCGAAGCTGGCGGAGAAGAAGGAAGAAGGCAAGACTGTCGAAATGCGACGGGTGAAGGCAGTTGAAGGACTGACTGAAGGAAAACGCGACGAGGAGCGTATCAAAGCTCAGCTGACTCAGTCGCGCGAACGCCTCATTTCGATCGGACGCGAAATCGAGGAGAACGAACTGCTGCAAAAGATCAGGCAAGAAAAAATAGATCGGCATCTGGAAAAAGAAGTCGTGGCAAGAGCCGAATTGACGAGACTCACGTCAGAGCTCGA
>Ga0114931_10010522_pt1 | contig 11007 bp, 7 predicted proteins | sample 2SBtaG_FD_89579 | JGI IMG/M metagenome (GOLD analysis project Ga0114931, IMG submission 89579) | Deep subsurface microbial communities from Kolumbo volcano to uncover new lineages of life (NeLLi) - 2SBTROV14_V59a metaG | ecosystem: Environmental > Aquatic > Marine > Volcanic | place: Kolumbo...
GAGTCAACTGCTCTAACCGGACTGAGCTATGGGCCCTTAATTCTCTATCCGCAGGCTGGTCCGCAAGTTACATCCCTCTAAAAATTTGCTTTTCAGCATAGCATAACCCCCCTCTATTTTCAACTAATACATATAGTATAAATATTATATGCGCTCCAGCCTACCTTGCTCGAGGGCAGGCGGCGCGGGGTATTCCTGAGCGGGAGGATCCACGCCGGGCGGAGGGGCCCGCGAAGGAATACCCCGTGCATCAGCCTGCCCCTCAGAACATTTTCATCCACAACAAAAGGCCCGCCCGCGAATCCGCAGGCAGGCCTTTTGAGGGCTCCTTACTACCTTTTCCCTTTTAAAAAGTTCCCTCCACGGCATCCCGGGCTGAGATATCCAGGAACGCCTTGATTCGCCGGGACCGAGTCGGGTGGCGGAGTTTCCGCAGCGCCTTGGACTCGATCTGGCGGACGCGCTCACGGGTGACGTTGAACTCGCTGCCCACCTCTTCGAGCGTGCGGCTGGTCCCGTCATGGATCCCAAACCGCAACTCCAGGATCTTCCGCTCCCGCTCATCCAGGGTATCAAGAACAGTGGTGATCTCTTCTTTCAACATCGAATGGAGCGTCGCGTTGGCCGGTGACACGGCCTTTTTGTCTTCGATAAAATCACCGAAGTTGGTGTCGCCTTCGTCGCCGATCGGTGTCTGCAGAGAAATCGGGACCTGTGAGATCTTCAGGATTTCCTTCACCTTCCCGACGGGAATCCGCATCTGTTTGGCGATCTCCTGAGCGGTCGGCTCACGTCCGTATTCCTGAACGAACAAACGGGAAATCCGTATGATCTTATTGATCGTCTCGGTCATGTGCACTGGAATCCGGATCGTCCGGGCCTGATCAGCAATCGAGCGCGTGATGGCCTGACGGATCCACCAAGTGGCGTAAGTGGAAAACTTGTATCCCCGCTTGTACTCGAATTTCTCCACCGCACGGATCAGTCCCATGTTCCCCTCCTGAATCAAATCCAGGAAAGACAGTCCGCGGTTGATATATTTCTTGGCGATACTGACAACCAGACGAAGGTTGGCCTCGACCAGAAGTTTTTTGGCCTTGTTGAATTTCGACTGCCGGATCTTGATGACCCTCAGTTCATCTTTAACCTTTTTGATCGGAGAACCCAGCTCTTTGAGCAGCCGCTGTTTTTCTTTACGAAGCTCCGCGGCGTTCTTGGGTTTGCGCTTGCCCTTTAAAGAACGCTCAATCTTCTCAATCTGATAAACCAGCCCCAGGATACGATGGACAATTTCCTCGTTGACCGCGGCGGTCAGTTTGAAAGCGGCCAGCAGCTTAGCCGATTTTCCCGAACCAATCCTGGTATAGCGCACCTTCTTGACCAGGCTTTTCAAATCCCGCATCAGTTTCGGACGCCGTTCCAACTCGTCCTTGATCACGTCCTCGACATTGATTTCCTCGTTCAAAACACTGTTGATAATCGCGATCGCTTCTTTGCGCGCGTAAGCCGTCATAAACAGCGCTTCGGAAAATCTCTCTTCCGCTTCTTCGATCCGTTTGGCCAGACTGATTTCTTCTTCCCTCGACAACAGAGGAATCGAACCCATCTGCTTTAGGTACATCTTGACCGGGTCATCAAGCGGAATGAATTTATCGGAATAGACGTCATCCTTACTCTGCTCTTCCCGGGAGCGACGGACCTTCTGTTCGCGGGTTTCTTTCGCTTCGTCGGTGTTCTGTTCTTCCTCATCGGAAGACTCGATCACCTTGATGTCTTTCCCGTCGAGAATCTCAAAAACACGATCGATCTCTTCGGAAGACTCAATCGAATCGGAAAGGGTTTCGTTGACCTCGTCATAGGTCAGATACCCCTTCTTCTTACCCAGCAATACCAGCTTTTCGACATCATCTTTAAGTGTTTTTCTATTCATCATTTACCTCTTTGGCAATTCATTAAACTGACGTGTTAATTCTTCAAGTTTTTTTTGATCCCCCGCGGTCTGCGCCTCGGCGATAGCCTGGCTGATCTGCTGGGAACGGAATTTCTGACGGCGTTCCCGGATGCGTTGAAGACACCCCTGCCAGATCCTTTCTCTATCTTTGGCGGTCAACTCTTCAGCCGCCAAGAGTTCGGAGACCAGATTCAAATCCTTTTCATCTGTAAAATAACGGCTCACTGTTTCAGCGCTGACCGTGCCCGTTTTGATCACTGCAAATAAATGCCGGACAATGCCCTGTGTTTGCTCGTTCTGGAAATCGGAGATCTCCAGCTCTTCAGAGGCCTTTTCAATGTACTCAGGTGATTCCAGAAACAAACGTAAAAGCGTCTTTTCCGCCGGTGAAACCGCCGTTTTCCGAAGTCCCTCAGGACTTGTTGGAGTGGTTTTGCGGTAACCGGGTTTGCTTTTCTTTATTTCCGCGATCAGAGCCTCTTCATCAACTTTCAAAATCTGCGCCAAACGCCGACGGTATTCCGAACGCATCACCTCGTTACCAAAACGGTTAATCGTTGGCAGCATCTCGGCGATGATGTCGGCCTTCCCTTCCACGCTTCGCGCGTCAAATTGTCTTGCCAAAGCGCCGAATTTAAAATCAAAGATCGTTTCCGATGCCTGAAGGCGTTTTTCAAACCCTTCTCTGCCGTGCTTCCGGATGTAAGAATCCGGGTCTTCACCGGCCGTCAGCGTCGCGATTTTTACGTGGCAGCCTTCTTCAATCAGAAGATCAAGACTGCGGATGATGGCTGACGTTCCGGCCTGGTCGGCATCGTAAAGCATGACGACATTCTTTGTGTACCGTTTGATCAAACGGATCTGATCCGGCGTCAGGGCCGTCCCGAGGGAGGCCACGATATTCTCCACGCCGTGAAGAAACGGCATGATAAAATCCATATACCCTTCGACGATAATGACTTCATCCCGCCGGGTGATCTCGGTCTTGGCAAGTTGCAAACCATAGAGATGCGTTCCCTTGACGTACAAAGGAGTTTCCGGTGAATTGATATATTTAACCGGGTCATCCTTCTTCATGGTCCGGGCGCCAAAGGCCACACTCCGTGATCGATAATCAAAGATCGGAAAAATAATCCGGTTACGAAACCGGTCATAAAAACCATCGCCGCTCTTGCGCGGGACGATCAGCCCCGCTTTCTGCATCAACTCCGTCGATATCTTTTTCGTCCGGAAAAAACTTAAAAGAGCGTCCCAGCGGTCGGGGACAAATCCCAGTTGGAACTTCTTGACCGCCTCCAAATTCAAACCGCGCTTCTTCAGATACTCCCGCGCGGCCCCGGCATCCCTGCCGCGGTCCGTCAGCAGAATACGGTGAAAAAACTTCTGGGCCAGTTCATTGACCTCAAAAAGACGATTGCGGAGCTGAATCCTCTCGGAACTCACCTTCTCTTCCTGGATGGCCACTCCCACCTTCTCGGCGAGAAGCCGCACGGCCTCCGGGAACGTCAGACGTTCCTGCTCCATAACGAAAGAGATAACATTTCCGCCCTTTCCCGTCGAAAAACAATGATAAATCTGTTTGTCCGGACTGACAAAGAACGATGGCGTCTTTTCATGCGTAAACGGACTTAAGGCCTTAAAATTACGGCCGGACTTCTTTAACGGAATATATCCGGAAATCACTTCCACAATATCGCACCGGTCCAGCACCTGATTAATGGCATCCTGCGGGATCAATCCCATGGCCGCTCAACTCTCCTAAATTCCCACTCGTTATCTTTCCGGCTACTTGTACTGCAAACTGAAGACCTTAACGTTTTTCCGGCTGTTGGGAAAGACCTTGCTGATAAATCCGTTATAGGCTCCCTGATAAACTATCGGAGAAACCTGTCGAAAATAAGGGTACAGATACGCGTTCCGGGCTTGCTGAATAAAGGAAGAATTTTCGGAAACAAACAGCAGAAGAATAAACAATCCCCCCAAAAGATACGCCCGCCCCGCAGCAAGGATGGCGGCTAAAAAGCATTCAAACTTGACCCGGTCGTCCTTGTTATAAAAAGATAGAACCATCCTCCTCAAAAACCAAAAGGCGACCAGCACCCCCAGCCAGAGAACAATAAAGGTAAAAACTTCCGTTTTTGTCAAAGAAATACCCAAGCGCTGCGCAATCGGCTCTGCCGCGATGATATAATAATGAACCGTGACAATGGTCGCTACAAACGCCCCAAAAAATCTAAAAATCTCTGCGAGCAACCCGTTCCGGATGCCGCTACATACACACAGGAATCCCAGGAGAATCAACAGCGAATCAATCACGCTGACCTCCCGGAGGCTGTTAAGTTTTTCTTAAAAAATAACTTAAGTTGGTGAAAGTATACCATATGGCTGTACAAAGTGTCAAGAAAACCCGGGTACCGCTTTCATATTTGTAACCTATTATTATATGACAACTTACAAGCCTAAATTTCCGCCTATCTTATATTTATCCACAGCTTGACAGAGGTCCTGAAAAATGTTATCTTTCAATCCAATCCTCTTTTCAGAGGAAGGATGGATATTATGCAAAGCCAATTGCCTCAAAAAGAAGAAAATAGGCAGCTTGAACGGTCCCAGCGCGAACTCAATGTCCTCTATGAGATCAGCTGCGCAATGCGCACGACCCTCGAATTGGACCATATCCTCTATATTATCCTCACCGGCGTCACGTCTCACACGGGTCTGGGATACAACCGCGCGCTTCTCTACCTGGTCAACAACAAAGAACGCGTCCTGCAGTGCCGTATGGGCATCGGGCCGGAATCCGGTGAACACGCCGAAAGGATTTGGCATTACATTGAACAGTCCAACCAGGACCTTAATGATCTGATCCAATCCGACCGGATGGTCAGCGAAAGCAACCAATCGGCGCTTTTTAAATCCCTGAAAGATCTGACGTTTCCCTTAAAATCCGCGGAACCGCCTCTTTTGACCACCGCCTTTGAAAAGAGCAGCGCCTGGCGCATTTCGCCGGCCGCCCTCGAGCAGTACAAAGACGACCCTTTCTTAAAAATCTTCAAGACCGAAGAACTGATCATCATGCCGCTGAAGGCCAAAGACACCGTCAACGGGTTAATCGTCGCCGACAACATCTATACAAAGAAATCGATCAATGAAGCGGAAATCAAATTCTTCACCATGCTGGCCAACCAGGCCGGTCTGGCGATCGAAAATTCGCAGCTCTACGAAATGATGGTTCATAAGAGTCATACCGATCCGGTGACGGGATTGTGGAACCACGGCTTCTTTCAGGAAAAATTATCCGAGACGGTCCAGGATTCCAAGGTCAAAGATTTTCCCGTCAGTCTGCTGATTGCCGACATTGATAATTTCAAAAAGCTCAACGACACTTACGGTCATCAGCACGGTGATGTCATTCTACGAGAAGTCGCGCGGTTGTTTAAGGAGTCTTCCAGAGAAGTCGATTACGTCTGCCGTTACGGCGGTGAAGAGTTTGCCCTCATCCTTCCCTACACCAGTAAACAACAGAGCTATGAAATAGCTGAACGGCTACGAAGTAAGATTGAACAGAACCGTTTTCCCGGGACGGGGGCGGATTCAACGCTGAATGTTACGGTCAGTATCGGCTTGTCGACTATACCGGATGACGCTGGATCCAAACAAGAACTTTTCACCCAGGCTGACAAGGCCATGTATATCGCCAAATTCAGCGGAAAAAACAAAACCTGCCTGACCGAAGAAAACCGGGAAAGTTAAACGCCCGCCGGCGCCGCTTCCGGAGCCTCAGCCTTATCTCCCTCTCCAAATTTTACGGACACAACTTTGGATACACCGGTTTCCTGCATGGTGATCCCGTACATCACGTTGGAACTGGCGATCGTCTTTTTATTGTGCGTGATAACGATAAACTGCGCGATCTTTGCGAAGTCTTTGAGAAGATAGCTGAAACGGCCGACATTGGACTCGTCTAAGGCGGCGTCAATCTCGTCGAGAACACAGAACGGGCTGGGATTGACCTTAAAGACGCCGAATATCAAAGCGATCGCGGTCAGTGTCTTCTCCCCGCCGGAAAGCAGGCTCACGTTCTGCAGTTTCTTCCCGGGAGGACGCGCGACAATCTCGATACCGCACTCAAGAACATTCTCCGGATCGAGAAGAATGAGATCGGCTTCCCCTCCGCCGAAAAGCATCCTGAAATAAATACGGAATTCCTCACAAACTTTCGTGAAGGTATCCATAAACATCTGCCGGGTCTGACGGTTGATCTTATTGATTGTCTGTCGGAGGGCCTCTTTAGACTCGATCAAATCGCTCTGCTGTTTGGTGAGAAATTCAAAACGCTCCCGCAGCTCGTCAAACTCTTCGATGGCAACAAGGTTCACCGCTCCGAAAGAATCACAGCGTTTGCGCAGACGGCCGATGCTGATGCGCAGCTCCTCGGGATCCAGCTGCGGTTCGGACGGAGCATCCTGCGCCGATCCTTCTTCCGGCTGTGAAACGGCCTGTACGGCCGTTCGATTATACTCGTTCAAATCAATTTTATAAGCCTGCCAAAGCCGGTCCCGGATCTCTTTGTCCTTAAATCCGATTTCCTGTTCACTCAACTGCTGGCGATGCAGCTTCTCTTTAATTCCCTCGATCTCCGAATGATAAGACCCGATGTTTGTCTGCACGCTTTTGATCCGCCGTTCCATCTCTTCCTTCTGCCGTTCACATTCGAATAAAACAGCCTTCAAGGTCTCCTTCTTGGCCTTCAACTCTATAATCTTTTCTTCGAGGACGATCATTTCTTGCCGGTACTTTTCTTTACGCTGCTCCTGCTCCCGGACATCCTCGTCGATACGGGCGAGCTCCCGCTCCTGCCCCTCCAGGGCTGTTTGAAACATCTGCAGGTTTTCCCGGTGAGACCGCCGTTTCTCTTCGACGGACGCGACCTCACTTTCAAGCTGGGCAATCACGACCGAACTCTCTTCCTTGGCCTGACTTCTCTCGGAAATCCGCTGCTGAAAATCACGGATTTTGATCTGGGAATCCTGCAGATTCTGATTCAGAGAATTGAGCTCGTCTGACAGATCATCCTCTTGTTCTTTCAGCCGGGCGGCGCTTTGTTCGGCCTCCTGCCGTTCACTGGCCAGAACCTCAAGTTCCTCAGTCACCTTACGTACATCCACTTCGATATCCTGCCGCTGAGCCGTCAGAATCGACAAGGCTTTTTCTCTCTCGTGAAGATCTTTTTTCAATTCCTCAATGCGATCCTTCTGCCGGTTGGCCTCTTCGACGAGAGTTTCCTTGACTCGAAGTTTCTCATCGATCAACGCACTCAACTCCTCGATCTGAGTCCGGATCTGTTTCGGATCGAATTCGATAAACTTCGTTTCACAAAGAATCTCATACCGCTCCTGCCCGCCCGAAGATGAAAGCCATCCTCCATTCTTCGCGACCTTTCTAATCTCTTTGACCTTACCGATAATGCCGGTATGATGTTCGAGTGGCGGTGTTTCGGCAATCAAACGGCCCTCAACGATCGGATCCGAAATATCTTTATACTGAACCACCAGCTTCTCAATAAACTCCTTCTGTGATTCCAGAAGAATCCGTCTTTTCTCCATCTTGTCGATCTCTTGAGCAGCCGATTCCAAACGGCCCGTCAAATCGTTCAGCGTCCTGGTTTCCGACAATAAAGATCCTTTAACGTCGTCCAACTCGGTGGAAGCCTCCTCAATCCTGTGGCAAAAAGATTGATATTTCTCGTCCACATCATTCTTTTCCCGGGAGACCTTTTGGTTTTCATGTTCCAAACGCCGCTGCCGGGCCAACGCCCCCTGCAGCTCCCTCATCACATCGGTGAGCTGATTCTTGACCTGGACCTGACGAGAATTGATCGCCAGAATCGCGACCTCCTCGTCCCGGATGCCCTGCTTGGACTCCTCAATGGACCGGACAATCTCTTGTAAGGCGTCTTTTTTACCCTGCAGCCGGGACATGTTTTCCTGATGATTTTGGTCAATCCCGTTGAGGATGTTTTCAAGCTCTTCGATTTTTCCCTCCTGTTCCCGGCAGTGTTCTTCCAACCGCTTCCGGGTCTCGCTGCTCTTTATTTCATTTTGTTCAATGCCGGCGATACGTTCTTCATTAAAACCGATCTGTCGGTTATTTAGGTCGATCTGTCCGTCGATCTTGATATCTTCTCCTTTAGTCTCGTTGATCTTGTCTTCAAGCTCTTCAATCATCTGTGTCTCATGCTCGACAAGATCCTGAAATTCCCGCATCTCTTCCAGCAGTCCGGCTTCACGACGGCGGAGCCCGTCGAGCTCACGTTGCATTTCATCCCGGCGCTGAGAGGAGTTGGATAAAAGATAGTTGGCATACTTCACTTCCAGGACTTTGAGTTTCTCAAATTCCCCCTTATAGCGACGGGCCTTGTTTGCCTGGCGCTCAAGCGACGAGATCTGCCGTTTGACTTCGGTGACAATATCATTGATCCGCAGGAGATTGGTTTCAGTAGCAACGAGCTTGTTTAAGGCCTCTCTCTTTTTGGCCTTATACTTTGTGATCCCGGAGGCTTCGTCGAGGATGAGACGGCGTTCCTCGGGCTTGGCGTTTACAACCAACTCCACCTTCCCCTGCTGGACAAGAGAATAGGCCTCGGCGCCAATTCCGGTTCCCATGATCATCTCATTGATATCGCGCAGACGGACCGGCGTTTTATTGATCAGATATTCACTTTCTCCGGAACGGAAAAGGCGGCGGGTGATGGTCACCTCGTCATACTCGACGGGGAGCATCCGCCTTTCATTAGAAAAGGTCAGGTTGACCTCAGCAAAGCCGAGAGCCGGCTTTTTGTCAGTGCCGTTAAAAATAACGTCTTCCATCGAGGAACCGCGCAGTTCCTTGACGCTCTGCTCGCCCAGAACCCAACGGATAGCGTCGAAAACATTGCTCTTTCCGCATCCGTTCGGACCGATGACCGCGGTGATCCCTTCTTCAAAATTTAAAATGGCTTTATCAGCGAATGATTTGAATCCGAAGATCTCCAGACGTTTGAGATACATACAATCTCCTCTATTGTAGGCAAAAAATGATACGCATTAAAAACCTTCAACCTCCCGGTCACCTGTCATTTCTTCTGATGATTCAGAAGACCTTCAACAATGGCAACCGTCGCGTTGAGGCTTTGGAATTTCGGGAGGGTTTCTTCCGGAATCGCGATCCGGTATTTCTTTTCGATCCCAGCCAGGATTTCCAGGGCCATCATCGAATCCATCCCCAGATCCTGAACAAACTTGGCGTCACCGTCAATCTCACCGGGCTCGGTCTCCAGGATTTCGGCGACCAATTCCCGGATATTTTTTTCGACATCACGCTTTTGCGCATCCGACATGCATTTCTCCTTGTTCGGGCAATTTTAACACAGATCTTCTCCGACAAATTGTTCCGTGCGGAGACATAATTTTTCTTGAAAAACGGCTTAGAAGTGTGCTCATCCCCCTAAATTCAATCTATAAGAAGCTTCTGCTACTGTCAACATCTTTTATATTACTTCTACTACTATTCTTATAGAATTTGGGCAATTTTCAAGAAAAAAATACACTATCTTTGATTGCCAGAACAGAGAGACACAACATATGGTATAAGAAGGAGTTACTTCTTGGCTGGTTGACCGCCGCCTAAGGGAAGGCCGATCTCGACATCCGCTTCATAATCCACATCATCAAATCCGAACCCGAAAAGCTTCAAGAAATCCCGATAATAGCCCTCCAGATCGGATACCTCCTTGACATTCTCGTTATTAACTTCTTCCCAGGCCTCCTGGACCTTGACCTGGACATCCTCCCGCATCTCCCAGTCATCAATCCGGATTCGTCCTTCTTCATCAACCGGGACCTTTTGGCCGCTGTATAGCCGATCATTGAACAAACGGTGAATCTGGTGGATACAGTCCTCGTGGACGCCTTTTCCCTTCATGACCTTCATCAGCAGAATAAAGTAAAGCGGAATAAACGGAATCGCGGAGCTGGACTGGGTCACCAGGGCCTTATTGACCGAAACAAAGGCGCAGCCGCCTTTAGCCTTCAACTGCTGATCGATCTCCTTGGCGGTTTTTTCCAAATGATCTTTGGCCGCGCCGATCGTCCCCTGGCGGTAAACCGGATTGGTCACCTCCGGACCGACGTACGAATAAGCCACGGAAACAACCCCCGGCGCCAGAACGCCGCCTTTTTCCAAGGCCTCGATCCACATCGCCCAATCCTCGCCGCCCATCACATCCACCGTCTGCTGAATCTCTTCCTCAGTAGCGCCGGGCAGAGTCACCTCTTCAATCTCTCCGGTGGACATATCAATGGATTTGTTGGTGTAAGTCCGTCCGATCGGCCTTAAGGTTGACTTGGAAAGCTTCCCGGTCTTAGGGTGCTGACGGCGGGGAGAGGCCAAACTGTAGACCACAAGGTCCACCTCACCAAGATCTTTCTTGATAGTTTCCACAACCTGTTTCTTCATCTCGTCGGAAAACGCGTCGCCGTTAAAACTTTGGGCGTACAGACCCGCCGCCCGCGCGGCCTTTTCAAACGCCACAGTGTTATACCAGCCGGCAGTCGCCGTCCTTTTGCCCTCCGCCGCTTTTTCAAAGAAGACGCCGATCGTCGAGGCCCGATAACCGAAGGCCGCGGTAATCCGTGAGGCCAGGCCATAACCGGTCGAGGCCCCAATGACAAGCACCTTTTTGGGACCGGTGCCTTTGACACCTTTGTCGTCGATATATTTGATCTGTTCCTCGACACTCTTCGCGCAGCCAACTGGGTGAGCTGTTGTACAAATGAATCCACGGATTCTCGGCTTCACAATCATTGCTCTTTTCTCTCCATTCTTTTATTGAATTGATTCTTTTTTGGCGACGATCACAATACCGGAGGTGGTGACGGCAAAACGCTCTTTATCCGCCTCAAGGTTATACCCGATCTCGGCGCCCGGTGGAATCACAACCTCCTTGTCGATAATCGCGTTTTTTATCTTTGCGCCCTTCCCGACGACAACCGACTCCATAACCACCGAATTGAAAA
>Ga0114931_10010523_pt1 | contig 11006 bp, 10 predicted proteins | sample 2SBtaG_FD_89579 | JGI IMG/M metagenome (GOLD analysis project Ga0114931, IMG submission 89579) | Deep subsurface microbial communities from Kolumbo volcano to uncover new lineages of life (NeLLi) - 2SBTROV14_V59a metaG | ecosystem: Environmental > Aquatic > Marine > Volcanic | place: Kolumbo...
TTTAGCCAATCAAGCCACTGCATCAGACGAGATTGCCGATGTCTGGCCGCGAAATGGCTGGGTTGCCTCGGGGTGTTCAGAGTGGTTTTTCAGTGAAAGTGGGGTTTATACTTCCTATACTTAATACCAGTGCCTGTGGATACAGGGAATGGATCGCCCGGGCCTTTTCAACCGACATCCGATGCACGTAATCGGCTGCAGATTCGTTCGCCAGGGGCGTTTCGTCGATCTCAGCGGCCAGGCATTGAAAGTCGACCCCGATCTGGCGCAGCAGTTCGGCACGGCGGGGTGACTGGGATGCAAGGATCAGCATGACTCAGGCCCGATGATAGGGGTGGTTGCGCAGGATGCTCCAGGCCCGATACAGCTGTTCGGCCAGGATCACCCGGACCAGCGGGTGGGGCAGGGTAAAGGGAGAGAGAGACCACTGCTGGTCTGCTGCGGCACGTGCCTCTTCCGAAAGACCTTCCGGGCCGCCAACCAGCAGGGCGATGTCCTGCCCACTGCCCATCCAGGCTTCCAGCTGACCTGCCAGCTGTTCTGTCGACCAGTTACGTCCCTTGACCTCCAGGGCGATCACCCGCGCACCTTTGGGGACGGCGCCCAACATGCGTTGGCCCTCGTCCCGTACGGCACGTGCGATATCGGCATTCTTACCGCGCCTGCCCGGGGCGATCTCGATCAGGCGCAGGGCGCATTCACGTGGCAGGCGCCTGGCGTATTCATCGAATCCCTGCTGGACCCAGGCCGGCATCTTGTCGCCGATGGCGATCAGGTGGATATTCATGCGGGGAATATACCTCAGTGGCCCGGATTCACTGGAATGCGCAGAATTCCAGCCTGAACAGCATCGATACGCTGATTAACCCGGCAACGGACCCGGTATCCGGTCAACCCGAGTTCAAGCACACCCCGGTGGCCATTGAGGCCTGTCATCCCAAGTGGCACGGCTTTCTGCTGACACGGCGCAGGATCAGACCGGAACTGGCCGGTTACTGGGCGGTGGCCAGGTGCAGGGGCTTCTGGCGTTATGAAGTGGCGGGAGACAGTGCGCCCGAAGACTGGACGGCGCGGGCGCGGCAACTGTTATGCAGTGACCAGGAACGGGTGGAATGGATTGAATACCACGATGCCGCCGGGGGCCGTTATCGTGCCGCCCGCCTGGTCGACAATGCGCTGGACAGCTGCCTGTTTATCGGCCCAGGTCCTGCGCTGCCACCGCGGGACTGGCTGGTCGGCCTGTTTGCCGAGCAGGCGCTCAGCGATCACCAGCGTCAGAGTCTGTTGCTGGGCCGACCGGCCGACCAGGTTGCCGAGCAGGGCGAGATCGTCTGCGCCTGTCATAATGTGGGTGTTAACACCATTCGCGATGTCATCAGGGATAAAAAACTGACCAGCGTTGACGACATCGGCGCCTGCCTCAAGGCTGGCACCAACTGCGGCTCCTGTATTCCGGAACTGCATCGCTTACTGGACGAAGCTGTTCAGCCTGCGCTGACAGAGTGAAAAACACGCACGCCGCTGCATAGCACCGTTCAGTACTGCACTCTCCCGATGGATACTTGATTTGTCGATGTCATTTTTATGACGGGCGCAATATCGGTGCCTGCAGATGGCCAGCTGGTGCCCATCCGGATGCTCCAAATCGAAAATTCCGTTTCAGGAATGTCTGAATTGCTTACACGCTGGCCGCCTTTTCTGTTGGCAATCCACGAACAAATTTACCTATAATCAGTGGGACGCTATCAAATAATGATTTTTACGCTAAGGGAACAGGGATATGAACAGAAAAATTCTGGTGAGCATGATCGTAGCCGTGACCTTGTCGACCGCCGGCTGCAACACCACCGAGGGCGGCATGTCCAAGGAAGATATTGGCACAGCAACCGGTGCAATCATCGGTGGCCTGCTCGGCAATAAAGTCGGAGGTAAGAACAGGGCGCTGGTAACGGCACTGGGCGTGGGAATAGGTGCCTATGTGGGTAAAACCATCGGCCACATGCTGGACGAACAGGACAAGCAACGACTGGCGCAATCCACCCTCAAAACCATGCAGACCGGTCAGCCGCAGAGCTGGCATAACCCGGATACCGGCGTAACGGCCAGGACCACGGTCAAGCAGACCACCACCGAGAAACAGCAGGTCCAGGTCAAAGTGCTCAAGGACAAGGTCAAGGAAGTGCCGCCCATGGATCTGGTCGGCGAAGAATACAGTGCCAACAGCTCGATCAATGTGCGCGGCGGCCCGGGCACCGATTATGTGGTGGTCGATAAACTTGGCGCCGGTGAGCACGTCAATGTTGTGGGCAAGGTGACCGGCAAATCCTGGTATATGATTTCACGCGGAGGTGTGGGCAGCGGTTTTGTTTATTCACCGCTGATGTCCGCCGTGCCAGTGGAAAACCGCGCTGTCGCCAAAACTGAAGCGCCTATTCCCGAAAATGAAATACAGGATACAGCGGTTACCGCGACGCGCGATTGCCGCGTGGTTTCACAGGAAGTGACCCTGGACAGCGGCAAGACGGCTACCGAGGACGTAACCGCCTGCCGTGGTCCGAATGGTTGGGAGATCGTTTAACAGCCTACAATCCGCAGGCTGGAGATTCGTCCGGCCTGGCTGGTTCCAGGCCTGCGGTTTTTAGACTGAAATCCATAAGGGGAACCTGTTTGTGTCCGATAACAAGAACAATATTGTCCATCTTGTCTTTATTTCGCTACTGACATTCTTGCTATTGCTACCCTGCGAAGGATTTGCCGCACAACGGCAATTACTGACCTTCCAGGGTATTCGTGTGATGGTCGACGAGGGCAAGTGGTGTGGCGATAGCGTCGATGTGAAATTACTGGCTAACGATACGCTCGACTTTTCCAATAACCTGCAGACCCTGGAAAAGTTGCTGGGCGGTATTCGGGCTACGATGGGTTTCGAATGTCCCCAGGTCAAGCGCATCAACATGACCGGTATGGTGGGGAGTATAAAGGTCTATGACGGTTATGCCGCTGCCAGCGAAGGCTGGCGGCTGAAGGGCCAGTACCTGCTGGGGCAAACCAGGACGAAGCCAGCCCCTGCGCCGGCGGCAACGCCGGAACCCGCGCCGGTGCCGAAGGTGAAACCGGCGCCAGTGGTCAGGCCGCAGCCGGTCGTGAAACCGGCGCCCGTTGCCAAACCCACGCCCAAACCGCAACCCAGGCAGGCTGAGCCCGTGCCATCGCAGCCGGCGCAGTCCAGCGCCGACGAATCCGGTAGCGGTGGTTGGCTCTGGTTGTTGCTATTGATTCCGGTGGGCGGTGCAATCTGGTGGTTTGTGTTGCGCAAACCCGGGGGCAAATCCACATCTGCCGGAGAGCAGGTCATGCAACCGGAAGCGCCCCCGCAATCAATCGAAACACCGGGTGCAGTGGCGGCTGAACAGGACTTGCCGGAAGAGGAGGAGGAAGAAGAACAATGGGCCTCCGATGCGGTAACGGCTTCGTATATCAATGAGGCAGACCCCAATGACCTGTTATCGGTACAGCGCGCCAAATACCAGGCCCGCCTCTCGGAGGCGATGGATAAGCTGACGCAGGCAAAGGTGGAGTATCAGCAACGCCAGGCCGGTATAAAGGCAATCCAGAAGGCAATCCAGAAATTCGGCGACAGCCTGTATACCCACACGCGCAAGGCGCTGGTGACCCGTTTCGGGGGGACCAAAAGAGCGTTACTGCGCGCAGCGACACTTTCCCTGCTGTGGCGCGGATTCAAACGCCTGCCGATCGGATTCAAGCTGATAATTGTTGGTGTATTGCTGTGGGCGCTGTATCACAACTATAGCCAGTATCAGTATTATTCACCGGATTTTCTCGTCCAGATATTTGTTCGCCAGGCGATCGATTTTCTTACAGTCTTCCTGATTTTTTATGTCATCGCGTTGCCGTTACTGTTTTTCTATGAACGCCGCTCCCTGGTGAATGGTGGTTACAGGACCATGAAGGCGCATGCGGGCAATCTTAAAAAAGTTGAGTTGTGGCATTTCTATAAAGGGCAGGGCTACCAGGGCGAAAGCTATAGCGCGATGTCTCTGTCGGCCAGCAAAAACCCCGGACTGAACACCAACCGGGTATTTAATGTGAGCGAGGATATGGCGGACCAGAGTCTTGCCGCGCGCGGTATGGTGAATGTGGTTAATGAAAATGCGTTCTGTTCCTATACCCTGTCCGCTGCCAGGCATGCCGGTGGCCTGTTGTGGTGGGATGCTAATAATGAGTTTATGAAAGAGTACGGGCAGGTGCTGGTGGACAGCCTGGCCGAGATGGAATCACAACTGCAGGAGCAGTACCAGCAGCTGGCCGACCTGGCCGAGTCTTTCTGGAAGATCCGGCGGCTCGAAGAGGAAATACCGCGCATCGAGGCCCTGATCGCCAATGTAGAGACGCTGGAAAATATCTGGCGTTCCATCAGTGTCAGCGATGAGGTGTTCGACTTCCTGCTGAAGCGTATCGACCTGTTCAACCTGGGTGACAAAGCGGTGCCGGCCGGCGTTCTGTTATACGGTTATCCGGGGAATGGTAAACGTTTCCTGGCGCAGATGATCGCCAAATCGATTGGCGCCGGTTTTGTTGAAATCACGGCGTCCGATATTCGCAATGCCGATGATGTGAAAGAGATCTGGGCAAAGTATCGCAGCACGCCGAATACCCTGTTATTCGTTGATCATGCGGCACAGGTCTTTCCCAAGCCCGGTTCCGAGCATGCCGATGGTGCTTCCAAGGAAATCGCCATGGCCTGGGCGGATGAATGGTCGAAGCTGAGCCCGGCGCAACAGCGGGTGTGGGTGGTGCTGTCAGCGCAGAATGAAAAGGATATACACCCTTCGATTTTATCCTGTCTGGGTAGTTCGAAGATCGAGATCAAGGTGCCCGACGAAACCGGCCGGCGCATGATTCTGCAACAGGGATGCAAGGAGCACGAAGTGCCGTTACCGGTGCCGGAAGATGTTATCGGTAACAGCAACGGTGCCTCAGTACGTGAATTGCGCGATATCGTGGCGGAAGTCAGGTTGCAATCCTATCCGGGTGCGCCGACGCCGGAGCAGTGGAATCAGGCGATTGTCAGTATTCGCGGCGGCGATGCCTCGATAAAGGATCCGACCAAGACCTGGGATCGTCTGATACTGCCGGCCGCCATCAAGGAACAGCTCAAGACCATGACCAGTATTCTGGTGCAGGCGGAACGCTTTAAGGAAAAAGGCGTGGAAGCGCCCAAGGGATTGCTGCTGTATGGTCCGCCCGGCACCGGCAAAACCGAGATCGCGCGTACGCTGGCTAATGAAAGCGGCCTGCAGTTTATCGCCGCCAGTACCGCGGAGATGAAAGGTCAGTATATCGGCCAGTCCGGCCAGATGGTGCGGGAGGTGTTTGCCAGGGCGCGCGCCAACGCACCCTGTATTCTGTTTATCGACGAGATCGAATCCCTGGCCGCCAATCGCAGTGGCGGTGATGCCGATAGTTTTACCAAGGAAATTGTGACCCAGCTGTTGCAGGAAATGGACGGGGTACAGAAAAACGAGCGCCATGTGTTTGTATTGGCCGCGACCAATATTCCGGATTCCATCGATAGTGCTGTCCTGTCGCGCTTCCGCAACAAGATTGAAATTCCGTTGCCGGATGTTGAGGGTCGGCGTGAGATCCTGCGTGTCATGCTGCAATCGCGCATCAGCGAACCTTCATTCGATATCGACGAGGCTGCCATCAAGCTGTCCAAGGTGCTTAAAAACAAGAGTGGCCGCGATCTGAAAAATTTCATCGGTCGCGCGCTGGAGCGCGAGGTGATGCGCGCCGGCAGTCCGGACAACATCAATCTGTCCATTGAATCCCTGATGGAAGAAGCCATCGCCATGCAGGGCGATAATGCCTTCAAGGATGCCAGCAAGACCTGGGATCGTTTGGTGCTGCCGGATGAAATCAAGGAACAGCTGCAGAATATCACCCGTATCCTGATCGATGCCGAAAAGTTCCAGGAAAAAGGTGTGGAAGCGCCAAAGGGTATGTTGTTGTTCGGGCCGCCCGGTACCGGCAAGACCGAAATTGCGCGTACGCTGGCCAACGAGAGCGGGCTGGAATTCATGAGCGCCAGTACTGCAGACATGAAGGCCGGTTATATCGGGCAATCGGGACAACTGGTCAAGAATGTGTTCGCCAATGCTCGCGCCAATGCGCCCTGCATTCTGTTTATCGACGAGATGGAATCCATCGCCGCCAAACGCGGTTCCAGTCATGCCGACCAGTTCACGCAGGAAATCGTGACGCAGATGTTGCAGGAAATGGATGGTATCCAGAAGCAGGGCGGCAAGGAGGCGCATGTGTTTGTGCTGGCGGCAACCAATATGCCCGAGGCTATCGACGATGCCATCAACTCGCGTTTTACGGCTCGCGTGGAAATACCGTTACCCGATGAAGCCGGCCGTCGTGAGATTCTCAAAGGTATGTTGAGTAGCCGTATTCCCAATGCCAGCTTCGATATAGATGACGCTGCCGACAAACTGGCCCAGGTTCTCAAGGGCAAGAGCGGGCGCGATCTCAAGAACTTTATCAACCGTGCGTTGGAGCGCGAGGCGTTGCGTGCCGGCAGCCCGGATGAAATCAACCTGACGCTTGCCGGGCTGATGGACGAGGCCATGCCGAAAGGCAAGGAGGTGTCCGAGGAAGAACTGCAACAGATCTGGTCAAAGATCGTATTGCCGGCCGACGTCAAGGACTCGGTCATCAACAAGATCCGCATGTTCAACCGTGCTGATCCGGCGGCGCCCAAAGGCCTGTTGTTGTACGGCCCGCCCGGCACCGGTAAGACCGAGATTGCGCGCAAGATTGCCGATTCTGCCAGCTGCCACTTTATGTCGTTGTCCATCCCGGACCTGAAAGCCGGGCATGTCGGCGGTAGCGGCGAACGGGTGCGCAAGGTATGGGAAGAAGCGCGTGGCCGCGGTCGCGCGGTGATTTTTGTCGACGAATGCGAAGGCATGTTCGCCCGACGCGGTTCCACCGATTCCGATGCTGCCTCCAATGAACTGGTACAGGCCTTCCTGGCGGAATGGGACGGTGTCGGTTCCTCGGGACAGATCTGGGTGGTGGGTGCCACCAACCGCCGCGACCTGCTGGATGAAGCCATTGTGTCCCGTTTCGGTGCAGCGGTTGAAATCGGACTCCCGGATGCCGATGGCCGCAAGCGGATCCTGGAACTGGAAATGGAAAAGCTGGGTCGCGAACCCGGTGTTCCGGAACATGTCGGCAAGGCGACCAACGGGTTCTCCGGCCGCAATCTGGCCACACTGGCGCGCGACATCTGCACACTGGCCGCCGAGAAAGGCGAAGTGTCCGAGGCGGACTGGGATGCGGCGATCCGGCAACAGAGTGGTGCGGCCAGCGATAAGGTGGCGGACGATGCGCACTGGGATTCGCTGGTGATTGACAGCGAAACCCTGGATAAGCTGCAGACGGTATGCGGCATGCTGCAACACATCGAGACTCTGCAGGCACAGGGAGTCAAGCCACCGCGCGGTATGCTGTTGTACGGTCCGCCGGGCACTGACAAGACCCAGATTGCGCGAACCATGGCGAATGAAAGCGGCGTGCAGTTTATCTCGGCGGCGACGGCTGACCTCAAGGCCGGTTACGTGGGGCAATCCGGACAGAAGGTGAAAGAGGTTTTTGAACGGGCACGCAGCCGGGCACCGTCCATTCTGTTCATCGATGAAATGGAATCGGTCGCGCCAAACCGGAATGGTGCCGGAGCGGACCAGTTCACCCAGGAGATCGTGACCCAGATGCTGCAGGAAATGGAAGGCGTCAAGTCCAACGATGCCCATGTGTTTGTGCTGGCGGCGACCAATATACCCGATGCTATTGATTCGGCCATCCTCTCGCGCCTGCCGGAAAAGATCGAGATTCCGCTGCCCGGTCAGGCCGAACGGGAACGTCTGTTCCGCTTATTCCTCAAGGGTATCAGGAATACCGACTTCGACAGGGAAACCGCGTCGTCGATACTGGCCGAACGTTACACCGAGGTTAGCGGTCGCGATATCCGCGGTATCGTGGACAATGCTCAGCAGAAAGCAGTACGCAGAGCCCTGCAGGCGGGTACGCCGGACAAGGTGGTGTTGACCCTGGATGATCTGGGTATTGCTCAGGATACGGTGGCCGAGTCATGAGCATGGATTCAAACAATCAATCGCAGGGCCAGAACCGTTCGCGCCAGCAGGGCAACAGCCAGTCACGGCGCAATGAACAGGCGAAACAACGACCGCAGAAACAGACGGCGCCGAAACTCAAGCCGTTGCCGGAGATGGGTGCCGCGCCAGAAGCGAAAAAAGCCTCCAAACAGGAGTCGGCGGTTATCAGCGATGTCGTTACCCAGGGAAAGAACGGCGAGCAGAACATCACGGTCGAATGGTACTGGGAACAGATTGGTAATGATATGCCATGTGGCTGGATCATTGGCACGTTGGCGGATAATCAGCTTGAGGCAACGGTCAAACAGCTGTCTTACAGTAAGGGGTATAGCGGCTCGTCAAAACTGAAGACCGGCCTTGTCCCGGTGGCACCTGAAGGTACCACCGGGACACTGGAAATTACCGATACCACGACTGGTGAAAAACGCGAAATCAAATTCAGGTGGTATGCCTACGGTTTATTCGGCATGTTGTGGCGCCTGATCAAGAAACTCTTTACCAATAAGGGTGACTGAGCGGAAAACCGATTTTCCGCATGCAATCGGGTGCTGCAGGGCTGGGGAAAGAGGAAGAAATGAATCCAATTATGCACTGGATAGCCGGCCATGTTACCGAAACGATGATAATCGTGGGCGTCCTGGTCGCTATATTATGGCGTTGGCGTTATATCGCTATCGGGGGTGCGATACTGGCCTTTACCCTGGTAGGTTATGTTACCCAGTTCGCTACCATGAACGAGAGGGCTGATCAGTCGGATGCAGCCTATGTCAGCTGCCTGCAACGTGAATTGTGTGCGGCCCGATCGCCAGGGTGTAATGCCTGTAATTCCGTGCCTGCCGCGGACCGAGAAAAATGCCTGGTCATCGAAGTCAACAAGCTTACAAATAAAAATAACGAGATACTGGGTAAGTGTTATGGAGGCAATCGGGGCAACAAGCTCTGGGACACGTTGGATAATATTCTGGATGCCCTGAAGCCCTAGGCTGACAGCTGCCCGCAGCCTGGTGGACAGCTGCGGGCAGATAAGGTGATCACTGGTGTCGCGTGAGTTCCTCGTCCCGATAGTGCGGGTCGCTCCAGCAACGAGGTAGGTGTTCGCCGGACAGGAAACTCAGGTCCGTTTTTTTGTATTTTCGCGGGTCCTGCAGATCCTCGCCTTCCTGATAGCGCCCTTCCACTTCCTCGCAATTCAGATTGATAAGATCAATCAGGTTGGTGACTTCCACCATATGACCGGTTGCAGTTTCCTTCAGTAACATAGCGGCCTCCTTATAGTCGGTTTACTGGAAATTATAGCTGTTTTTTCCAGAACCACATGGGTGGGTCGCAGTCTTTATACCCTTCAGATTTATAGAGGTTTTGGGCAACGGTGTTATCGATCCGCACTTCCAGGCTGATCTGGCCGTAACCTAGCTGGCGCGAAATGCGTTCCGCCTCCTGCAGTAATTTGCGACCGATGCCTGTACCGCGCGCGGCTGGTACAACCGCGATGTCGTGAATGTTGAGTAAGGGTTTCGCCTGAAAGGTTGAAAAGCCTTGAAAACCGATCAACAGTCCGATCGGCCGGTCGTCTGCACAGGCCAGCAGGATTACAGCCTGCGGTTGTTGGCGCAGGCCCGCAATCAGTGTGTTGCGGGTAGCGGCGGGGAGCGGACTGCCGCCGCCCATCGGATCGCGCGCATACATATCCAGCAGGTCCAGTATGGCCTGTTGGTGCTCCGTGTTGTCCAGGTCCGCGGTGACAATGCTCATAGTAGTTATGTTACATTCGAAAGGTTTATTCCGGTGAAGTGACTCATCAGGCAACTTAATGAAAACCATTGCGTTTTACAACCTCAAGGGCGGCGTCGGCAAGACCTCCTCGGCCGTCAATATCGCCTACCTGGCGGCCGAGTCCGGCTTGCGTACCCTGTTATGGGATCTCGACCCGCAGGGAGCCGGTGGCTGGTATCTGTCGCCGCAGGAGGGTGGCAGCGGCAAGATAAAAAAACTGATCAAGGGCAGGGTCCCGGTGGGTGAACTGGTTACCCATACCGCTTACGACAAGCTGGACCTGATCCCGGCGGATTTTTCCTATCGCGATGTCGATCTGGCTATCGAGCGCCATGCCGACGGTGACCAGGTGCTGGCCAACCTTATTTCACCCTTTGGCGAAGCCTATTCGCTGGTGGTGCTGGATTGCCCGCCGAGCCTTTCGCACCTGGCCGAGCAAATCTTCGCGGCCTGCAATGCGATCTTCACGCCGCTGATTACGACCCATCTGTCGTTGCGTACTTTTGAACAGACGGTCGAATTCATGAAGGAAAAACGTCTCGGGCATAAACGCCTGTTTCCGTTCTTCTCCATGGTGGACCGGCGGCGCAGCCTGCATCGCAACATGATCGAGAATCCGCCGGCGTCACTGAAACGGCTGCTGAAGGCCGAGATACCTTACGCCTCCATGGTCGAGCGGATGGGTGAGTATGGAAAACCGTTACCGGCCTTCGCCAGGAGTGACCCTGTCACCCAGGCGTATCGCGCGTTATGGGAAGAAATCGAGCATAAGGTGAAGATCAGATAAATCCTGATTCTCAATTGATGTTTGTCAGCGCATTCCTGTTATAAACATGTGACAGTGTCTGCTCGGAAAAGCTTGAGAAAGGAGGACGCCGATGGATATCGCGACTATGCTGGGCGAGGAAAGTATAGGAAGTATAAACCACCTTTTCATTGAACAACCACTCCGCCCACCCCGAACCAACCCGACCATTTTGCGGCCAGGCATTCTCAATCTCAGCTATTGCAGTAGCCTAACCGGCGAAA
>Ga0114931_10010524_pt1 | contig 11005 bp, 5 predicted proteins | sample 2SBtaG_FD_89579 | JGI IMG/M metagenome (GOLD analysis project Ga0114931, IMG submission 89579) | Deep subsurface microbial communities from Kolumbo volcano to uncover new lineages of life (NeLLi) - 2SBTROV14_V59a metaG | ecosystem: Environmental > Aquatic > Marine > Volcanic | place: Kolumbo...
ACCCTGGATGACGTCCTGTCGCGCCGGGTGCCGCTGCTCCTGGTCTCGCGTGACCAGGGGCTTGCCGTCGCCGAACGCTGCGCCGACATCCTCGCCGCCGAGCTGGGCTGGGACGCCGACCGGCGCACCACCGAGCTGTCCCGCTACCACAAGACCGTCGACGACTCGCGCCGCTTCCGCACCCGCTAGCGGGGGAAAGTTGGGGTGAGGGTCGCCTGATCGCCGGGGAGGGGGTCGCGTCAGTTGGCGATCTTGGCGACCAGCCGGGCGTCGACCGGCGACAGGACCGCGCGCACGTTGTCCATCAGGCTGGTGAACTGCGGGATCTGGGTCACCTCGGACAGGGTCTTGGAAAAGTTCATCACCCGGATGAGGTAGGAGAACAGGCTGCCCTCCTCGTGCTGCAGGTGCTCGCGCTCGACGAAGTCGAGGAAGCCGATCTCGTCCTCCTCCATGGTCGCCCACACCAGCTTGTGGCTCTTGCCGCCGTGCAACTCCGGGTGCGGGACCTTGCCGGCCATCTCCTGGTGGATCAGCTCGATCTTGGTCAGCTCGCGCGGGTGCGCCCGTTCGTACTCGGCCTCGATGTCTTCCCAGCTGACTTGCGGGTTGTCGCGGCGCGCCTCGTACAGGCGCTGCTTGATCCACACCTTGCGCGCCTCCAGCTCCTTGCGATCGAGCATGCGCTGGATGACCTGGTGGTCGACCATGTACTCGACCATGGTCCGGCAGTCCTCGTATTCGAGCGGGTGATTCATCAACGCGTACCAGACGAAGACGCCGTCGAGCCCGTGCAGCTTGCCGATCATCTCGCCGTCGATCTGCACCCCGTGCTCATCGAGAACACCCAGGGCGCGCAGGTTGGCCGTCACCTGCGCCAGCAGCTTGTGTGACTCGCTCTTGTCCCGGTCGTCCAGGAGCAGGTTGTCGATGACCGTGACGATGTCGAGGTTCATGTACGCCGGCAGGGTCTCGCGCGTCGCCTCGTCGTCGGCGTTTTCGTCCTCGGTCGCGCCCGGCAGCGTGGTCGTCGCCAGATCGGGCAGCCCGATCGCCAGCACCTGCTCGGGCGTGATCCGCGTGCGCGAGCGCAGCTCGGCCGGCTGGCCGTCGACCAGCTTCTTGTGCTCGGCCGCGTCCCAGACGACGTCGCCCTTGCGCTGGGCGTCGGAGCGGGCGCGCGCGTAGGCGCCCTTGCGGATCTTCTCCTCGTCGACCTTGTAGCCCTTCTTCTTGGCGTCCTTCACTTCCTTGCGGACGGCCTGGACGATCTCCTCGGGCGCCAGGGCGATGGCGATCCCTTCACTGTCGAACTGCGGCCTCCCGGCGCGTCCGGCCATCTGATGGTACTCGGCCGGCGTCACCAGGCGCGCCTTGCGCTTGATGTACTTGCGCAGCGACGGGAACACCACCCGCTTGGCCGGCAGGTTGATGCCGGCCGAGATGGTCTCGGTCGACACCACGAACTTGCACAGCCGCTCCAGCGCCATCTGCTCGACCATCGCCTTGTAGCGGGGCAGGATGCCGGCATGGTGGATACCGATGCCGTGCACCAGCAGCGACCGCAGCTCGCCTGCGACGCCGCTGCCCAGCAGGGTCTCGTCACACATCAGCTCGATCTGTTGCTTCTCCTCGTCGCTGGTGAAGCGGCGGCAGCTCTTGAGCAGGCGCGCGGTCTCGAAGCAGCGCTCGCGGCCGAAGACGAACAAGATCGCCGGGATGTCGCCGTCGTGGGCCAGCTGGCGCACGGTGTCGATCAGGTACTCCTCGCGGTACTCGTGGTAGAGGGGAACCTTGCGCTCGCGCGACTCGACCAGCTTCATCGGCACGCGGCGGGTCAGCTCGACCCAGTGGCAGAAGCGATCGGCGTGGCCAACCGTCGCCGACAGCACCACCAGCTGCACCCGCGGGTCGAGGCCGATGATCGACTGCTCCCACACGTAGCCGCGCTGGCCGTCGTTGAAGTAGTGGCCCTCGTCCATGATGATGACGTCGGCCGGCGCGTGGGCCTTGTCGGCGAAGATCCGGTTCCACAGGATCTCGGCCACCTCCACCTGGATCGGCGCGTCGCGGTTGACCTTGAAATCGCCAGTGGCGAAGCCGACGTTGTCGTCGCCGAAGTCGCCGCACAACTCGCGGTACTTCTCCTCGGTCAGGGCGCGCAGCGGCGTGGTGTAGACCGCGCGCTGCCCCGACTTCAGCGCCTTGTACAGGCCGGCCTTGGCCATCATCGTCTTGCCGGTGCCGGTCGGCACCGTGACCAGGACGCTGTTGCCGGCGAAGATGTGCTCGAACGCCTGATCCTGCACCGGGTACGGCTCGAGCTCGCGCGAGAAGAAGAACTGCTCGTAGAAGCCGAGCTCGATGTCGTCGTCGGTCGCCACCGCCGGGCAACGTATCACAGCGACGCGCCCGCCCCGGCGACGGCCGAGCCCGCGTCAGCGGCGGCGGAGCAGCTTCCGAGCCTGGTAGACCACGCCCTCGAACCGCTCGTGCCAGTCGCCCTTGGCGATCCGCTGGAGCTGCGCATCGGCGCCCTTGCGGTCGCCCTGGGCGAGCAGCGCGTTGGCCAGGCGGAGGCGCCAGGCTGGGTTCTCCGGCTCGACGGTCATGGCCCGGCGCCACAAGGTCTCGGCGCGGGCCACCCGGCCCTCTTTCTCCAGCGCATCGGCGACTACCTGGTACGCGGCGCCGTCGCCCGGGTGGCGCTCGATCACACAGGTCAGCTGGCGCCACGCCTCGCTGTCGCGGCCGGCCGCCTCGAGGGCCGCGCCAACCTGGGCGTCGATCGTCGCGTTGTCGGGATCGACCGCGCGCCAGGCGGCGGCGACCGCCAGCAAGCGATCGACGTACTTCTGCGCGCCCGCGCCGTGACGGGTCCGCGCCAGGCGGTCGTACAGGCCGATCAGTCGACTGTAGTCCGAGCGCACCGCCGACAGCTTCGCCGGCTCGTCGGCCGCGGCGTCGACAGCGCGCTGGTACAGATCCGCCGCCTCGGCCAGCCGGCCCTGACGCTCGCGGATGTACGACGCCTGCGCCAGCAGGTCGGCGTCGGCGTGGTCGAGGTAAGGCTCGATGACGGTCATCGCCTCCTCCGCCCGGCCGGCGCCGAACAGCACCTGGGCCGCGGCCGCGGCGGCGCCGGCGTCGGAGGCGCCCAGCTCGACCAGCTTGCCGCTGACCCGATCGAGGGCGCTCTGGTCGCCGACCATGCGCGCGCTCTGCGCCAGCGACAGCAGCGACGACAGGTCGCCGGCATCACGCGCCCGCCGCTGCCAGCGGGCCCAGAACAGCTGCCAGCCGACCTGGCCGCGGCTGCTGTTGGCGAACGACCAGCGCGCCATCTGATCGAGGATCGGCACCGGCGCGTTGTCGGGAAGCTGGTCGGCGATCTGCTGGAAGCGGTCGGCGGCATCGTCGTAGTGACCGCGGTTGTACAGCCGGCGCGCCGCCTCGGTGCGCGCGCGAGTGCGCCACTCGCCCGACGACGCCGCTGCGACTGCGTCCCACACCGACGCCGCCCGCTCGCTCGCCTGCCAGCCGAAGCGACCGGCGTACATGTACGCGGCCACGTAGAGCAGCGCGCCACCCAGCCGCCCGTCGGCCAGACGCCGCACCCGCGACGCAGCGGTCCGCGAATGCCCGGCCTGGATGTCACCCAGCGCCGTACGGTAGCCGGCCAGCGCACCGACGAAGCCGTCGCGGCGCGCCATTGACTCGAAGGCGTTGTTGTCACGATGGTGCTGCAGCGCCTGCGCGGCGCGAATGTACGCCGCCACCGGGTCGTCGGCGTCGGTGCCGCGGAGCGCCTCGCGCAGGGCGCGGCTCTTCAGCATCGCCAGCCCGCGGCTGGCCAGGGTCAGCTCGCCGCGGGTGAGCGGCGCGTCGGCGGCCAGCGCCGTCGCGACCTTGGCCAGCCCGCCGGCGTTGCCCAGCGCCGCGTAGCTCGCCATCAGCTGGGCGCGCAGGTGGCGCTGGCCCGCGCCGGCCTTGGCCAGCTCGGCGGTCCAGTAGGCCGGCTGGCGAAGTGGCATGTCGACCACCGTCCACGCGGACGGATCGATCCCGGAGACGTCACCGCCATCGGCGTCGCGCACCAGGGTGCGGGTCAGGCCCTCCTGGGTGAGCACCACACGGTCGCTCTTCCACGCCACGCGCAGCAGCACCTCGGCGCCGCCCGGCGTGATTCGCCGCATCTCGCGCACCCGCCCGCTGTTGTCGAGCTCGTACTCGACCGGGCTGCCGCTGCCGTCGGCCATGGTCAGGCGCAGGACTCGAGGCGACGGACGGGTGACCACGTAGTAGCGGCCCAGCGCGTCGGCCGGCGGCATGACGAACGGCGCCCAGCGCGAGTAGACCAGCGCGGCCGCACCCGGCTGCGAGCGCTTCGCGGCCAGCCCCAGCTCGGGGTACAGCCGCCACAGCTCGTCGCCGGTGAGCACGACCTCTTCGCGCAGGCCGCTGTCGAGCCGGCGGCTCACGCGCATACGCTGCTTGCCCAGCTCGAGCTCGAGATCGCCGGCGTGGAACTGCCCCGACGGGTTGTGCCGGCGGGCCTCGTCGATCAACGCGCGGGCGCCGACCGACACCGAGCCGTTGCCGGCGCTGGCCGCCAGCGCGCGGATGTCCACGTCGAACGCGCTGGGGAACAGGCCCAGGGTCTGCTCGGTCAGGTCGTCCAGGCGCGGGTCGGTCGGGTACTGGAAGGCGACCGGATAGGCCGCGGCGTTGCCGTAGTAGCCGTAGCGGTAGCCGCCGAAGCGGCCGTAGCCGACGCTGCCGTCCAACGCGATATAGCCGTTGCCCCAGCCGAGCAGGCCGCGGTCGCGCGTGCGCCGGCCGCTGAGCATCCGGTGGCTGGCCGCGTGCCCCAGGGAGCCGCCGCCGCCTCGGCCCGCTCCGGAACCGGCGCCGATGGTGCCGCGCATCGGCCCGCCCTTGCCCTTCTTCGCCAGGCCGGCGGTGGCGCCGAGCACCACCGTCCAGTCGCCGGGGCCACTCTGCACCTGCAGCGTCGACACCGCCTCCTGTGCGCGCGGCTCGGCGCTCGCATCGAACCCCGCGTGCGCGCTCGCGCTGGTCAGGTCGATGACCAGCGCGCCGTCCGCGTCCGCTTTGGTCTGGCGGAACGCGGCCACGCCGCCGATGTCCGGCGCCAGCCAGAAGTCGCCCTCGCCGTACTCGGTCGACTCGCCCAGCGGCGCGCCGTAGCTGGCGAGGACCCGGGTCGGCGCGCGAAGCAGCGCCGCGTCGAGGCGCACGTTGGCCGCCGCCGCCGCCGTGCTGGTCCCTAGCGTCTCGTGCACTACCTTGATGTGCGCGGGCAGTTTGTAGGCCGCCCACTTGCGCGAGCGGTCGCGCTTGACGCCGAAGCGCTGGTACATCTCGTCGTTCTCGAGCACCAGCATCGAGGTGTACGGGGTCATGAGGAAGTTCTTCACGCCCAGCTCGGTGACCTCGGCGCGGGCACCGTCGTCCTTGCTACGCAACAGATCGTCGATGCGCCGCCGCGCCCACTCGCGAGGCAGGTAGCGGGCACCGCCGCGGGCGTGCTCGAGCGGCGCGCGGTAGCTCCACGCGGCGCCGTCGCGGCGGCCGTGCAGCTCCAGCGCCACCGGCGTGGTCGCGCCCAGGCGGGCGACGACCGACAGCTCCTCGCCGTCGGCAAGCTGGTGCGACGACGGATAGACGCTGGCGTCGTCGACCGTCTTGCCCGCGGCGTCGACCAGCGTCGCCTCGAGGTCGACCACCCGCGGGGTCTCCAGCGCCGCGACCAGGTCGAAGGCGCGCCAGGCCAGATCGTCGCCGGTGCTGACGCTCTCGAACAGGCCGCCGGTGGCGTCGGCCAGGGCGCCGAGTAGACGCCCGTCGGCGCGATCGCCGACCGCCGCGCCGATGAAGGTGGCGTGACCGGCGACCTTCTCGGCCAGCGCCGCCGGCGCCCTCTCGCCGCCGGTAGCGATGCCGTCGCCGATGTAGAGGACGTACGGATCCAGATCGCCACCGGCGTCGCCCAGTGCCGCCACCGCGGCGTCGAGGGCGGCGCCGATGTCGGTATAGCCCGCGCCGCCGCCACCGGCGGTGAGGAAGTCGTGCAGCGCCCGCCGGTCGAGGTGATCGACGGCGGTGAAGCCGTTGCCGAACCGGCGCACGGCGGTGTCGAACGACATCACCGCGATCTCGTCCTCCTCGTCCAGCTCGCGCACCAGGTGATCGATGAAGAACGCCTGCGCCTTGGTCTCCAGCGGACCGCGCGACGCGCTGGTGTCGGCCAGGAGCACCCAGCGACGGCGCTTGCGCGGCGGCGGCGCGGCGCTTGCGTCGGTCGCCTGCGGCTGCACGCGGACCATCAGGTAGTTGCGCTCGCCGCGCTTGTCGGTGACCACGCGCGGCGCCTTCTGCGGGTCGCGAACCCGCAGCACCAGGTCGTCGCCCACCGGCTGGTTCTCGCTGTGCGAGGTGACCACCAGATCGTCGCCGTCGACGGTGGTGGTGATGGTGTGGCTGGGCGAGGCGACCGCGCAGCCGGCGCAGCCCGCCAGGCGCACGTGCACGTCGACCGATCGCGCCGGGCCGTCGCTCTCGGGCATCGGCACTTCGATGCGGTAGTCGTCGTACAGACGCGACAACGCCTGGGTGTAGGCGAAGACGATCCGCTTCTCGGTGCGTGCCGGCAGCGGGAAGATGCGAACCTTGTAGACGTTGCCGGCCATCCACTCCATCAGCGCCGGATCGCGGCGGCGGTAGACGATGTCGTCGTAGATCTCTCTCGCGCGCTTGCGCTCGACCATCGCCGACTCCATCAGCGTGCCGTCGACGTACATCGCCTGGCGCGAGATCGACGCGTCGGGCGGCAGCGACAGGTGATAGACGCCTTCGAGCCGCTCGGGATGGGGGTTGAAGAAGGTCTGGTCCAGGGCCACGCGGGCGACCTGATTCTCCACGTAGACGTCGACCTTCAGCGCGCGCAGCGGCAGCGGCAGCTCGTGCTCCTGCCAGTTGGGGTTGCGCGCGATCAGCGCGCCCTTGCGGACCGGCGCCGGGCCCGGCTTCTCCTCCTGCCGGCGGGCCAACCGGGCCCAGCCGACCAGGTGCGACAGCCGCGGCGCGCGGCGCCGCACCGGCTCCGCGCCCGGGCGCAGCAGCGCCTCGTCGCCGGCGCCGAGGACCGCGCTGCCGGCGCCGCTGTCGACGCGTACGCGACCGCGGACCACCGCCGCCCGGGTCTGGTCGCCGGCGGCCGACACCACGAAGCGGGTGCCCAGCGCGGTGACGCTGCCCTGGGGCGCGTCGACCACGAACCGGCCCTTGCCCGGGGCGACGTCGAACAACACGTCGCCGGCGTCGACGCGGACGCGCCGATCGCCCAGGACCACGGCGCGGGCGCCGCGGTTGAGGATCATCTCGCTGCCGTCGGCCAGGGCGACCGTGCGCACGCCGTCGGTCTGCTCGGCGACGATCGGCGCCGGCGCCTTGCCGCCGCCGACCACCGCGACCACCGCCGCCGCGGCCAGCCCGGCCGCCAGCGCGCCGGCACCGGCCCACAGCGGCCGGCGGCCCAGTCGCGGCCGCGGCCCGGCCGTCGCGGTGCCGCTGCCAGTGGCGCGGCGCTCGCGCGCCCGGTCGACGAGGAACGCGCGCACGCGCTCCTTCGCCTCGGCCGCCATCACCGGTGGTTCGTGGGCGTGGGACAGGAGTTGTTCGACGTTGCGCTCGAGGACGGCGCCGTCGTCGTGGATCTCATTCGGTGTGCGCTCGGACATCAGCTCACCTCCGCCAGGGTTCGGGACAGGGTCGCGAAGGTCTCCCGGAATGCGCGCCGCGCGCGCGCCAGCAACGACTTGGCCGCCACCTCACTCACGTGCAGGTGGGCGGCCAGCGACTCGAGGCTGTCGCCGTCGATGTACTTGCGCACCAGCGCGGTGCGGTAGCTCTCGGGCAGGTTCGCGATGGTCATGTTGACGAGGTCGCGAGTCTCCGAGCGCGCGATGACCTCGTCGGTGAGCGGCGCCCGGTCGAGCGCCGCGAAGATCTGTGCCAGGCTGTCGTCGATGCGTTCCCACATCTCGGCCAGCTCGGCCGAGCGGCGATGGGAGCGCAGCTGATCGCGGATGACGTTGCGACTGGACGACGTCAGCCACGCGACCAGTGAGCCGCGCGCGGGGTCGTAGTCGCTCCCGCGATCCAGGGCGCGGGCGTAGGTCTCTTGCACCACGTCCTCGGCCAGGGCGTCGTCGCGCCCCACCCGGTACCAGACGAAGGCGTAGAGGCCGTCGACCGTTTGATCGTAGAGCTCGTCGACGGCCGCCGCGTCGCCCCGCCCTGCCCGTTCCAGGAGCACCGCCTCACGCGGCCGTCTCCCTCTGCCGAAGAATTTCACCATTCGTGGTCTCGCAACGCTCGGAGGTTCACATGGTTCTGTCAGCGAGGGCCCCGGAGGTGTCGCCGGTGACTCGAGAAAATCCCCAACCCCCCGAGATCCCGTGGGCAACCCCGGCCGCGGCGGATCGCGTCACAACGGAGACATGCGGCGGCGATCGACCTGGCTCCCGCTGGCGCTCTCGGCGCTGGCCCACGCGGCAGCTCTGCTGTGGCTGGGTGGAGAAGCGCGCCGCGAGCCCGCCCGGACCACCAGCCACGCCCCGCGGCCGGGCGAGCTGGCGCCGACGCCCGTGCCGTCGCGGCCGGCACCGATCGAAGTCGAGCTGCTGCACGGGGACACGCTGCCGTCGACCACCGCGTCGGTCGACGCCGTCGACCAACCGTCCGCTCCCGCGCTGCCGGTCGCTCGCAGGCGCCAGCGGCGCCGCGCAGCCGCCGCGCGCGTCACCACGGTTCCCCCCGGTGCCGGTCTCGGCGTCGACATCGGCGCGCCGGCCCCACCGGGCGGCGACCAGCGCAGGCCCGGCGATCGCACCCGGCGTCCGGGCCTGCCCGATCCGCGCGCGGTCGCGCGCACCGTCGTTCCCGAGCTCGGCGCGCCGACGCGATCGCCGCTCGAGCTGCCGCAGATCGGAGCGCCGCGCGCGCCGCGCTCCGAGATCCAGCCCGACGGCACCGGCGAGTACGGCGCCGACGATCTCACCTTCCACGCCCACATCAAACGCGACGGTCGCGTGGCGTTCACCGACAAACCCAACCTGCACGCCCACGTCCATCTCCCCACCGGCGGCGCGGTCAAGGATCACCTGGAGCGCTGGTACAAGGATCCGGCGGGGGTTGCGGAAGCCGACCCGCGCGCGGTCGAGACCCATACCGTCACGCTGCTCAGCGGCGGCTTCGACGTCACCGACTGGGCGATGCGCCACGCCGGCGCCGATCCGTACTACGCGCGCAAGAAGAAGTTCCTCGACCGCACGCGACGCGAGCGGATGCAGATGGCCGCTAACGCCCAGCGGGAAAATCTCCGCGACGCCGTGGCGTTCTTGCGCGGCCGACTGGACAAGGTCTGGCGCGACCCGACCCTGACCGCGGCCGAGCGACGGGCGCTCTTGTTTGCGCTGTGGGACGAATGCGCCGAGGAGGGCAGCGACCAGGTGGTCGCCGCGGCCGAAGCGGCCCGCGCCACCATCGAGGCGTTCATCCGCCGCAAGCTGCCGGCCGGCTCGGGCGACGGGTTCACCGACCGCGAGCTGGCCCTCTTCAACCAGGGCCGGCAGTCGCAACGACCGTTCAGCCCGTACCGCGGACCGACCGAAAATCGGAAGCCACGGGACTCCGGCCCCCGGGTCGACCAGCCCCCGCCGGCACCGTAGCCCCGCAGAACCGCTGGCCCCTGCTCCTGCCGTCGAGTGGCACCAAAGTTGCTCTCTCGAGGGACGTCATGTCCCGCGCGTTTCACGTCTCGTCCAACCGGCTCGAAGGCTCCCTGTGCGACACGCCGCTGGAGTCGCTGCTCGATTCGTGCCGGCAGCACCTGGTGACCGGAACCATCAGCATCAACACCCAGTTCGCCGACGGCGTCATCGAGCTGCGCGCCGGGGTGGTCGACACCGCCACCTTCGGCGAGCTGACCGACGCCGCGGCAATCCGCAGGCTCAAGCGACTGTCCGACGGAATGTACGAACTGACCCAGCAGCTGCCCGATCTGTCGGGCGAGCTGGGCGACTCGGCGCAGTGCGAGGGCTCGCTGGCCGACGTGCCGTTGGTGACGATCATGCGCCACTGCGAAGACCAGGCGCTATCGTGCACGATCACCATCGTCCACGACTTCGACCGCGGCGAGATCCACTACCGCGCCGGCGAGATCGACGAGGTGACCCTCAACGGCAAGCGCGATGACGATGCCATCGTCGACATCGTCGGCTGGAAGAGCGGAGCCTTCCGCGTGGCGGCGCCGCCGCTGCCGCTCGACATCGCTGGGTGGCCGTCGGCCTCCGTCGATCCGACCGCGCCGTTCCGCATCGAGCACGTCGCTCCGCCGCGGCGCTTGCAGGAGGCGGCGCCACCGCGGCCCGGCCTCCCCGGCGTGAGCCGGGCCCCGGTCCCCATCGCCGCCAGCGCGAGCGGGCCGGCAGCCCTGCCCCGACCGCCGGCTCCGGCGCTGCCGGTCGTGCCGCCGCTGCCGGCCGCCGCCCTCCAGGAGCGCCGCGCAGCAGCGCCGTCGATCCCGCCGCCGTTCGCCGTGGTGACGCCGATGGCGCGGCCCGCCGACACGCCGCCGGCACCACCCCGCGTCTTCGCCCGCGGCACCAGCTCGGAGCCGGCACTCCACCTCCGGCCGCGCGAGGCCACCCCGCTCGCGGCCACGCCCCATGCCGCGCGGCTCGAGACCGACCCGGTCGAGCCGACCTCCGACGGCACCCGCTGGGTGGTGATCTTCCTGGCGGTGCTGGTCCTGCTCGCGGTCGCCGCCTGGATCGGCGCCATGTGGTACGTCGGCTAGTACCTCGGGCCGGAAGCCCGATCCGGGTTTTGGCCCGGCCCGGCCTCGGTGAGGCCGGTCAAAACCCGCGTCGGCCATCCGTCTGCCCTCGGCCCCCTTCGATCGTTGCTTTTCGTACGC
>Ga0114931_10010525_pt1 | contig 11003 bp, 8 predicted proteins | sample 2SBtaG_FD_89579 | JGI IMG/M metagenome (GOLD analysis project Ga0114931, IMG submission 89579) | Deep subsurface microbial communities from Kolumbo volcano to uncover new lineages of life (NeLLi) - 2SBTROV14_V59a metaG | ecosystem: Environmental > Aquatic > Marine > Volcanic | place: Kolumbo...
CGCGGGCCCGCGTCCTCGGCCGGAGCCGGGCGCGGCACCATCGGCCGGTAGCGGCCGCGGACGACCACGTTGCGCACGCACTGCTCCAGCTCGCGGACGTTGCCGGGCCAGGCGTAGTCGGAGCCGAGATGCGCCGCGATCCAGCCCTCGACCATCGCCGCGATCTCGTCGCCCTCGGCGCCGAAGAGGCGGCGGCAGATCACCAGCACCAGGTTGCCGAGGTCTTCGGGGTAGCCGCGGAGCTGCTCGCGCAGGCTGGGCGTCTCGATCCGATCTGAGCAGAGGCGGTAGTAGAGATCCTCGCGGAAGGTCCCGGACCGGATCCCGGCGCCGAGATCGCGGTTGGTGGCCGCGATCACCTTGCCCTCGAAGGGCCGCTCGCGGGTCTCGCCCAGCCGCTGGAAGGTGCGGGATTCGAGGACGCGCAGCAGCTTGACCTGGACCGCGACGTCGAGTTCACCGATCTCGTCGAGGAAGACGGTGCCGGCCGGGCCGAAGGTCTCGAACCACCCCGCGCGGTCGGCGACCGCGCCGGTGAAGGCCCCGCGCGCGTGTCCGAAGAGTTCGGATTCGATCAGCGTCGGGGAGAGCGCCGACAGGTTCAGCGGGTAGAAGCCCTCGTCCGGCGAACGCGTGAAGCAGCCCGTGTCCGCGTCGAAGGGGATGAAGCGCGAGAGGGCGATCGCGCGCGCCACGACCTCCTTGCCGGTTCCCGACGGCCCGGTGACCAGGGTCGTGTAGTCGTGCATGCGATCGACGAGCACGCGCCGGTAACGCCCGCGGTCGGCGGTGAAGATCGATTGCCAGACCGACGCGCGCAGCGCGGCCGCCGCCATCGAGCCGCCGACCAGCTGCCGGAAGACGTGATGGAACGCGCGATAGGTCTGGTAGCCGTAGGCGAACAAGAACGGCGGATCGAGACGTCCGCGCCGCGCGAAGCCGCGCACCCCCAGGAAGTGATCGGCCTTGCGGGCGAAGGCCGCGTAGCTGCGCACCCTCCGGGTCGTGCCGTGGTCCGCATCCAGGATCGCGCGCCACTGCTCGGTGGTGCCCCCGTAGAGGTGGTAGAGCACCAGATCCTCGTAGAGGTGCTGCTCCTCGGCCGTCGCGGACACGCCGCGGGCCAGTCGCGCGCGCGCGGTCTCGAGCAGGGCCGCCGCCGCCGCGTCGAGCGCGGCGAGGTTCGGGTTCTGGCCGTCGAGCTCCGCATCGACGCTCCAGACGGGGCCGGTGGCGACGAAGGCCGGGCCGAGCACGTCGCGCTCGTGGCCCATCCGCTCCGGTGAGAACGGGTTGACGGCCGTCAGCCGGGACATCGCCTCCGCGATGGCACGCTCCTTGCCTTCGAATAGTGCCATGATGGGCTGACAGGCCTCCCCGAGATCGCAGAGGGCGATGGGTCTTCGGGTCCCGTCTCCCATCATACATTCCGTGTACGAATGTATGCATCAAATGACCAGGAACGGAGTCCGGATTTGCGTCGACTGCTCGACCCCCTGTTCTCGGGCCTGGCCCGGCTGTGCGCCAGGATCTTCTTCCGGCGGGTCGAGGTCGTCGGGCGCGAGAACCTGCCGGCCCGGGGCCCGCTGCTGCTGGTCGCCAACCACCACAACAGCCTCGTGGACCCGGTGCTCGTCCTCGCGAGTACCCGCCGGCCCGCGCGCTTCCTGGCCAAGAACACGCTCTGGAAGGTGCCGGGCGTGCGGCAGCTGCTGCAGCTCGGCGCGGTGATCCCGGTCTACCGGGCCCAGGACGGTTCCGACATGAACCGGAACCAGCAGACCTTCGCGGCCTGCTACCGCGTGCTGGGCGCCGGCGGCACGATCGCGCTGTTCCCGGAAGGCGTCAGCCACGATGCGCCGCACCTGGCCAGGATCAAGACCGGGGCCGCCCGCATCGCGATCGGGGCCATGGCCGAGCACGGCGCCCGGGACCTCCGCATCGTGCCGGTGGGCCTGACGTTCGAGGCCAAGGGGACGTTCCGCTCCCGCGCGCTCGTGCGGATCGGCGAACCGATCGACCCCGGCGTGGTCGTCGAACGGGCGGAGGGGGACGAGGTGGCCGCGGCGCGCGCGCTGACGGAGGCGGTGAACGAGGGCCTCCGGCGCGTCACGCTCAACTACCCCTCGCGTGCCGAAGCCACGCTGATCGAGCAGGCCGCGGACCTGTACGGGACGCGGGCCCCGGAACTCCCGGCCCGGATGGCGCTGGCGGAGGCCTTCGCGGTCCGCCAACGCTTCATCGAGGCCACGGCCCGGCTGCGTGAAATCGACCCGCAACGGGTCGACGCGGTGGCGGACCGCATCCGCGCCTACGCCCACTCCCTCGCGCAGATGAAGGTGCGCGAGGAGCAGCTCGCCGCGCGATTCCCGAGCGAGGCCGTCGTGGCCCAGGTCTTCGGGACCGCGTGGCTGTTGATCTTCTGGTTGCCGCTCGCGCTCGTGGGCACCGTGCTCGGTTACCTGCCCTATCGCCTGTGCGGGGTGTTCGCGTCGTTCACGAAGACGGAGGACATGCCCTCGACGATCAAGCTCTTCGGAGGCTTCTTCCTGTTCCCGCTGACGTGGGCCGTCTGGTGCGGCGTCGCCGGGTCGGCCTGGGGATGGCCCGGCGCGCTCGGGATGGCCGTGCTCGCGCCCGTCTCCTCGTGGTTCGCGATGCGCTTCCACGAGCGTTACGAGCGCTTCTTCGACGACGCGACGGCGTGGGCCCGGATGCGGATGCGCCGGGGCCGGGCCCAGGCGCTGCGGCAGGAGCGCGAGGCGATCCGGCAGGAAGTGGACGCGTTGCGCGCGATCGACGAGGACCACGACTCGTGAGCGCGGCGGCCCGCGGCGCGTGCCGCAGGCCTACCAGTCCGCGAGCCGTGCCACGCGCTCGCGATGCACGGCCGGGCTGCCCAGCCAGATGCGGTCGAACATCGCGCGCTTGAACCACATCTGCACGTCGCATTCCCAGGTGTAGCCGATGCCGCCGTGGGCCTCGGTCGCGTCACGGGCGACCTGCATGAAGCGGTCCGTGATGTGGGCCTTCGCGAGCGCGGCCATCTTCTCGCGGTCCTCGGGGACCGCGTCGTAGGCGTGCGCCGCGTACCAGTAGAGCGCGCGCGAAGGCTCGGTCTCGAGCGCCATGTTGGCCAGCTGGTGCTTCAGCGCCTGGAAGTGTCCGATCGTCACGCCGAACTGCTCGCGGGTCTTCGCGTACTCGACCGACATCTCGACCAGGCGCGAGGCGCCGCCGAAGGCGTCCGCCGCGAGCAGGACCAGTCCGGCGTCGCGCACGCGGGGCGATGCCGCAGCGCCATCCGGGAGCGCCTCGGCGGCCGCGCCGTCGAAGGTGACGGTGTGGAGCCGCCGGCTGCGATCGACGTTGTCGAAGTCCTCGATCGCGGTTCCGTCGCCCGGCTCGACCAGCGCCAGCCCGCCGCCCTGCGTCCCGACCACGATCACGTCGGCCTGCGCCGCGTACGGAACGAAGCGCTTGGTGCCCGAGAGCCGATCGCCCGCGATCGTCCACTGCTCCGGCAGCCAGGCGCCGTCGCCTTCGTCGAAGGCCACGGTTGCGAGCGCGTCCCCGGTCGAAAGCTTCGGGAGCCAGGTCTTCTTCTGCGCGTCGCTGCCGGCGAGCGCGATCGCGAGACCGCCTAGCGTGTGGCCGAGGAACGGACCCGGCGCCGCACCGTAGCCCATCTGTTCGGACACGATCGCGGCATCGATCATCTCGAGGCCGGCACCGCCGAATTCCTCCGGGACGAGCAGCCCGCCCAGCCCGAGTTCCATCATCCCCTTCCAGAACGCGGCGTCGAGGGGCTCGTCGGCGTCGAAGCGCGCGCGAAGCTGGTTCGGGTCGTTCTCGTTCGCCAGGAACTGGCCGATCGTCTGCTGCAGCAGCTGTTGTTCTTCCGAAAGTCCGAAATCCATCGTCGTGTCCCCGGCCCTAGGCCTTGTTCGCTTGCTTGTGCGCGTTTGCGAAATGGTCGCGCGGGAGGCCGAGACCGCGCTCGGCGATCACGTTGCGCTGCACGTTCGCGGTGCCACCCGCGATCGCGACGCCGAGCGAGCCCATGTACTGGCTCACCCAGCCGGTGACGCCGCCACCGCCGCCCAGCAGTCCGGCGCCGGCGTTGGAGGGATCGGTGAGCCCCTCGTCGCCGAGCAGGTCGAAGGAGAGCTTGGCGACCTCCTGGCCGATGTTGGTCGAGTGGATCTTGTTCATCAGCGCGATCGTGCCCGGGTTCTCGCCGCGCATCCCGGCCGTCATCTGCAGATAGCCCGAGTACTTGTGCGCCTGCACGTAGCCCTCGATCTCGACCAGCTTCTGCCGCACGCGCGGGTTCGCGATCGCGGGCTCGCCATCGATCTTCGACTTCTGCGCGAGTCTCACGAGACCGCGGAACATCGCCTCGGCTCCGGCTGCGTTGCCGATCGAGTTGCGCTCGTGCTTGAGCGTCGTGCGCGAGACCAGCCAGCCCTCGCCGCGCTTGCCCACGATCCAGTCCCTGGGCGTCTTGACGTCGTTGAAGAAGACCTCGTTGAAATGCGCGGGGCCGTTCATCTGGCGGAGCGGCCGGACGTCGATGCCGGGCTGCTTCATGTCGATCAGCAGGTAGGAGATGCCCGCGTGCTTGGGCTGGTCCGGTTCGGTACGGCACAGACAGAACATGTAGTCGGCCGTCTTCGCGCCCGAGGTCCAGATCTTCTGCCCGTTGATCACCCATTCGTCGCCGACGAGCTCGGCCCGGGTCTTGAGCGACGCCAGGTCCGAGCCGGAGCCGGGCTCGCTATAGCCCTGACACCACTGCGTGTGACCGAGGATGGTGTCCTCGATCCACTTCTCCTTCATCCAGTCCTCGCCGCGCTCGAGCAGCGTGGGCACCAGCATCATCGTGCCGATGCCGGGCGCGTCCATCGGCGCGAGTGCGCGGCCGAACTCCTCGCGGATGACCTGGCCCTTCAGCGCGTCGGCTTCCTGCTCCGAACCCCCGAAGCGCTTGGGGATGTTGCGGGCCAGGAAGCCGGCCGCGATCGCACGCTTGCGGAAGCGCAGCGCCTGCTCGTCGAAGCCGAGCTCGGCCTCTTCGCCCTTCAGCGGCCAGTTCTCGGCGAGGAAGGCCTTCCCCTCCTCGCGGTAGGTTTCGTATTCCGGGCCATAGCTGAGATCCATCGCGTCCTCCGGTCGGTCCGGGAGTCTAGGCGGTGTGGCAGTCTCGCTGCCACTACCTCCCGGCCCAGGCCCCGGCGGTGCGCGTGGGGTCAGCCGAGGTAGCGGTCGCGCACCTTCCGACGCTGGATCTTGCCGCTGTCGAGGCGCGGGAGATCGGGGCTGAAGTCCACGCTGCGCGGGCACTTGTAGCGGGCCAGGTGTTCGCGGCAGAACGCGATCAACTCGTCCGCGAGGGCGTCGTCGGGCGTCGCGCCGGCCGCCGGTTGGACCACGGCCTTCACCTGCTCGCCCCATTCGTCGTCGGGCACGCCGATCGTGGCCACGTCGTGCACCGCGGGATGCCGCAGCAGCACGTCGTCGATCTCGGCCGGGTAGATGTTCACGCCGCCCGAGATGATCAGCTCCGCGCTGCGGCCGGTCAGGAAGAGGTAGCCGTCTTCGTCGACGCGTCCGAGATCGCCCATCGTGAAGAAATCGCCGCGATAGGCGGCTTCCGTCTTCTCCTTCGCCTTGAAGTATTCGAAGCGCCCGACCTCGGGCGCGGCGAAGTACACCGTGCCGATCTCGCTCGGCGCGACGTCGGCACCGGTGTCGTCGAGCAGCCGCACCGTCATCCGGTCCGGCGCGACGTGTCCGACGCTGCCGGGCTTCTCCAGCCACTCGTGCGAATCGATCCAGAAGCCACCACCCTCGGTGGCTGCGTAGTACTCGAAGAGGACGGGCCCCCACCAATCGATCATGGCCTGCTTCACGTGGACCGGGCACGGCGCGGCGCCGTGCACGGCCCAACGCATCGAGGAACAGTCGTAACGCCGCCGCACCTGTTCGGGAAGCTGCAGCATCCGATGGAACATCGTCGGGACCAGGTGGCTGTGCGTGATGCGGCGCTCGTGGATCCAGCGAAGCGTCGCCTCCGCGTCCCATCCGTCCATCAGCACGCATCCGACGCCGGCGCCGAAGGGCACCGCGAGGTTGATGCCGAGGGGTGCGGCGTGATAGAGCGGACCCGTCACCAGCGCGACGTCGGTCTCGGGCCGGAAGCCCGCGCTCGCGCCGAGCGGCCCCGCGAGCGATCCGCGCGGGGCTTGGCGGCGGTAGACGCCCTTGGGTCGCCCCGTGGTTCCGGAGGTGTACAACATGCTCCCACCCAGCACCGGGTCGGCCAGGTCGGACGGATCCTGGCCCGAGAGCGCTTCCTCGTACCCCTCGAAGCCCTCGACGGCGCCACCGATCGCGAGGCGCTCGGTGGCGCGCGGTGCATGGCGAACGATCTCGGCGCAGACCTCGGCGAAGCGCACCTCGCCCACGAAGGCGCGGGCTTCGCAGTCGTCCACGATGTAGCCGGCCTCCTCGCCCGTGAGGTGCCAGTTGATCGGCGTGATGCGCAGGCCCGCGCGCAGGGCCGCAGCGTACACCTCGACGAACTCGACCCGGTTCGAGCAGAGCAGCGCCACGGCGTCTCCTGCTTCGAGGCCGCGCGCGCGCAACGCGCGCGCGAGTCGGTTGACCCGGCCATTGACGGCGGCGAACGAGTGGACGCCCTGTCGATCCTCGATCGCCATCCGGTCCGGCGCGCGGCGCGCGTGGACCGCGAGTCCCATGCCGCGCGCCAGGGCTTCTGCGGGTTCGAGGAGGGTGCGGCCGCGGGCATCGACGGTGGGTGCGTTCATTCCCCATCCAACCATCCCCGGGCGGTCCCTGGCAAGACCGATGGTCCGGCTCAGCAGACCGCGGCGTAGAGCGCGATCGCGGCTTCGGCCGTCATCGGCTCGGTATCCAGCTCCTGGAGCACGGCTACGAGCCAGTCCGGCCGCTCGCGGGCGCAGACCACGACCGGATGATCGAGGCCCGACAGCTCGTGCGCCTGGCGCAGGAAGGCGGTCGCGTAGTCGGGGGGACGGACGTCGCGCGCCAGCTCGGCCAGCGCGTGACCGTCGGGCGCGCCGTGGGAGGCGGGGTTCGCGAACACGACCTGGGGCGTCAGCGGTGCCGGACCGCCGCCCGCGAGGCCGAGGCCGTCGCGCAGAATCGCGCCCCGCACGTCGGCCGGGCGGGCGCCCGCGAGCAGCAGGGCGACGTAGGCCCCGAGGCCCCGCCCCATCACGGTCGCGGGACCGAGCGCGGCGAGGGCGGTGTCGGCATCGCCCATCAGCTGCTCGCAGGTGTAGCCGCCACCACGGGGCATGCTGCTCTCGCCGTGGCCGGTGAAGTCGAGGGCGAAGACCGGGCCCGGCCAGGGTGCAGCCTCGGACGGGACCGCCGCCGGCGATCGCTCGCCGAGGCCGTGCAGCAGCAGCAGCGGACGGCCCTCGCCGCTACGGAGCCGGTGCAGCGCGAGCTCCACGTGGGAGTGCCGGAGACGCGACGTCCTCACGCCGCTGTTCCGAGGAACTCGAGGATCATCCCGGCGACGCGATCGGGCTGCTCGATGTGGACGAAGTGGCCGGCCCCCTCGACCGACACCAGGTGCGCGGATTCGGGCAGGTAGGGCTCGAGCTCGGCCGGGTCCGTGCCCCAACCCATCGGCTCGGGCTCGGTCGCCAGGATGCCCAGCAGTGGCACCGGGAGACTCGCGAAGCGGCGCAGATCCCAGGTCGCGCGGTGGGGACCGAAGCCCCCGGGGCGCAGGACCGGGTCGATCTTCCAGCGCCAACCGTCCGCGTCCTTGCGGCCCCCGATCGTGGCCAGGTAGCGCAGCCAGTCGAGGGACAGGCGCGGGTTCATGCGCTGACGGCGTTGGGCGAGCTCGGGCAGCGTGCCCGGCTTCCGCACGCGGGTGGCGGCGGAGCGCCGCGCGTCGAGCCAACCCGAGAGTTCGCGCGCGAGCAGGCGCGTGCGGTCGTGGTCGGCGACGTCGGGCGGCGGCCGATGCGTGGGGATGCCGTCGATGTTGACGAACGCGCGGACCCGGTGGGGCATCGCCTGGATCAGGTGGGTCAGGATCGCGCCGCCCTTCGAGTGGCCGATCACGGCCATCGGCGCCTGCGTGACGCTGTCGAGGACGGCCAGCACGTCGCGGACGTCGGCATCCCAGCTGTAGAGGTCGGCGTGGTCCGAATCGCCGTGGCCGCGCTGGTCCCAGGACAGCACGCGGTAGCCGGCATCGGCCAGGCGCGGCGCGAGGCCGTCGTAGGTGCCGGCGAAGTCGAAGCCGCCGTGGGCCAGCAGCAGTGGCTCCGCCCGCTCGTCGCCCCATTCCGAGACGGCCAGCCGCAGCCCGTGGGTCTCGACGAAGCGCCGGCGATCCGGCCGCCGCGCTCCCGGAAACGCCGCGGCGGCGCGTTCTTCGTCGGTCCAGTCGGAACGGTCGATCTCGAGGGAGGGTTTCACCGCGGTCGATCTAGCAGGAAGCGGACCCGGCGACCAGTCGGCCGCGGCTCCGGCTGCGCTCAGCCGGCCGATACCGCGGGGGCGGGGGCCGGGGCGAGCGGGTCCCCGGCGAAGCCCCGGCGCAGGTCCGCGGGGACCTCGGCCTCGGCTTCGATCCGGGGCTCCCCTGGTACCGCGAGCAGCAGCGAGGCCGAATGGAGCAGGGCGCGCTCCGGCCGGCCCGGAGTCCAGGGCCGGCCGTAGAGATCGTCGCCCGCGATCGGGGCACCCGCGTGCGCGAGGTGCACCCGAAGCTGGTGGGTCCGGCCGGTGACGGGCCGGGCGTCGACCCACGCGCGTGGACCCGACCGCGCGCGGACCCGGAAATGGGACGTGCTCTGGCGTGCGCGCCGGGCCGGATCTCCGGGGCCCGCGAGCATCCCGAACGCGAACCGGCGCGGGTGCGGGACGCGGCCGATCCACCCCGAGACCGTGAAGTCCTCGTCCGGCGGGGCCGGCGAAACGATCGCCGCGTAGCGCTTGGCCACCGTCCCGGCCTGGAACGCGCGCTGGAGCCGCGATGCGTGCCGGGGTCCCTCGGCGAACAGCACCACGCCACTCGTGGTGCGGTCGAGGCGATGGACCGCGAGCCAGGCGTCCGATCCGGTGAGCGCGCGAACGGCAGCCTCCAGATGCGCGCGACCGCTCGCGCGCGTGCGCTGTGTCGGCAGCCAGGCGGGTTTGTCGACCGCGAGCCAGCCGGCGCCGCTCGCTACGATCGCGTCCTCGCCAAGGCCGACCGACTCCGGCTCGCGCACGAACGCGTACACCACCAGCCGGGTACCGGCGCACACCCGGCCGGGCGACGCGTCCGGGTCGATCGGCCTTCCGGCGAGATGAATGCCGCCGTGGCGCAGCGCGGACCGGGCGGACGCCCCGGTCCCGGCGAGATGGCCGTCGATCCGGGCGCACAACTCCGCGAGCGCGAGGTCGCGGGCCACGACACCGCGTAGCTTGACGAGCGGCGGGTCGAAACGTCGCGCGGACGGCGACGCCGGCCCGCTCCCGGCCGGGAGCGTGACCTCCAACCCCTCGAGCGCCTCCGGCGCGAGCGACCCCATGACCGGGAGGAGACCGCACCCGCCGCTTCCGGACAAGGCGTGCGGCGCGCCGCCAGGGATGGACCGGGCAGCGGCGGGCCGATAGCCTGCGGGCTCGTTCGTCCACCGCGCGCGGAGAGATCGCCGTGTCCAAGCCCTTCCGTCCGTTTCTGCTGCTGCTGCTCGTCGCCCTCCCGACCCTGGGCTGTGGAGATCGCGCGACCGAGGCACCCGGCGAAGCCGCGGCGAACGAGACCGCCGCGAACGAGGCGCACCCGGCCGTCCCGGAACCCGCCGGCGCCCCGGACGCCGAGGCGCTCGCACTCTCGAAGCAGGCGGCCGCGCTCTTCCCGCCGCTCCCGGACGTGGCGCCGAACCCGGCGAACCCGCAGAGCGACGCCAAGGTCGAGCTCGGACGCGCGCTCTTCTTCGACACGCGTCTGTCGAAGAACCACGACGTCGCGTGCAACTCCTGTCACGTTCTCGCGGCGTACGGCGTCGACGGGGAACCGACGTCGCCGGGCCATCGCGGACAGCGGGGCGCGCGCAACTCGCCCACCGTCTACAACGCAGCCCTCCACATCGCCCAGTTCTGGGACGGCCGAGCGCCCGACGTGGAAGCCCAGGCCAAGGGCCCGATCCTGAACCCGGTCGAGATGGCGATGCCGTCGGCAGAAGCCGTCGTCGCCGTCCTCGACTCGATCCCGGGCTACCGCCCCCTCTTCGCCGCGGCCTTCCCGGGCGATGACGACCCGATCACCTACGACCACCTCGGCATGGCCATCGGCGCGTTCGAACGCGTGCTGATGACGCCGGGGCCGATCGACGCCTTCGCCTCCGGCGATCTCGAAGCCCTCGATGCGGCGCAACGGCGGGGCCTCGCCACCTTCCTGGCAACAGGCTGCACCACGTGCCACGTCGGGCCCGCGATCGGCGGCGGCATGTACCAGAAGCTCGGCCTCGTGCATCCCTACGAGACGGACGACCCCGGACGCTCCGCGGTGACCGGCCGGGACGTCGACCTGCACGTCTTCAAGGTGCCGTCGCTCCGCAACGTCACCGAGACCGGGCCGTGGTTCCACGACGGCAGCATCACCGACCTCGGCGAGGCCGTCCGGAAGATGGCCCATCACCAGCTGGGTGTGGAGCTGTCCGGGGACCAGGTCGCCGACGTCACGGCCTTCCTCGGCGCACTGCGGGGCGAGCTCCCGGCGGACCGGATCGCAGCGCCGACGCTTCCCGAAAGCGGACCGGACACGCCGGCCCCGGACCCGAGCTAGGCACAGTGGCGCCCGGGCGATCCGTCAGTCGAGGCCGTCGAAGGCGGCGCGCACCAGCGCCGTCTGCTCTTGGTGGTGGATGCGGCCCGAGCCGGCCGCGACGCTCGCGCGAGCCCTTCGGCCCGCATAACGAAGCTTTCCGCCCGGACGC
>Ga0114931_10010526_pt1 | contig 11003 bp, 6 predicted proteins | sample 2SBtaG_FD_89579 | JGI IMG/M metagenome (GOLD analysis project Ga0114931, IMG submission 89579) | Deep subsurface microbial communities from Kolumbo volcano to uncover new lineages of life (NeLLi) - 2SBTROV14_V59a metaG | ecosystem: Environmental > Aquatic > Marine > Volcanic | place: Kolumbo...
GATCTGGCCCGCTACGCGGATTCAGCCGGTTATGCGGACGACCCTCCCCGCACCATTTGGGCCTTTCGGGATTATGTAATTCGCTCCCTCAACGCCAACAAACCGTTCGACCAGTTTACCATTGAACAGATCGCCGGCGATTTGCTGGACAGTCCGACGAATGAACAACTGGTGGCCACCGCCTTTCACAGGAACACCATGACGAACAACGAGGGTGGAACCAACGACGAACAATTTCGAAACGAGGCCATCGTGGACCGGGTCAATACCACTTTTGAAGTCTGGATGGGAACCACCATCGGCTGCGCCCGGTGTCATACCCATAAATTTGACCCCATCACCCAAGAGGAATTTTTCCGGGTGTTCGCCATTTTTAATCAATCGGCCGACTCGGACAAGCGCGACGAATCACCTGTTCTTGAATATTGGTCGAAAGAGCAATCGCAACAAAGAGCAGACTGGAACCATCAGATTTCGACATTGAAAAAGCTTCTCAGGCAGCCTTCTGAAAAACTGGAAACCGATAGAAAAGAATGGATGTCTCGATTGCGGACTCCACCGACCTGGCTCAACTGGAAAGTGACCGGAGTGACGGGAAATCACATCGAATCAGACATTTCAGTTTCGGGAGATATTACGGTAGTCCCCTATGCAATGAAGGATGACTACCGGATCGAGTTGCAGGTTCCCGACAAAGGCAAAAGGGAGATTTCCGCGCTGCGGTTGAGCGTAACACCCCGGCAGACAACCAATTTTGTGTTGAGTCAGGCTGCGGTGAAGTGGGTGCCGGATGACGCGGGCGAAAAGGTTCAGAAAGGCAGATTTATCAGGATCGAACTACCCGGGAAAGGTAAAATGATTCACCTTGCGGAGGTGCAGGTGATGAGCCGCGGAAAGAACATTGCCAAAGGGAGTAAGGCCACCCAGAGTTCCACCGGATTCAACGGGCCCGCCAAACTGGCTGTCGATGGAAATACCGATGGCGATTTCAAAAAGAAAAGCGTGACCCACACCGCAGTGCAGGAAAACCCCTGGTTTGAGATCGATTTGGGTGGGGAACAGGATGTTGACCGAGTCGTGATTTGGAATCGAACAGACGGGGGCGCGTCCATCAGAGATCGTCTGAAGGGATATGTGGTAAAATTGTTGGACGACAAGCGCGAGGTCGTCTGGGAGAAACACCCCGAAGCTGTCCCGGATCCGTCCGCTGCCTTTTCCCTCAACGGGGACTACGATTTTCACTTCAATCTCGCGATGGCTACCTTTGAGCAGCCGGGATTTGATGCCGCTTCGGTCATTTCAGGAAAGAAAAATCCAAAGGCCGGATGGGCCATTGCCGGGGGAACGGGAAAGGCCCAGGAACTGACCCTGGTCACCAAAACACCGGTGCGGGTCAATGAAGGAAAACTGGTGGTCACTCTCTCCCAACAATCGGAATATCCCAATCATTTGCTGAAACAGTTTCGTCTGGCGGTCACCACCAGCAAGGATATTGCTGACTGGGCGGGCGTGCCGTCCGCCCTTCGCGGTATCATTGCCAAGAGCGAAGGGAAAAGGAATCGAGCGGAGAAGGAGAAACTGTCCGAATATTTTCGGAGTATTGCTCCCTCGTTACAACCAGTCCGGACGAAACTGACTGCTCTGGAAAAAAAACTGGCAGATCTCAAGCCGATGACGACCGTGCCTGTGATGCGGGAATTGCCGATGGAACAACGGAGAAAGACGCACATCCAGATCCGGGGAAATTTTCAAAGTCTTGGTAAAGAAGTTGCGCCGGGAATCCCCGCTGTATTTCACCCGCTGAGGAAAGATCTGCCTCCCAATCGCCTGGCCCTTGCCTATTGGCTTATTGACAAGGAAAACCCATTGACCTCAAGAGTGATCGTGAATCGTCATTGGGAGCAGATTTTCGGAACCGGAATCGTGGCGACGAGCGAAGAATTCGGCTCTCAGGGAGATCCTCCATCACATCCTGCTCTGCTCGACTGGCTGGCGGTGGATCTTCAGGAAAACGGTTGGGATTTGAAGCGCTTGATCCGTCTTCTGGTGACTTCCGCCACCTATCGGCAGTCCTCGCGGCTCACTCCCGAACTGGAGGAAATCGATCCCGCCAATCGATTGCTTGCCCGGGGACCACGCTTCCGGATTTCCGCCGAAATGGTGAGAGATCAGGCACTGGCGTTGAGCGGGTTGCTCAGCCACAAACTGTACGGGCCGCCAGTGAAGCCACCGCAGCCCAATCTGGGATTGAAGGCAGCCTTTGGTTCGGGGACGGATTGGGTGACCAGTAAGGGCGAAGATAAATTTCGCAGAGGGATTTATACCACCTGGAGACGATCCAGCCCCTATCCCTCGATGGCGGCTTTCGATGCGCCCAACCGCGAAGTCTGCACGGTCCGGAGAGGGCGGACGAATACTCCGCTGCAAGCGTTGGTGACCCTGAACGACCCGGTTTATATCGAGGCGGCGCGGGCTTTCGCTCAATCCATGTTGAAGGTGAAAGGTGTATCGGATGGAGAGCGGATTCGCCTGGCTCTCAGGAAAATACTGATCAGGGAGCCAAGAGAAAAAGAAGTGAATCGGCTGCGCAACTTGTTGGAAGAATCACGCAGCGAATACGCCACGGACCTGGATAAGGCAAAGAAAATGGCCGGTATTTCGGCCGATAGGTATGGAAATGGAACCGACGTTCCCTCGTTGGCGGCCTGGACTGTTGTGGGAAATGTATTGCTGAATCTGGATGAGGTGTTTCTGAAACGTTGACGACAAAATGGCATGAATCAGGAGGAACTCTCAGGAGAGGACATTCACCGTTTGATCGAGCTTCTGGAACGGAGACTTGAGATCATCGGAGATGCCGAACTCAGGGAAAGTGACCCGGAGAAACAGATGCGCGAGTTACAGTCCGCATCGGAGGCAATTTTCGAGGCCCAGAAACGGCTGGGCGCGAAATTCCCTCCGCGGCTCAAACACTTTTTCGACGGATGCAGCTACGATAAGGCACTTTCGTTTCTCAAGACGATTGGCAACTGATCTGGTTGGGGGGATCCGATCCGATCCGGGACGGAAAGTAGCATGAATCGCTGACCGAACTGGCGCGTGGCCCGACAATTCGCCCGGTCAATTCATGAACGGATTTTCTCGGAACCACCTGTATCAAGGCGGGAGGCAGGAAATAATAATCATAACTACAATAAAAACTAGTTGATAATAACTTGTTTTATTATAAACTTTTATGAAATTCTTTGTTTTTATGATTAAATCCAGATCCAAAATTTTGCTGGCTGCATTTTTTCTGATTCCACTGACTCCATCCGCAGTCGATGCAATCACGCTGGAGGAGGCAGTTTGTATGATGTTGGAATTCGAGCCTGAGCTGAACGGGGTGGAGTATGATACCCTGAGTCTGCGCGAAGAACAACGGATCGCCCGATCCGAACTGCTTCCGAAAGTCAGCCTGAGCGGTTCCGCCGGTTGGTCAAAGCGCTCCCGAACATTGGACGGTTTGGTCAACACGGGAGATTCTCTTTTTCAAAGGCAGATCGGGATTTCAGTTCGGCAACTCGTTTTTGATGGTGGCACTGGACGACGTCAGGCTCGGGCTTCCCGCAATGCCTATCTGGCACAGCAATATCTGGAGAAGGGAATGATCGAAGATCGGGTGGTTGATTTGGTCGAGGTCTATCTGGAGGTGATCCGGAGTCGGAAACAGGTGGCATTGGCGGAAAAGAACGCCGCGAATCACCGGCAAATGCGCGACATGCTGGCAGAACGCGTCGCTGCCGGGGGGAGTCGCACTGATTTGGCCCTGATCCAGGGGCGCCTCGGTCTGGCCATGAATACCCTGTCAACCCAGCGGCTTCAATACAAACTGGCCACGGGACGTTTTGAACGCCTCACCGGAAAGACGCCCTCCAAACTGGTTTATCCAAAAATTCCCACCGTTCCCGAAACCATGGACGCGGTGGATGTGAGTCGGAATCACCGGTATCTGGCCGCAATGGAGGCCCTGGAAGCGGCGAAACATCGAGCACTGGCCAACAAAGGATTGTACGCGCCGAAAGTCTATCTGGATGCCGGCTATTCCAGGGGGCAGGACGTGATTGGCATCAACGGCAGGGACGATGAGGCTAGAGCATTGCTGGTGGGGAGTTGGGACATTTTTCGTAGTGGTTACCATAAGGCGATGAATGCCCGCAGTGAGTTTCAGGTTGGGAAATATGAAGAACTGGCTCGCTCGGGTGATATCCAACGGTATTACGATTTGAACGTAGCCTGGCAGGAGCGGGCGGGATCAATCGCTTCGGTTGAGGCCATGAAAAAATACTCGAATGAACTGGCCAGTGTCGCCGATGATTACGAAGAACAATTTAAAGTGGGGCGTCAGGAGTTGCTCAACATTCTGGATGTGCAGTCGGAATTCTACACTGCCAGTTCCCAACTATTGAATGCCAAATTTGATATGGACATTGGTGCTTTCAGAATTTTGAAGGTGCAGGGAAAAGCCGCGGAATTCATTATGGGACCCGATGGCTGTGATCGTTGTCTCTCCTCGGGGAAAGAGTTGGTTCAGCCGAACTGGGTTATTGAAAAGGGGCCGACCGATCCGGACGCCAGAGTGCCGGTCACTCAACCTGATCTGATGACCGGGCGTTTCGATTCAGATGGGCCGAAAGCCAAAATGAAATCACCTCACCAAAGCTACTATATGGAGCGGGCCCAGCTACCAGTTGCGACCAGTTCTGACAGCAAGCCCAAGGGTGGAGTTTTCCGGCTCCTCAGCCGAAAACGGAAGCAATCGAAATAACTCCGAAAATTGAGACGCCGAAGGCGGCGGGAACAGACAGTAAAGTCCCACGGGTAATTCGTGGTTCAGGTCAGTCAGCCTGAATCAATCGGGAGTGTAAAACCGGCCCAGACGATCAACGATGATTTTTTTCAGTTCGTCGGGATCAATCTCACCGGAAACCCGGTAAATGACTTCTCCGTCGGGGGCAAGAAGGACCGAATGGGGAAGCGTTCCCTCCCATTTTTTGTCGAGAACCTCAGCCAGGGAATCGGTGTCACCAACAAAAAGATAATTGTTGGTGCTACGCCCTTCTTCTTTCACCGAGGCCTCCGTCAGTTTCGGCATGGCGGCATGGAATCTTTGCAACATTTTCTGAACACGGTCAATCTGCCCGGGTGCGTCCATGCTGATGGTGATTAGATCGAATCCGCGAGTTTCAAATTGCCTCGCGATCTCCACGAGATGGGGCATCTCGGCAACACAGGGGCCGCACCAAGTCGCCCAGAGGTTGATCAGGCGCAGTTTATCCGTTTGATTCCGGGCCAGTTTCGCGATGAATTTGGCGTCTGCCTTTTCCACTGTGACCTTTTTAGACTCAAATTCCTGATTGTATTGCTCCACCAAATGTCGTTTGAAGGCCCATTTAGTCGAGCAGCCGTGGGCGCGGGTGGAAGCCACGGCGACCGGTTTTCCGGCGAGCAGGGCTTCAATTGCATTCCGGGCGTCGTGACTCTTGATGGTGGAGGGATCGCCATACCGTGAATCATCAATCCGCCCGACGTAGCGGAGAATACGATCCTGATCGAAAATGAAAATATGAGGCGTCGCCATGGCCCCGTATGCCCGGGTGACAGATTGAGTTTCTCCATCGTAAAGGTAGGGAAAATCAAAACCGCGCTCTTTGGCATGCTTTTTCATATCCTCCAGGGAATCCCCGTAAACGGAGTAACCGAGTTCGTTGAGCCGAATTGATTTGGGATCGTTGGGAGAAATCGCCACCAACTGAAATCCCCGATCGCCATAATCCGCCTGGAGTTTTTTGAAGCGGGATTCCGCTGCCTGGGCGCTGGGGCAATGGTTGCAGGTAAACAGGACAGCCAGGATTTTTGCATCGGCGTATTCCGCCAGGGTGTGCTTTTTCCCGTCCACCCCCGGCAAATTAAAATCCGGCGCCTTGGCGCCTGGTTGCAGCGTCTTCACTTTCGGTGGAATCGCCGGAGCAGTTTGAGTGGCATTCGGCGGGAAAAGAAACGCCATCGTCCCCAGGCTGAAAACAACCAAAAAATACCACCTGTCTGTCATTGTCTGTGCGTTCTCCGAAAAATATGATGGGTCATCCGGACAAAACTGATTGTGACCTTGTTTCAGTTCGACGGAGTGAGCGCGGCGGGTGTGCTTTCCGGTTTCCCGGCGGAATCAATCAGTTCTTGAAGTTCCTTGAGATATCTCTCTCCGTTGTGCTCTTCCAGATTTTCATTGGCAAAATCAAGCATGGCCTTGGCGCCGGCTACCTGATCGACATACTGATACATGTCCTTCAGTTTGGACCATTTGAGCAGGGGCAGGGTTTCACGTAGAAACTTGTCTTTGTTATGGCCTTCCATGATTTTTCCTCCGGCCTGCTTCTGTTCGTTCCTTTTTCGTCTCTTTTCATCGGCATTTTTGCCACGCAATTCTTTTTCCTTTTCTCTTTCGTAAAAGGCCACGATACGGGATTCCTGATCAATGCGCTTGTCCCAGGCAGCCATGAGCGCGTCGGGATTTTCCGCCCGCAGAAAAGGGAGAATCGTTTTGGAATAAATGCCCCCGATGTTGAAGGGGACAGGCTCCCAGTGCTGGTTCTTCCCTAATAAACTTTCCAGATCATAGGCCTGCGCGAAAACGGAACCAGCCACCGAATCCATCAGAAGTCTGTCGGGTAGTTCTTTCAACTGACTTAAACTGGCTACGTAAGACGTCAGTGCTCCGAAAATGTCGTCGATCTCTTTTACTTCCGCCGCCTGACAACTCAGCGCCAGATAACGGAGTTGGATTTGGAGAGATTCGGTGAATCGGTCACTGGAGAGATTTCCACTCTGAGCTTCTTTCCACGAGCGGAAATCAGAATCTTTCAGACCTTTCCGGTCAAAGTTCACCATTTTCTGACATTTCAAATAGAGTTCCACCGCGGTCCTGGAACTCTGGGATGCCTGCAAAAATACATCTCCAGCGCCTTGATTCCGGGAAGTGAGGTGTTCGTTCAGATTGTCCCGGAGCTGTTTGATCCTCTCTTGAATTGACGCGATTTGCTCAGGCGTCAGGTCCGCACTTTGTAAATGGAGAGAACTGAACGGGCCAACCAAAAAGAGACAGACCAAAGCGAGTGACAAAAAAGGAATTCTCATACGGATAAGCCTAAGCAATTTTCCCGGCTTCACAATAGAGAAATCTCAAATAGAAACGCGCCGAACCGGCAGACAGAGCGAATGTGGGCGATTTTGATTCTAATAATTGAGAAAAAGTCCTTGGATATTTCACAAAATTAATTGAACGTATGGCTAGTTTTAGAAATTATTTCCCTTTAGGATGTCGCCCTGCTATTTTGGACACTCGTTTTCGGCTTCTTCGATTTTGATGATCGGGAAAGGAGCAGCGGTTCTGTTTACCTCTCTGTCTCTCCATGAGCTGATTTATTTGATCGGGGGCTTTGTGGCTTCTTTTTTCATGGGACTGATTCTGGGGCGGCTTCTCTTTGGCGGAAAAACACCGACGGATCTGTCCCCGTCAGTGGCGAAGCTGAAATTCCCGGAAATAAAGCCAGCCCCGAAGGTAAGGCGATCCATTCAGCGGAACGAAGAATTGGAGTGGCGGCACGAAAAACTGGCTCTGACGGAACAGCAAGTTGCGGAAGGTCATCGCAGGCTGGGTGCCTGGATTGAGGCATCCGGTTCTCCGAAATTGCCGCGGGAAGTGATCTACCCTGCCGCTCGACTCTTTTATTTGTCGGAATCTCTTCGCGAGGAAAGAAACCGGCTGGGATCCGATTTGTCCAGGCTTGCCTTCATTGACAAGCGCGTCAGCAAGCTCGGCGAGGATTTGCTTCCCGGATTTGGCGAAGGCCTGATTCCCCCGCACTTGACGGCCTGGAGGCAAAAGGCCAAGAGCTGTCTCGAAGAAGTTGCGGAGCACCGCAAGACGATGGCCGCCAGACAGCAAACGTTGCCCCGGATCATCGCCACCGTCTCCGAACTGGAGAAAACTGTCCTTTCAGCTGATGAGGTGACCGCGGAGTTTTTGGAGAGTGCCACCTCTACTCTCGCCCAAATATCAGATGACCTCACCAAGCTCCCTGGGGAGAGGCTGCATGAAGCGACCGCCCAACTTGACCGGAAGGTTTTGGAAATGCTCGAAAACCCGCCTCAGGAAGATGTAGAAACACCGAGTCAGGTTCCCGTTTCCCGGTTTTCCGGATTATTGCGCATCCTGGAGGTGGACTCCAGCGCGGCGGGTGCCCATAAAGGAAAAGCGGCTCTCCTCGAAGCTGTCGAAAAAATCGAAAATGCCTTTTCGGCTTTGTCAGTGCCGGTCAACAGAAGTTATGAAGCGAGAGATGATTCGCCTTTGCGTCCCGTTGTTGAGCGGGTGAGAAAGCTTGAGCCGATTGTGCATCCAACGGCTATTTTTGTTGATCAAAATGGCAAGGAAAGCGGAGCCCTGTCGTTGGCATCCGAAAATCAGGATGAAACCCGGAATGAAGTAGAAGGGAAACAGGAGGCGGATTCCGCCGGGGAGAAACCTGCCGACATCTCTGAAAAGGCGAAATCGACCGACGATTTTTCCATGGTCATCTTCTGCTCCAACAACCCTCAGTGGTGGAATCGCGATATCTACCGGGGCAGCCGGGCGCGGGCCCGGGCGATGGCGGATATTCCCGGCGAAGTCAACTGGATCGGGATGCGTCGTCTGGATACCGGCGAACAGGTGTTCTGCCGCATCACCAGGGATGAACTCCTGGGCAACGGAGAGGGGAGTCCCGTCGGGTTCAACGGCACCAACGAACTGTTCTACGATGCCCGTCACCTGGGTCTTTTCGCCGAATCATGCAGTAGTGAGGTGGAGACGCGGTTTACCTACGGCGGATGGGGGTTCGGGCACCGCGTCAACGGTTTCGACATCGAATCGGAACCTGGGCCGCCTCAGGCGTCGGGTTGGCGGGGGAAAGAGATCCCGCATGACACCGTTTTTGAAATCACCGTTTTTGCAAAATTACCGGACGACGTGGACGAGAGTGCCACCATTTTATGAGGAGATTCTGTGAGCCGGTCGGACTGAGATGGTTGGGGCCAAAATTTTTATAAGTTGGAGGAGTTTGTGAGAACACAAATGACGAAAACGAAGGGAAATTTGGGCCAAGCCCTCGTTTTCCGCAGTCTCCTACGGGGTGAGGCTGAACATCTCTGAGTTGATTTTCATCAGGGCGTCGATCCTGGCTTCGCTCTTTTCCACTGCCCCAATCAGTTGATGGCATTGTGCCAGTATCACCTCATTATTCATCGCCAATTCACCGTTTTCATAAGACCATTGACCCGGATAAGATTTCAACAACTCCAGCAGAGAGAGCAGAATGCCGTCGCGGTTTAGGTGCTCCTGCATCACCTCCACGTAGGGCACTTGTTTGGCATGTCCCCGCTTGAGTCCAAGAATGGCTTCGCGGACCGCTTGATGTTCCACTCCCAAGGCACGGTATCGCTTTTCCATGGTCGGAATCATTTGGTTGATCAACTCGATATATGCCTGGGACGCTTTGATGTGCCGCAGTAGTGCCTGCCTCTGAATTCCATATTCCTGTTCCTCCTTTTGAAGGAGTTCGTAATCGGGAATGTGTTTTGATTCGATGAACTTGTGCGCTTCCTCCCATTCATTGCGGACTGCCCGAAACTCGCCGGTAAAGGCCTCCATGATTCGGTGGATTTCGATTTCGGTGTCGCTTTCTGTTTCCGGATTGCTTCCCTCTTCAGTTCCCGAATGACTGGAAAACAGTCCCTGAATCTTCGAAAGAAGCCCCGTCGCCACCCGCTCGGCTGCATTCCCCCGATTCTCCGTCTCGGTGGCATTTTTCTTTCCGGCCACTGGCTCGCTTGTGAGAATTTTTACGTCCGTTGCATAACCACCCATACCACGCACGGGGTTGAAAAAGATGAATACCAAAATGGTGGCAGCAATGTTGAATGCCCAACTGCTGCTGTTCCCCATTCGCCCGGAAAAGAGCCATACACACCAGGAAATCAACGAGGACAACAGAAAAAGGCCAACCATCTTCCCCGCCATCAACGCAAGCTCTTCATCAGCCGAAAAACCAGCTTCAACGAAGTGCAGTCTGAGCAACGCAAGGACCAACACGAACAAGACAAGATAGTTCGTCGTGGAGAGGAAAAATTTTTGCTTCATAACGAGGGGAACAAAAAGGGAAAAACGACGGCAACCTCACGCCGACTGTCTCCGTCATCCAGCACCAACTATACAGGATAATTTCTAGGATTTCCATAAAATAGTGCCCCCAAAAAGTGCTCGGGAAGAGGGGTCCAATACGGAATACTGCACGAATTGCCGGGCATTTGCCGCCAGACAGGCGGCTGATTTTACCAGAATTGTCTGGATGTTGGTCCAACTATTTTGCAGTGGCAGCCCAGATGGTCAGGTCTTTGAACAAAGCACTCTGGCCGGCCACGGTAAATCCGGGTTTGGCTTTTTCGGTGGCGATCAGTTCGTGTGATCCGCGCGACACTTTCCCGTCAATGGTGCAGACCATCTCTTTGCCTACCAGTTCAATCACCACCTTGTGCCATTGTTCATCGTCCAGCTTCAACTTCACTCTGTTGAAAGGAACCGCCTTGTCCGGACCAGCGTGGTCGTGATCGTCCTTGCGGGCCTGAAAACCAGTCTTATTTATCAGGACACGACAGACATGTTCTTTAGCATCGTTGAGAGTGAAAGTGGCCACTCTGGCGCCCTCGAGTTTGAATGAGAACTCGATCACCGCGTCTTTCAATGTGAGGGGATAGCGCATCACCGCGCCGTGTTTATCCGCCTTCACCTCGCTCCCCTTGACGCCACCTTCGGCGGCCGTCCACTCGCCCTTTGCCGTTTTCCATTTTTTCCCGACGGTTGCCAGCGAATCCTTTAAAAGCACCTCTCCCTTTTTGGAAATTACCAGATCGCCAGCCTGAATGGAAAC